>ERZ773180.148-NODE-148-length-49586-cov-5.284044_pt1 | contig 49586 bp, 65 predicted proteins | sample MGYA00511080_ERZ773180 | MGnify/ENA primary metagenome ERZ773180 (study PRJEB29015, sample SAMEA2738175) | human oral metagenome | biome: human oral; feature: human-associated habitat; material: saliva | place: China | collected 2178 ... | reverse complement strand
TACTAATTTAAAGTAAATTTGAATGAAATAAAATTTAATTTATAAATGATATTAAAATTATTTTATTATATATAGTTTATTTCTTATATAAAGCTATATAATTACATTTACCTATAAAGTATACATATAACTAAATATAACACGATATAGAAGAAATAAATGATATATAATCAGTATGTATATATTATATAAAAAATAACTAAAATTATACTGAATTAAAAAAGTGGCAATTTGAACATAATTATATAATAGATTGATAAATGTTAATATATAATATATGTAGTTTAATAAATATTTAAGAATTTATTTTAATTATAAAATGAATAATTTATTAGAATTATTTGATTTTAATGATGTTATTAATGATATAGGAAATAGTAATTCATAGAAAATAAGTGAACATCTTTTAATAGATATTATTATTGATAATTTAATTTCAGTATTAAAAACTTATGATAATATTAATTATACTTATAGTAATAATTATTTAAATATTATTGCTCCCTGTGGTTATGGTGGTATATCAGAACGGGTAATTAACATAACATTTAATAATAGTACATTTGTTACTTATAATTATTTTTTAAGTGCATCTTATGACTTATTATATAAGTTTGAAAATTTTTATAATTTAAATTTATAGTTATTATCTGTATTAAATAATTATATAGGAAAAGAAAATATAAATATTGTTTTTGGTATATCTGATATAATAAATTCAAATGATATAAACAATGGTATAACATTAAACTTTAGATTTATTGATATTTATATGTCAATGAATTTTATATATAAGGGTTATAAAATAAGGTATAGTAAATTTAATGAACTTATAAGTTATATTGATGATAAAAAACATTATGATATAAATAAAAATTTAAATACATTATTTAGTAATATTACGTATTCAAATATTATATGTTGCGGCATTTATAATAAAGTTGAGGATATTTTAAATAAAAGCATTTCGTTATATTCAGATTTTATTAATTATGCTAAAGAAAATTTAATATCTGCAAATAATGGTTTTATAATAGGAAAGGGAATAGAATATGATGGAGACATGGATATAACTACATAGAGAATGCAAAACTTAGAAATAATGGCAGATTTATTTAGGTTCGATAATACAAATATATATGATAACATTGAAATTAATGTGAACGATATAAAAAGAGTTTGTCTTCCATCACGCTTAAAAGATTTTAAACAAGGAATAGAGAAGTCATTAATTAAATTTGTAAGTAATATAAAAGATACAAATAAATTTTATACTCTTTTTGTTTTAAGTGCATTATTTTATGAAAATATGTCACACGTACTTATATCTTTTGCAAAATATAATAATAATATTAAACATGATCCTAGTTTGTTAAAAGCTTATTTTAATACTATAATGGATGATATATCAAAAAATGGTCCAATCTATCAAGCAATAGTTAATTACTTATAAAATAAAAGAGGAACATAAAAATAAAGTTCCTCTTTTTAATTTCTCTCATTTTTATTTTAAATAAACTTTTTATTTTTATAATTAAATTCGTATATTATATATTACACTATCTAATCCGATATATATAATTATATTCGAATTGCCACTTTTCTATTTAATTTATAATTGTTTATTTCTTAAACTCTATAGCTAATACATTTAATACTTCATTCCCTTTATTATTTTTACGACAACATGAATTAAGTACAATTTCCGGTATATCTGTTAAATCATTACTAATAGTAAAATTAACATATTTGTAATTTTTTTGAAGGGTTGTGTTTATATTATTATAAAGTAAAACTATTTTATCTACTTTATATGATAATGAGGTTTTTTCCTTATTTAATAAATTATGTTTCATATATGTAAAAAACTGCTCATTTGATATACAAAATACCTTTTTTAAAAAAGTCCCTGGATATTTTTTTAATTGTTGAGTATATTTTATATATTCGGTATCATATATAAAATAGAAAATATTTTTTTCTTTATTCCAGTAGTATTTCATATAACCCATGAAATTTTGAAAATTTACTATAAACCTATATTCTTCCTCAATGTTGCCTCCTGTAATGAAATCATAATATGTAATTGGATTTAAATGACCGTCTGAAATTTTTTTACATATTTCATTATATTCAGTACAATCACATAATATAGAAATATCATCAATATTAATATTATCTATTAATTTAATATAATATTTAGTTCCTATATTAAATAATTCCACTACTTTTATTTCAAATATACCATCAGAAGATATATAACTTTTTACTCCGTCACCATCAATATAGTTATTAACACAAATGCCATTAAATATATTATATAAATTATTTTTTAGTAACTTAATCCCTACATAATTAGGAAAATATATTTCATTTTCGTTAATATTACGAATTTCTTGAAAGTGTATAGCATCTTTATTTTCAATATCTAATAGAATATGATACTTATTATAAAATAAAATTTTAATATCAATAGTAGATAATAATATATTATTTAATATATTATCAGAATTTGATATTACTGTATTAAAATCAAACATATGAATTTATTTTTTTATTAATAATACAAAGTTATAAAATTTAAAATAAACATAAAAATTTTAAGTGTTAAATTATATTAAATTTATTATTTAACTATGTATATTAATATAATACATTTCTTTTCCACATTATATAATTATATTGGAATTGCCACTTTTTAATTTCAATTTTATTGTTAAGTTTTATAGGCAAAACCCATAATTTACTTTATAATAATTAAAGGAATAAATTTGATTTAACCCTCTGTGCACCAATAAATAATTAAATCAATTATTTCATAAAAATATAAATGATTAATAAGTTAATAGATGTTTCGATGACATTACCGATTAGTATGTTACCATCGGTAATTAATAAGAACAATTCTAATATATAGAAGGAATTTAATAAGTTATATGATGATAAGTTAAATAGATTACTTATCTCATTATATAATCCAACTGGTAGTGTTATTGCGAATACTGGTGAATTTAAAAATATATAGGTAGATAATTTAACTATTAAAGATACATCATCTTTATATGGGAGTATTAAAGATGCAATTCAACATGTATAGCATAATGTTATTGGTAACAGGTTTTCAACACCCGAAAATGAATAGAAATATATTTCATTAAAGAATATATCACATGATGCAGGTTCTATTGTATATAAAGAGAATACTGTTGAAAATATATTAACCCAATTATTAAATGATGTTAGTTCATTAAAAAATAATTATAATGAATTACATTCTACACCACATTCTTCAACATCTTCATCATAGCCTGCTGTATATGGGGTATCAGTAGATAATAATGATAATGTTGAAGATAACACTTCTAATATAGATTTTAGTTATGATAAGAGTTATTTATATGCATCACCATTATAGTTAAAGAGAAAGAATTTACCAACATTACATTTGGAAGATATTAAAAGTGGAAAATTATATACATACCATAAAATTAATAATGGCAATGTAAATATAAGTGATGATAATATTAATATTATAGAAACTATAAATGTTGGGGTATTAGCAGATTTGAAATTTATTAATCATGGAATTACACAATATTATTATATATTATTATCAAGAAAAACTAATGACTTATTAAAAGTTTCAAAAGATAAACTTAATAGAGTTCAACTTAAATGTACTGATTATTCTGATACTTATGGTGCAGAGTGGGACATTTATAATTATTCATGTTTACATGAAAATGATTTAGAAGTAACCAAATTGAATTAATGAGAAAGAATATAACACCATTATTAAAACCATTAAGAATTAGTTCTACTGGTTCAGCAGGAGGAAGTTTATATGTATTTCCTTCTGCATGTGAAGATATAGGCCTTAATATAAATGGAGGGGTTAATAATGTTAATCTTTCCCATTATGCGTTATTAAATATTCCACCTGCCAGTATAAAGTAGATTTTATTTAAAGATGATGATTAGAAACCATCTGAATCTGGAACTGCTAATATTAACATTACTTCAGACCCTAATTTAAATACTGGTGAGAATATTTCTGATACACCAGAAGGGTTTAGCAGAGCACTTATCATGTCATTACAAAATTATGTAATGAATTGTGATGTTGCTATAATGAATTATTAGAATAAAGAAACTACTGAGCATGCATATAATTATAGTAATTATAGTACATATGCTGAACCTGTTTTTTGGAGATGGCTAAGTAAAACCAAATTACTGAAATTGAGTAATGATATAGATACATCATATGCAGGTAATAGGTATAATATTTTTTATGAATCTTCATATAATAAGGATAATGATGTAAATAAACAAGATAATACTGTAGTAAAATGTTTAGGTTCTATATCAGGTGGAAATAATGTACAAAATAACTTTGGTATGTATAATGAAACTTATATTACAATACCTACAAGTTATGGAGGCGGTCCTGTTCTATTTTCTACATAGAATGTTACAAATATAAATGATATACCATCAAGTATAGATGATACATTAGAAGGTTTAGGTACTAATCAATATATGTCATATTTAGGTTATGATAAGCCATTTTATGATGGAAATAAACATTATATTATTGGATTTAAATTAAAATATAGTTCAGAACCTATATCTTTAGTAAAAGACCCAGGTATAATAGCACGAGATTTAAAAAAATTTGATAAGTTCAGTAATATAAATACTGATTTAATATAGTCATATGATGATATTAATATTGATATGCATAATCAGTTGAATGTAGATACAGAATTTGATTTTAATGCTATATTATTATATTATTCTATTTTTGATGAAACTAATAATAAGACCTCTAAAATTCCACAAGCTATTAATCTTTTTGGTATTTTATTTTTAGATGGTCCATAGTCTGCAGGTACGAATGAAGCAGGTGATAAGTTATATTATATAAGCAGTCATAAGAAAACAAAATCTACTGAATAGAGATTTGGTAATAGTTTCTCATTTAGAGTAAATTTAAATACATTACCTATATATGATAATACGGATGCAATAATATAGGATTCTACTACTAACTCTGGTATTACTGCAACTGAAACAGGAGAACTTGTAAGTATATTAAATAAGAGTATTAATGTATTAACTAATAATACAAAGATAATCAATAATATACAATCAGATTATAAGAGTATTAAAGAATTTTATAAACATAATTCAGAAAAAATAGATGAATTATCATAGCAAGTTGATAACTATGTAAAAGGTAAATTATCTAATATTCTTAACGTAGATAAAATCTATGCTAAAAATTTATATCCAATAGATAATGAAGGAATAAGATTATATCCTCATAATTCTAATAACTCTAATAATGATACATCACTAAAGCCATTAATGTCTGTAGATACATCAGGTGTTAATATTGGTGCATTATATGCTAATGACATTACAACTAATTCATTATATGTTCATCCAACTATGTCTACAAGTGATAGTGAAGTTACAGATCATTTACCAAAGGCTACATTAAATATTTTTTCAGGGGATAATTTAAAGGTTAAAAAATAGTCAGATTATGACTGGTCAACATCTAATTCTTTAAGGCATGACGCAATTTATAATAGATTATATATAGATGCAGAAAGTCCTATATTTTCATAGAATGCAACAGAGTTTTTAGGTTATTTAAAGAATAATAATAATGAAATTAATTATATCGGTTTAGTACCACATATTATTGCATACTTACAAAATATTACAAGCTCTATTGGAAATACTCAATCACAGTATACAGAAGATTCATTAGAATTAAAAGATTTAAATATTAAAGATTTAAGAGCAGGTGGGTTAGTAGCTAATTATATTTCAGCTATAGAATACTTCAAAAGATTAAATATCGATATAATGAATATTCATTTATTACTTAAAGATATTCTTAAAAAAATTAAAAATAATTAATAAAACAATAAATTATGTCATAGAAACAAATTAGTAGTTTTAATGAAAACTTAAAGCATACATTAGCATAGTAGAATAATATGTTAGGTATATTATAGTCATTATAGAAATCCATGACCAGTAATGATAGTTTTATTGATTATGATTTTGATTAGGGTAATGGAGTGAACACAACCTTTCAATTACCTTCATATACATCATTACTTAATAGACTTCAAGCCTTGGAAAAATCTATATAGGAATTAAGTTCAGGTAAAGCCATTATACATTTAAGTGATAGTAATGATGTATAGAGAACTTTGAAATTATAGAATGCACCAAAAGCTCCAAATCCTATTACTAATTTATCAGATCCTGTTAATTTTGAACTTGATAGTAATTGGTTCTTTGAAAATTTAATGTTTCCTGGAGCTACTGTTACAATAGATTTAACTGGTAAAATACCAGATGAAGCAGATAGGGTTAAAGTTTCTCGTATTATATTAGATTCTCGTAATCAAGAAACTGTAAATTTTTGGAAATCTAATTTACAAAATAATACTTATGATTATGATGGATTAAAGAGTATTCTAAGCTATAATAATATTCCATATTCAGAAGATGAAGAAACCATAGAATTACCATTTGTGCATAACACAAAAATAGGATCATTTCAAATTATAAGTGACCCCGAAACACATACAGGTCAAGATGGAATATTTTATAAATTAGATACATTAAGTTATAAAAATATAGATATAACTACAGATACACAATCTAATAATGGTTTACTTAATATAGGAGATCAGCTATTATATAATGATACTATTTTTAGTGTAACTAATGTTAATCAGAATACTAATGAAATACAAATAAAAGTTATACAAGGTTCTGCAATACCTGGCATATATACAACTTTTGAATATTATGATAATCCATTTAGAACTAAAGAAATAAAGGTTAGATTTGGTGCTCATGAATTTGATGTTATTTATATTAAAGCAGTTAATGAGGATTATAATTTAATTGCAGATACATGGTCAACACCTATAAAATTTGATAGTGATAATCTTGTATATAAAGCTAATAATAATGTAAGGTTTGCTGATTACTATGCAACTAATATTGTGGATTGGGGTGCAAATATGATTGCAGATGCTAAACAACGAACACTTAAAGCACTATATGGTCATATTCCAAATGCTCCGAGTTTATTAGCAAATGATTTAAGAGTGGTACAGGTTAATACCCAAATTAATGCTGCAATAGATACAGCAGATGTTAAGAATACTGCAGCGGAAATTGAAACAACCAAATCATAGATAAATTCACTTAAATCTACAATAGCATCATAGAAAACTGAACTTGCTAATATTGTAAAGAAATCTGAATACGATTCTATGCAACAATAGATTGCAACCAATATTGTAGATTTATAGAATATGTAGGTTAGTTACCAAACATTAGTTAGTAATCTTAAAAATATAGTTAAAGATAACCAAGCATTAAATGTAACACCTAAATATCATATCAGAGGTTTCTTTCCTATACCTGAATTAAAATATAGAGATGCTGATAATACAATAGCTGAAGAAATAATCGGGTTTGAAATTGCATATCGATATATATGTGAAGATAATACAGGTACACAATTAAATACATTTACATATACAGGAACAGATGGACAATCTAAATTAACAGGTACATTTACAGATTGGTCTATGATTATAGGCAAATAGAAAACTCGTTCATATAATAATGAAACAGGATTATATGAATGGAAAGCTGAAAATGTAGCAGATGGAACAGAAATCAATATAAACCAAATCGATATTCCTATAACAAAAGGAGAAAAGGTTGAAATAAAAGTTAGGTCTATATCTGAAGCAGGTTATCCTGAAAACTCATTACGTTCGGAATGGTCAAATTCAGTAGTTATTTCATTCCCTGATACATTATCTACCTCTAATGAAATTGCAGATCTTATAAAAGAAATTAATGATGATTCATTAAATATTCAAATTAATAATATTATAGATTCTGTTGGTTTAAGTTCACATATAGATGATTCTATTGCAAATACAAATTCAGTAAAAGGATTATATTATAAGCATGAATCTAAAAATATTGCATATGAAGATAAACAAGATAATGAAATACATTCTATATCAGTACAAGAGAAATTAGATAATTTGAGTAATATTAATAACGGTTTAATATTACAAGTTAATACATTAATACAACAAGTTACTGATTTAATGAAAGAAATTCAAAAATTAAAAAATAAGTAAAGTTAAAGGGAAACAATTTCAGTTGTTTCCCTTATAACTTATATATGAAAGCAGATTTTATAAATAAAATTATTACAAAAATATATGCAGATGATCGTAATGCACGGTTCAAATATCCTATATTAAGAGAAGGACAATCTCTGTATAATGCTGCATATAAATATGTACCTAATGTATGTGAAAAAGTTACAGGTACAGTGAAAGATCCATTTTATAATAATGGAAGTATTGATATGTTTATGGATAGTATTTATGAATACTTAAATAAGCAAGATGAAGAAACATTAAAAGTTATAAGCGAAAAATAAAGAAGATATAAGAAAAGATATATGGTAAATTTTGAAAGATAGTATGCAAGTGCAATATCAGACTTTGTACATGCAAATGATACTAATAACACTGATATAACACGATAGTCTAATAGAACTGGTATAGATACATTGGTAAGATAGCATATGTTCTTACAAGCAAATGATGTATAGAATTAGTTTCCATTATTACGAGGAAAAAAGATGTACCCTTATATGGGATTAAAAGAATTACTATGGATGCTTGGTGGTAGAACAGATGTTAAATGGCTTAATGACCGAGGTGTTACATACTGGGATGAGTGGGTTTTGGATGATGGCACTATTGGCAAGTCATACGGTTATTAGTTCCGTAATTTTAATGGTGTAGATCAAATTAAATTGATTATTGATAGATTATTACATGATACCATGTCCCGCCGTATTATTCTTTCATTATGGAATCCAGTAGATTTAAAAGAGATGTCATTAGAACCTTGTTAGTATGATTTTCATTTTACATGTGAACCTGTAACTGGTGAAAATAATAAATATATCGTACATTTACATGCACATATGAGATCTACTGATAGTTTTCTTGGTTTACCATATGATATTATCTTTGATTCATTCTTCTTAAGTATTATATGTAATTATTGTACTAATTGTAAAGATAATAAAGAAGGTGATAATAAAGAATATATTGTAGGTAATGTATATATGACTTGTGATAATTTCCATTTATATACAAACCATATCGATGCAGCAAAGTAGTATATTGAAAATACTAATAATAACCTTGATGGTGTTATAGATTCAAATTCACATATTATATTATATAATAATACTGTATGGGATGATTTTGATACTTATCTTAATGCCTTAATAGATGATAGTGATAATAAAAAACGAGAACTATTAAAAGTAGTTAAAAAAAGTCCTGATATATATGGGCCTATTAAAGCAGATATTGCTATCTAACTAAGTTATATAATACATAGTCTAAATTACATTAAGTTTTAGGCTATATGACGTGGTACCCAAGCCAGGTTAAGGGAGTGGTCTGCAAAACCATGATCATGAGTTCGAATCTCATCCACGTCTCTAAAAATAAAGATAATAAGAAATAATGACAAAGTTATTTCTATATAGTATTTTAATTTTATTAATCCTTGTATCTATAGGATTAACAGTTGTGCTTTGTGCACCATCATTAGTTACTGAAACTTTACCAGAGTTAATGCAATTTGCTGCTGGATATATAACTGCATTATAAAATTAATTGTTAAATTTAGTTAATTTTATTTCTAAAATTTCCATAATTAAAATATTTTTATTAATTTTGTAACATAAACAATAAAGATATAAATTATGGTTAATCAAAAGTATTATATATCATTACTTTCTAATTGGGTGCGTTCAGTTAGTAAAGAATATAGAATAAAAGAAAGTACTTTTAACAACAGAAGTAAAAGTAGTATGTACTTTAAGTATGGAACTAATCAAACATTAAGGATTAGTGATCATATTCAATTTGCAAAAGGAGTAAGAGATATAGATATTAATATTTGTATTGTATTTCCAAAGAATACAAAGGACATAATTGTATCTATGGAACATGACACATATATCTATAAGAGTATTTCAGAAATAAAGGAATTTTTGAAAACTACATTTAGATATGCTCTTTTATTTGAAGACCGTATGGCATACCCTGCTATTAAGAGAGCTAATAAAGAAATAGAAGTTATTAAGGCGAAATTAAACGAGGTGCAAGCTAAAAAGGGAGAGTATGCATCAGAAGTTAATAATCTGAAACCAAAACTTAAAAAGCTCGAAGCTTATAAAGAGAATAGTAAGAAACTTAGCAAAGAGCATGAAGATAAAATATCTAAATATAAAGATATTATTAATTCTTATCATGCAAATATTGCAGAGTATAAGAAAGTAATTAAAGAAAATAAAGTAGTTCTTAATTCTCATGAATCTCTAAAAACAAAATGTGAGAATTATAAACTAAAAATAGCAGAATTAGAACAAGTAATTTCTAATTATAAAGAAAATATGGAGTTACTTTTAGTGTAAGATAGAAAATAGAGAATCCTTATAAAAGGGATTCTCTATTTTCATTTCAGTAGTAAATATTACATGGGCTATTTGCGTAGAAACTTAATTAATCAATAGAATAATTTATTACCTGCTATATATGAAAGAATAGAATATATAGTAAATGATGTTGGGGCTTATTTTAATACTGATTATGTGATTCAAATTAACCCTAAAGTAGAAATTACATATCAATGCCGTACTAATAGTGATTCTGACTTATTTGGTTTTGTAAATGAAATTTAGTATGTATATAACCCAGCATATTTTAAAAATGCTTATTTAAAATATAATTTCAAAAGTTATTCACTAAATTTAACTGATGATATATCTATCCCTATAACTATTAGTTTCAGCAATGAACTTATATATAATGGAATTGTTAAATATAAGTTTGATTATAGTGATACAGTGAAAAATCATTCTATATTTCTTTATAAAAGTAGAGGCAATTCAGCACCAACTAACGTTTATAAAATGGATATTTATGACGGTAATATTTTAAAATGTTCATTGTTACCTGTAAGAAATAGAGAAACTAATGTTTATGGCTTTTATGATATACTTAGGCATCGTTTCTTTACAAGTTAGACAAGTAAAAAATTAAATGGTCCTTCATAATTATTACAACTTAACAAACTATTTTATGTTTTATCATTATAATTAAATATGAAGATCGATATAACTTATGATAATAAATTTTTGGTATGTTAGTCTGAACAACCAGAAGAGAATACTATATTAAAAAATGCGTTAACTCGTGAATTACAGGATGCTTGGATATTAAAGAAATCTAAGCCTCATATAAACACAGAGAGATGTTTTATAAATTCTTATGGTATGGTACCTATTGGTTTATGGTTGGATGTTATTAATATATGTAAAGAATTTAATATACCATTTGTATTATCAGAAAATACTATTAAATATATTTCACAATTTGATTTAGATAAGGAAAGGTTTACTAATTATATTAAAACTACTTTTGAGAATAGTACTAAACCTTCAAAGAATGCAAATGAACCTGGTACACCCTTTGTTCCGCGTCCATATCAAATTGATGCAGCGTATGCATTATTAAAGTATAGATTTGCATCTGGTGAGATTTCTACATCTGGTGGTAAAACTTTGATTTCATTTATGATATTCCGTTATCTTATTGATAAATGTAATATTAAGAAAATATTATATATTGTACCATCTGTAGATTTAGCCAATCAATCTTCTAATGATTATAATGAATATGAAACATATTTAATGGAACAAAACCAAAAAGAATGGACAACTGGTGTTTTAAGGTCTGGATTAAAGAAAGCAGAAAAAGAAGCAATAGATAATTGTACAATATTATTTGGTACATTTCAATCATTATGTAAAAAGTCATTAGAATTTTTCCAAGGGTTTGAAGCTGTTATGGTAGATGAAGCACACCATTTAGCCTCATCAAATTCTATGAAGAATATTATTAATAAATGTACAAACCTTAAATATGCTATATCCTTTACAGGTACATTCCCTCGTAAAGAAACCATTGGTTATTATAATATTCAATCTTATATTGGTCCTTTAGTATATAAGTTAAGTGCAAATGATTTAATTAATCAACAAAAATCTGCAACTCCTATATATACAATATTTGAAATAATGGATTGGTGTGATAATGAAAATAAAGATTTATTATACCAAATGAGAAAAGCTAAACAACTTGCACAAAATAGAAATGATATTACATTTGGCGCTAAATTATTAAGACAAGAAACAGATTTTATTAATAGCGCATATATAAGAATGAAATATATTGGTGATATGGCTATTAAGATGGCTAAGAATACATTAATATTATTTGGAGATATTAAAGGTGGATATGGTAAACGTTTATATGAATATATAAACGAAAATTCAGATAAGAATGTATATTATGTAGATGGTTATACGCCTAATAAGAATAGAGATTATTATAAGCAACAATGTGAAAATGATACAGAAGGAAACACTGTATTAGTAGCATCTATCGGTACATTTGGTGAAGGTATCGATATAAAAAATATATGGTCTATATTCTTAGTTAATTCTGCTAAATCTGAAAGATTAGTTAGACAGATATGTGGTCGTGGTTTAAGACAATATCCTGGTAAAGATAAAACAGTGTTATATGATTTTGTAGATGATTTAAGAGTTAAACGAGATGATTCTTATGGAGATAATTATATGTGGAAACATTATAAAGAGAGAAGAAAAATATATTTAGAACAGAAATTCCCTGTATATGAACAAAAAGTGAAATTTCAAAGAGAAAATTCATTATTATAAAAAGAGAACTATAATTATAGTCCTCTTTATTTTTTAATTCTATTTAGGAAAATTAAAAATACAACAATCTGTCATATAATTAGTTTCAATTTTCCAACCTTGTAAGCTGTAAATTATTTCAACTTGCTTACGATATTGCCCCATTACAGAGAATGGTACATTTACATTAGGAACATCATTTTTCAAATGTGAAATGATATAGACCCTAACGTTTTGCAATACATTAGATGGGACCAAATCCATATAGTGTTGCAAGATTTCTTGCTTATTAACTAATAGATCTTCCATATTTAATTTTTATTTAAGTTATTTACTCACCCTAAAATTAAATATAAAAATTTCGAATTCTGTTTTTTACTATTTTAATAAATTAAATTTTACATTTAAATTGAAGTCCTTTTGGTTTTTCATATATATCACAGTCCCTATTATCTTTCTCATATTTTATAGAAATGTTATATAGCGGAAATAAACTTCTTAATTCTCTCATTAAACCCAACAAATCACCTTTAGTTAAATTAAAACCTGGCTTTAATGGTAAATGCTCATTATAAATGTAAAAAACACCAAAGCCATCATTAATTTTTAGCCTTATAATTTTTAGTAATGTTTCAATATTAATAAAGTATTTAAAACTATTATAAAATTCTTCATAAGCAAGTTGGTCAAATGTTTTATATTTGACCAACTTTTCTTTATTTTTAGTCTTCCTATTTATAGACATATAATTATCTAATTATTGAAACATTTGCCATAAAGACTCATGTGTAATAACACTTTCATAATTAGGATTTTCCCAATATTTTGAACCTTGACCAAGGAATAGTATATTTTCTAACTTTACATTCCTTACACCTATGATATTTTGCATAGATAAAGCCTCTTGCTTTGCAGATTCCTTATGAGGTGCAATATAACGGCATATATCTGCAATTTCTTCTTCTGTAGCAAGCTTTCCATCTAAAAATATAAAAGACTTAACCTTTGTAGGTTTACGTCCACAGAGGAGACGTAAATAGCGTTGTGTAGAGTCTTTCTTTTGAAGTACAATATTTTTTAAACTTGGACTGATGGTTTCAGTATAGGTTTCATTTTTAGGAAATGCCACTTCAAATTCATTATTATTAAAGATAATACCTTCACGTTCACACTCACCTTTAACCGCATTATAGTAATCAATACCGGTGCATGCATTTCTATATACAGTGAGTTTCATAACTCTATCTGTATACTTATTTTTTTCATCTGATGTAATTTCAGAACGTTCCTTATCACGTGGGTTAACATTTACCTTTACAGGTGTATATGTAACTGCATATAGGCCAAATGAACCTTTTGTAAAGTTTTCAGCGAACTCTTCTATTGTATTATATCTTGTTGTATACATAATGTCTTATTTTTATAATTACTTTTCTTTACTTTTTCATTGAAACATAGTGCTCAATTACATCAACATATCGATTATAAGTTTCCTTGATAATTGTTTCACCGATAGGATTTTCGCGAAGAGCATCTCGTCTGATACATTCATCTAATGGCGTAAGTAAACAAATATCTTTCATTTGGATTTCTACACCAGGAAATGTTTGTTTCAAACGATTAATGGTATTCTCATTAAGGTTCGAAACATCATCAATAACAACGGAATAACCTTTATCTAATGCAGCTTTAACCATAGAAAGTTGCATTTTGATAACTATGCTTTCAAAAGCATATGACCACTCTGTACATAGCATCGCTCGTATATCATCACGATTAACACGAACTAATTTATTATCATATTTTACAAGGTTCTTTGCGAGTGTAGTCTTACCTGAACCTTGAATTCCTCTTACTAAAATAATTACTGGTTTCATATAGCTTTTATTTTTTAATTACTCTACAAAGTTAATCATTTAATTTGGAATATAAAAATATAATGAGAAGAAAACATATTTAATTAGGAATATTTAGCGTAATTGAATTATGTTGAATTATATAAACTTTTTTATAATTTTCTTTATAACTATTAAAGTATTTAAATTTATTTCTGAAATGATTTCTTATAAGTTATATTCTCCATATGAAACAATACCAAATGTATTAACATATTTTGATGGTAAAATATATTTGTGTAAAAATCCTAAAAATTTATTATATCTATATAAGGGTACAATACATTTTGAGGATATAGATTATCATAAAGGTGAGCCTATAGAATGGGATGAATATACATATTGTACAGATAGAGAAACATTATTAAAAGACCCTGTATATATTAATGTAGATACAGAACCTACATTATATGAGGTTGATTATGTAACAGAGACCGGTAAATTTAATGATATAACAAATATACATAAACCTGTAATAGTATATGAAAATATATTAGCTACTGATATTATAAATTTACTTAAAAATAAGAAAGTTAATGTTAAAATAATAAAAAATAATTAAAATAAAAATGGACAACTTTAATCTTAAAAGTTGTCCATTTTTTATATATAATAAATTCAAAAATTAAAGGTTATTCTTAAACCATTGTTCAGTTAAATTAATATAGTCAAGATTATATCCTAATGGATTTGTTTCTACATTAGCTTGACGTGCTACATTCTTCTTATAATCAGAAACAAATTGTTCATTCATACGACGTTGTGCTTCTGCTTGGCGAAGTCCAGTTTTACGCCAGAATTCATCTACATCTTGTTGAGTTTCAAGAATTACATATTTTGCAGATTCTTCAATAGCATTTTGAACTTCAAGAGGAGCTTTGCAATATAAATCAATATCTGTAGAAGATGCTAATCTTAACCAATTTTGTTGCATTCTCTTACTCTCTTTAAGAGGCGTTGTCCATAATTCATTAATTGCTTCTACATTATAAATTGCATGTTCAACAATAAAATCTGCACATTTCTTCTTTTGATTTGGTCGTAATGCAGCAAACTTTGCAAAATTCTTATCTGATAGTGATATTGCAAATGGATAACGGCGTATAATAGATTCCTTAACAGATTCTGTCTTAATAACACTGTTCATGATAGCATCAAGCTCAGCAATTTCTTCTTCTGCTTCTTTCTTTATACGATCTTTCTTATTATCCATACTATCTACATCTTCTGATGCATCATCTTCTTTATTATCAATTTCTTCAGGTTTTTCAACTGAATTATCATCAGTTTTATTTTCCTCTTTATCCTGATTATCATCTTCAAATGCATCGTCATCAGAAGTTTCTTCTGCTTGAATATCTAATATCAAACTTCTCTTTTCAGATTTATCTGAATTTTCTTCTGTATTGTTATCACCCTTTGCTTCATTACCATCTTTATCTTCACCGGTAACATCTAATATTAATGAACGCTTTTCTTCTTTATCCTCATCAGTTTCAGATATATCATCTTTTGAAGCATCTACTTTTTTAGTATCCTTTGGTGCATTATCTTCTTTTTTATCTTCATCACTTACAGTATGAGGATTAGTATCTGCTGTAGGGAGTTCTACTTCTGCATTATCTTCTTCTAATAATGGTTTAGATAACTCATTAATATTTGCAGTTTTATTCATATACTTATTTACATTTTCATCTATTTTTACATTTTCATCTATTAAATAAACTTCAGTATTAGGTGTATTTGTTAATACACGGTTTTTATTATTATTTTTCTTTGCTACTGAAATAGATTCATTAATAAATGATAAAGCATTATTTGATAAACCCTCATTCATTCTTTCAAGTCGAGCTTCTGCAAAACCAGGAGTACATACAATGTCATATGTAAAGATTTGTGCAATTTCTACTTCATGTGTACGCTCATCTACATCACCAGCAGCACGTGAAGATACAAATAAAGGATAACCAGCATCTACTAACTCTTTTGCAATCTTACCATTTGGTGTGTCAAGGATTTCAAGTTTACCCATAACACAATGAGTTTTCTAATCATACCATAAATCAGTGATCTTGTGTGACGCTTCTTTTAATTGAATATCAAAACGTTTTTCTGGGTGATCTAACTCACCTAATAAACTACCTTGATTTTTAATGGTTTCACGTAAATAACCAAGATGTTTTAATACTTCATCTTCTGCATATATTCTTTTATTACGGTTAATTACAACATGACCTGGAACTGAACATTGTGTAAATACACCTTGAAATACATACTTCTCAGATGGAGAATTTTCAGAGCTTTCATTAAGCTTATGTAATGGTGTTACAGACTTAATAACACACATCTTCATATTATTTTTCTACATAAATTGTTTATGCCTTACAAACTATTTGATATATTTACTCGTATATTTAAAAAAGAAAATGTGAACCACTTTCACAAGCAATTCACATTAAAATTTAATATCAATTTTTAATTAATTTTTATGAAAAATAAAATTCTTATCTTTTAAATATTTATTATCTCAATTGTTTAGGATCTGTAGGAACATTATCAACCAACCATGTATCATGGAATTGAACAAATTCCTCAAGATCTGTAATCTTAAAATCAAATTTTACGCCGGCTGCAGCAATATTCATTCTTTCACGATAGAGCTTAAGCATCTTATCTACATTCTCAAGCTTCTTCATATGACCATATAGGATTTCAAGAACACCACTATATGTTACAGGGTTTGTATCATCCTCGCGGATTTTACCTGTATTCTCATCATAATTTTCAAGTTCAGCCATTGCTCTTGCAGATTCTACGCCAACACCTGCTGGTTGTTGCATTGCATTATAAAGGAAGAACAATGTTGAATAATCAATTTCAAATGCCTTATCAGGTGTCAATTCCTCGATATGCTTTGTAATTACCTTATCAAAGGTCAATACACCTTTCCATGCACCATTAACCCAATGGTTAGCTTGATTATTAAACTTCTTAAGGAATTCTGCATATGCTACACTCTTACCTGAACCTGCTGCACAAATCTCATACTTCTTATCAGTATATTCTGCAACCTTATCATTAAAGTCTTGCTTTGCTTTCTGAAGATCATCATCTGTAGCATCTTCATCATATACAGTAATCCACTTATCAAACTTCTCCTTCATTTCAGCCCTCATGTTATCACGAGCTTCTGCAATTACCTTAGGATCTACTTCATTAATATCACGATTCAAATCGATATTAATAGCTTCTTTATTATTCTTTTTCTTAGTCATTTTACTTTTGTACAAAAATATTTTTTAATTAACTTTATTAATTATATAGTGTTTGCATAAAAAAGTTTGAGTTAGTAACGTGTTATTTTTATAAACTACTTATATTTTTTTCGTGCACATTCATTACATGTAATATACAAATCTAAATCTTTATTATATAATTCATTAATATTCTTTATATTTGCTGCGTTGAAATACAACTATCCTGAATAATATGCAGTATTTAATCCCTAATCAGGTAAACTATTGTCCTACACAAAAATATTGCGATATATTTTCTATTTCATTTGTTTATATAATTTTTTATTTTATAGAATAGATAAAACTAAACTTATTCCAAATCCTATTAGGGTTATTAATCCTATTGTACTAAGAATAAGAGTAGTTAAGAATTTTTTATTATCTATAATTAAAGGGGCATATTTCCATATAACCAAATATGTTCTACTCTCCCTTGGTGATGTAGTATCAGAATCTTCTATATGATAGAATTCTGGAACATACATAAATTCTGCCCATGATAATTCATAACATAGATAATTTGTAATAGGTCTTACAATCTCTTGTAACTTATTCATTATATCTACGTCTGACCCTGAAATTTGGAACTCTGTAGGTACATTAACAATCGTAGAAATATTGCTACAATCTGGATCAAGTGATAGCTTGTAAGCATTAAACTTACTCGCTACATCACTTGCTTCTCTTTTCATTTCTTTTCTGAATTCTCGTTTATTTTTAATATCAATAAACAAGTTTTTTATGTTTTTAAAAAACTTTATCATTCCTATATATGAAATATTTTATTTTAAAAACTACTACATGCTTTTGCGTTGTTACAGTCTACATATAGACTATAAAGATGCTTATACTTTGTTTTCATGCATGTATCAAGCTTTCTTTTAGCGTCATATAAATAGTTCTTAACAGTGGACTCATTCATGTTAAGAGCAACACTAATGTCCTTAATCTTTTTATTATCAATGAGCTTCATTGTAATTACAGTACGAGCTGTATCTGGAAGAGAATTGATCTCATGTACAGTTGCATTGTATATCCTTGTAATTACATCTTCTGGTGTTAGCATTTTCAGCTCCTCATCAGAAGTCTCAAAAATATCATCCTGTATATTATTAACTAATACAGAAGGTGTAGACAATGCACAATAATCTGCAATATCAGCTTCAACTGTTGGCATCTTTCTCTTTTCTGCTAACATTGTAAGACACTCATTCTTACAAATTGTCCACAACCAAGTAGAGAATGCAGCAACTTCAGGCTCATACTCATCAATATGCTCGTATGCTCTGACAAATGTTCGTATAACTATATCATCTGCATCGTCAAAGGTCCTTACGTAACCCAAAGCAAACTTTCTTAAACCGAACCAGAATAATTCCTGCAAATTAGCCCAATTCTTTTCAGTTCTATTATTTAAGAACTCATTTACTACCTTTGTTGCTTTTTCTGCTGCTTTACTTTTAATGTTACTCATATCTTATTTTAATTATATGTTCGTGTTATATTTACAATGTAAAGATATAAAAATGATATGAAATAACAAAATATTTTCCGCTAAAAAATGTTAAAAACTTAATTTGTATTATATATATGTCGAACGAACGGGTTAATTAAACATTCTTGTACATTATAAGAAGTCCAGAGTGGATATTGATGTCGTTCATTCATAAAGCCATATAACATGAATATTAAGATAGGAATATATTTAGTGTCATTATCATATATTATCATTTGGTATAAATCTCCATATTCTGTAACATATTCACTATTAAGTTTAGTTTTTCTAATAAGTGGTATATTACCTATTTCAGTTAATATATTATCAAGTTCTTTTTTTGATAATGTATATAATAATGATTCCCACCAATAACATATTCTATGACATGGATTAGCCAAATCATCCCATATAGTAATATCTAATACGTTTTTATCTGTTTTATTAAGAATTAATTTATAACTATATGTACAATCATATCGTTTTCTATCTTCTTTTTCATTTTCAAGATGTTCATCTAATAAGTTCTTAAACTTTGGATTTATAAGCTTATAATTACGTATTTTATCACCACAATTAAAAGAAAACACGAAACCTTCAATATTTCCCAAATTCTTAAGAAATTCCAGGTGGGTGGTACTGACCCCAAAATTCGAGCCATTTTCCATCAAAAAATCGACAATTTCATTAGAAAACTGCCCCAAAAACAACGCTTTTTTGCAAGAAATACGCAATTTTTCAGTAAGTATTTCTAATGAAGCATGTTCTATGTTTTTTCCATTATAATTATATGCTGATAATAATACTATACGGTCTGTACCAATATTATCAATTAAATGCTCATCATTCATTAACTCAAAGTTAATAATAGAATATTCATTTAATATATCTTTATATTGTTCAGCAAATTTAATAGCATGATAATAACTACCATTAATCATCTTTTCTATTTCAGATATTTCTTGACCTATTGCATTTGGTCTATCTGAACGTTTATGATATGTTGTACATATAGTACCATCATCTTGTTTTACATTATATACTTGAAATGCAGTTCCATCTTCTTTAATAGAAACTGTAACAGGTGATGATAATATACCTCTTATATCAAGACGTTTTGCATTTAATAATTTTGATATATGTTCCATTTTATAAAATAGTTGCGCAACCAGAAAATTCTGATTGTAAAAATTTTAGACGTTCATTATTTACAGTAGTACCCATTAAATTATCTGCTGTATTAATGTAATATAGATCTTGTGGAGTGTATTTAGTTAATAAGTACTTATTGACTGCATACTTTACTAAATAATTATTATAGTCCTCTACATCTTGTAAAGTTTTTAATTTATCTTTAAACTCTTTAACAACATATATATACTGTTTATCGGTTAAATTAATTAAACCAACTTTTTTTAAAAATAAGTTTTCAATTAATTCTGATATTGGCAAATATTTAAAATCATTTAAAGCTTTATTTAGATACGACTTAACTAAATCATTTTTAGCTTGACCAATAAGAGTTAATGTATATATAGGTTGGGGTTTATTTATAAAATATGCTATTAACTTATCATACCACTTAAAATATTTGGTATCTACTTTATATTCCAAATAAACTAAGCTTTCCTTTAGATTTACAATGATTGGCATATTTGGATTTCCAAATATACGTTTGTATAGATATGATTTTATTTCTTTAAACATATTTTAAATGTAAAATGGCAACTTACTTTTTATATGAGTAAGTTGCCATTTTGTTTACTTATATTCTATATATTTTTTAATTTGTATGATCTTCATTATTATCGATTAATGTCCATAATTCATGTTGTTTACCTTTTTCAATAAGTGCCATAATAGGTCTGACATACTTAAATTCTGCACTACCAAGGAAACTAAGAACTATATTCATTTCTTCAACTGGCATATTATTTTGTGTACTTTCTACATATTCCACAAGGTCAAGTAGTTTAATTGTTGAGCCTTGATTATTAGTAAGAGATGTAGCATATTTCATATTACCAGTGCACATATAAAATAACTCCATAAATTTAGGTGTTACTTTAAGTCGTTGGCGATAATCTTTTGTTTCAGGTTCTGGCATTTCGGAATCATCTTCATATATAATTTCTTCATTAAATGAATCTGATTTTGGTTCATCCTTCATATCTGTTACTGCATTAGAATTTTCTTCATTAATTACAGTATTATCTATTTCTTCTGTCTTATTACTCATTTCTTTTATTTAATTATTTTTATAATGATGGTAAATTTGGCATTTTTGGCATGCTTATATTACTCATCGGATTATTAGTCATAGAACGATTCATATTACTTTGCATATTTGCCATATCAACTTCCATCTGTTCATTATCCTTCTTAGCTTGTTTATTCTTTTCTTCTATTTCTTTTTGATATATATCAAATAAATCACATACTTCATAGAATGCAAATTCATGTAATAAACCAATATCAGTAAAATGACATTCTTTTACCATATAATATATTATCTATAAAATCTCTGAATACCATACCTTAAATGTAGGCAATGGATTCAGGATTTCATGAAAATATATAAACATACTATTAATATGATGTTTATTTTTATAACAACTATACCAAATTTGGAAAACTGGATCAATTTTAGAAGTCTAAATCAATGTGTTCCATAAAGATACTCTTGATTCCTCCACGAAATTCAAGCGGCGCTTGGCGCTGCGTACCTCCTTCATCTGTATAATTAAGAACAGGAACAATTGCACTTTCAATAGTAGAACGAACCTTTGTCATTAATGCCCATTCATATGGAGTCCATTCTGTCGTCATATCTACTAATTGATAATAATAATCATTATTTAAGAAACGATAATCACTAACAAGGAATGCTGCAATATTAATAAAATCTTGGTCAAAACCTTCTCGGCGTTGTTGACGTGTATACATATAATCTTTTAACCATTTAATGGTACCAACAGAAGGCATGTATATATCAATCATTCCAGACTTATAATACGAAGATTTAACAGGGAATGAGAAACAACGTTTTTCCGCATTATAATATTTCATAAACTTATCACTAAGCTTTAAGAAATCTACATTATCCTTCTTAACCGTAACATCATCTTTTTCATTGATTACAACTTTTAAATCATTCTTTCCTGCAGGGAAAGTAAAGTCATGAATTGCAAGAATAATATAAAATCTATCAATATCGATAAGGTCTTTATATGTCGCATATCTACCTTCATCTTTCGGGAATGAAACATAACAACAACTCTCTAATATATTATTTAATGCTGTATCAATACTTTGGGGGTCTGTTTCATCAGTTGATGACCAATGCTTAATATCAGCAAGTGTTGCTGCCTTAATATTAATACGAGTTCCTACTGGATAATATAAACCTTTAGTAGGGAGATCCTCAACCTTAATAGGTAAAAAACCATGTCCAGCAGTTCTATTAAATTCCTGTAATTGTTTTACACGGTCGGCATGTTCTTCTTCATTAGTATACTCATTCAATGCTGTAGCTTTTGCAGTAGCATCAGCTCTTAACTAATCTATAAGCTCATCATTACCGACAGCATCTAATTGCATATCTGATAAATTCTATGCTTTAGGTTCTTCTATTTGATCTGCATAAGATGCAAGATCTTTTTCATTATTCTTATTATCTTTCATTTACTGATTATAAAATAAAATCTTTCTTATTATTATATATTATAATTGTGAATTAGTCTATAAATTTAATTAAACATTATAACTTAAAATTTGATTGTATATAGGCCCATAATTTCTAATATCATCACGTAATTGTAATATGCTTTTAATACTAATGGATTTAATGCATTTTTTCATAACATATTTATGTTTAATTAAGTACTAATTTCACAAAATATACTACTGGAACCGGTAGTATAAGTATTTAATTTTATGAGTACTTTCAGAAGATATTTATATTTTAATAATAGAAGTATTAAAACATTAATTCATAAATGGGATGCAAATCCTATATATCTTTCTGGTAATATATTAAAGGACCAAGTTAATACTCCATATAGAGTAGATTGGAATATAGTTGATGGGCGTACTTTAAATTTAACTTCTGGATATATAAATTGTTCAGCTACTAATTTCTTATATACAAATAAATTTCAAACGGATAAATCATTTGGTAAGTATTGGGAAATTTCTATTACCTTTAAATATATAAAAAATACTACAAATAATAATTATGTATTATTAGATATGGCATCTATTACTGGAACTTCTGAAAATACAGCAGCCTGTTGTATTTTATATAAAAGTGGTATAATAGATAATAACCTTAAATTTTATAGTAATAATGCCGGTAATAATTTACATTATAAACCAGTTCCTATTAATAATATGTTAATAGAAAATTAGGATAATACTATAAGTACTGGTATAGAACCAATTGATAATACATATGCTAAATCTTATATAGCAGTTAATAAATATAAATTCTATGTATCTGATAAATTTATTGCTCGTGATATAGGCAATGATGTTACATGGAATAACAAAGTATTAGCATATATAGGTAGAGCAGTTCATATTAATTATTATGATAAAACTGCAACCTACTTTATAAAAGACATTTCAATGTATAAAATAATAAGTTAATATTTATATAGAATTATTATAGACTTTTATTTAGAAGTTTATTATAATTTATAAAGCGTTCATTGATGTATTGATATGTGGTTGCACTTTAAAATCCAAAAGGTTGTGTAAAATCAAGATGGTATGTATTCAGGGTAACGGAGTTTCACAAGACAATTTAAATTATTTAAGTATTTTGAACGCAATATATGTAATTTAAATTGAATCAAACATTTTACAGTGAGACGCCTGAAACATAAAGAGCATTTAAAATGCAGTTTCAAATAACATTTATTAAAATGTTTATGAAATAGAAGTGTGTAGTACGCTATAAGCTATATGCTTTAAAATTAAAAATATTATACTATATTTTTAATAACTATAAATTGGCATTTAATTAAAAATGTAAAATGAACTTCCTGGATAATTTAAGAAGTTCATTTTCATTTTATTGTTAATTGTACCAATCTACTTTACCTTCATATAATGTACTTTCCTGCCTATTATCATTATAATAACTCATTAATGAGAAATATCTTTCACTATCAGGAACTTGCATTATACGAGCTGCAACATCTTTAGTAATATAGAATACTATTGTACCTAATGTTAAATTCATAGCATCTGAATCTTGATTTGGATATATTTCAATTTCAGTACCTTGTATAGTGGGAAAAACTAATTTATATGTAGTAGTACCCGTTAAATCATATGGTATACGAGTATTTGCATTATTTAATGTATACAATTTTAACATATAATTAGAACTTGAATGTTTCAAACGTAATGTCATTTTACCTTGTGTATACATCTAACCAGTTTGTACATCTTTCACCACCAAATCTGTAACATCATAATAACTCCTCATATACTTCTCTTTAACTTCAGGTTTAGTAATATTAACGGGGGTATTTTCTATTTTATTAATCTTATTAACTACTTTATATGTTATAACATTATGTAATTCTACCTTTTTATTTAGTTCTACAAATTGTTTACCAGGTAATATCATTGAACATGTTTTTATAATATCCATGTTATTCATTCTATTATAAAGGTGTGCTGTATATTTTACTGATATACTGCTTAATGTCATATTAAGTATTTTCTCAGGAGTTGGAATAAATCGACTTCTCCAAAACTAACCATGTTCTTTTGTTTTTCCTGTATAATCAATAGTATTTGTAAAATATTCAGTTCTCGTAACTTTTGAATTTGGAACATCTGGATTTACAATATAATCATAAAAATATGTAACTGCTAATTCATTTATAATAACCCATCTAAATGTTTCATCTCCATACATTTCTATGAAATCATCCATTCCCTCATTAGCTTGGTCTATTTCACTATAATCCATCATAGGAATATTACCAGTTTCTATAGCCAGCATTTTATCAAGGTTCATATCAGTGGCTGTTCTATCATCACCATAAACTGGATAATATACAATAGTATTAGTTTCTTCATCTACTTTCATTCTAACATTAAAATAATTAGAATTAGATTCCATCTTTAATGCAAATGAACGTGGTTTATCAATTGTAAACGTACCTTCACCTGTTGTGTTTGTTTTATTAGTTAATGTAAAGTTTTCGGGTTGAACTGTACTAAAATCTACAATTATATCTGAATATGGATTTACTTGTCCCCTGTATATATCAATTATATTATTTTCTTCATCTATAACATCTTCATATACAAAATCTATATTTCGCATATTAAGTCCTAAATCATATGGACTGGGAAATGAAATTTCAATGTAACGATCATAAAATTTACTATTTAGATAGAGAGGACTTTTTAACCAATTTATTTTATCTTTTAATTGTTCTTTTGGCATAAACCAGTTGAGTACAATTATATCATCATTAATTCTTTTCTTTTTAGCTTCTTTCTATACCTATGATACATGTGCATGTACTTTTATATTAATACCTGCAATAGCATTCATTACATAACCCGATATAAGATAAATTCTAATTTTATCATTATTAACTTGTACTTGTCTTATTTGATTATGGTTATCCGTTATGTCCTTTATAACTGTACCATAATTTGTGCCATTAACAATAATTTCAGAACCATATAAATTATCCTATGTATTATAAATGTTAAAATCATTAAATGAAGTTCCCGGATAATAACACTCACCAGAGCTTGAACTATTTAATACAATATTTGGAATATTATGTTTTTCTACACAATATTGTTTCCCGTCTCCACTCTAATACATATATACAGTTTCAGAAGTTTCTCCTCCTGAATCACTGTATAATGTAGTTATTTTATATTGATCACTCTTATACTCAAGTAACATCTAATTAGTTACTTGATAGAATTTTGAAAATGTAGCCATTTAATTTTTTAATTTAACTTCTGAAATTTTATAATTAATTAGAATCTGAAAATAGTATATGTTAAACCTATACCAATCTGTGGAGATACATTTAATGATTTATCTATACCTACTCCAATATATGGTCCAACACTAAATTTACCCGGTTTAAAATATTCTTTTAATACCTTTGATTTCTAAGGTTCAATTACTACTGACTTCATATCAGTGTTAGACATATAAGGATTAGAATTCTTTGCTATTACTTTAAGTTGTTTATCTTTCTCTATTACATCTAAAGTAAGTTCATTCTTTATATTCAATCCTATTATAGTAGTATTAAAATTATTAAAATTACCTTCTACCTTTGTATTACCATTCATAGAATACCAATTATTAGGTTCAGATACATGCCATTGTAATTCATGATATGTAGTATCATTCATAGTAGTGGTAATAATTGTATCAGAATGTGCATATATAGTATCTATATGAAACACCTATTTAGTTTTTGTTATAATTAAAGGATTATCATATAACCCTTTTATTTCTTTATAAAAATCGGTATTCTTTAGGTCTTTCTTATTCATGAATATAGGTGTATCTATCATATCATAAGAATTTCCTTTCTTATCTTTATACGGCTGAATAGTATCTGTACCAATAAATTTATTCTTAATATTAGTTAATTCTCTATTTGTTATATTATTAGTTATATAAAACATTCCTACTAAAATAACTAATAGTATAATGAATATATCCTTAAATGTTAATTTCTATAGGTACTTTATAAATTTCTTCTTCATAAGGTATTTATTTTTAAGACTTTTGTTATATGTTTATTTATAAATTTAATAAGTTACTAATTAAAATATTTTTATTTTATGATTAAACGAAACAATACTAATGATATTCAATTATCACCAATAATAAGTAATACTGATAATATAGCTAAAAATATAATAGATGCACATTTTGATAATTGGTGGTACAAAACTGAGTATATAAGTGAATTAATGTTAGTTGACATTTTATTATTACCATTATTACATAGTGATAAATCTCATATGTTATCATTAACTAAAGTATCAGGGAATAATAATTACATAGACAATACAATTATATATGAATTTTCCAATTATCATATAAATCAGCGATTTCTTTATATTACATATAGTAAAAATATATATATGGTACATATACAGAACCCAGCAACAAATACAACTGTTGAAATGGGGCAAACTAAAAATGTTTTTGAAATATTATATATAATAAAAGATCTTTCTAAATATGGAAGTCATAATGAATATGAAAGAGATAGTAGTATGCCTTACTATAATAATCCTCTCTATATAAATTATTTTCTTACACATGTAAAACATGCATGGACACATCTTTTGTTTCAAACTATACTTATAGATATGTTAAAGCATGCAGCAAAATATAGTCAAGAACTCAATAGTATATTAGGTGCATTAAATTTTGAAATATGTTATCCTAAAACACAATATGTTAATTTAACAAATTATAGAATAAGAGAAATACTATTAGATGCATATGTTAAAAATGATAGTGATGATAAAATAAAAACCTACAATTTGGTATATTCAATTACTGATAAAGCCAATGATGATGATATAAATGGAATAATTGAAGAAACTAATAAATCTAATGCTGAAAAATTGTGTTCTATATTAGTAAACTATTACAGATTAGGAGTTGCTAAAAATGGTTGTGCACCTATAACATTAAATAATACAAATTATAATGATAGTTACACCCTTATTCATATAACAAATATACTATTTAATTTATTAATTCACTATGTTAACTCACACATTAATTTAACTTGTAGGTAACTAAAGAAGAAAGAGGCAATACTTAAAAATTAGTTAATAAGTATTGTCTCTTTTTTATTTTACTTTGGTATTTTATAGGCTGATAGAATAATATCTACTAAACTTTCCCATTCTGGATAATACTTCAAGCATGTTTCCCATGCATTGAGTGGCTTATCAGGTTTTGTATAACGTGCAGATTCCCAATCTAACACAGCTTCTAATATATCAGAGTATGTAACGTTCTTATCTTTAGATAAATGATGTGAAGCATACTTACGATGTATTTTTGAAATCTTTTTAGCACCAAGAAATCCACAAAATATATACATAAACAACTTATCCATATCATGGAATGGAAACTTAATATAACCTACATATTTCCATTGAAGTTTATATAATACACATATATGTTTAAATGTATATGGCACATGTAATAAACTTTCCTTGATGTTATTTAATATCTGCTTCATATTTTATATGTATTATTTGTTTCTTAATTACAATGCAAAGATATAAAATAAAAAAGCACCATAAAAATTTATGGTGCTAAAAAATGTTAAAATTTATAAACTTTTTATTATGCTTACTTATTAAGCGCGTTATTGCAATGATGCCACATAATTCCTACTATTGCAGCCCCCACAAAAATTCCTAAAATAAAATCTATCATTGTGTTTTGTGTTTATAAAATTTACTTTTCCTTCTTTTTCATTTTACAAATATCCAGAATTCTCTTTATAGTTTCATTACTATTATCAATATAAGAACTTTGAGAATTACTTTCTACAACTGCATTATACTTAGTGATTAACTCCTCTACTAATGTATTATGGTATGTTTCAATATCTCTATAAGTTTTTATATCCTTAAATAGTTCCATATATTTTAAGTACTCCCGTAAATTATCTACCTTTATAGGATTAATAAAGGAACTTAATGTTTCTTCTACTGTATTTTCAGATGTTAATACTCTATGCTTAAAGTGTTCATCATTATATGTATTCATTTTATAAATTGGATATGAAATAACGTACTTAGTAGCCGTAGAATCTTTACACTTAGAGTACGTAAGTATACCCAATTTCTTACAAGGCTTTGTGTATATTGCATCATTCCCTGCAATTGGTAACCATGTGTTTTCTTCTATTTCTTTACGGTTTGCAGTAATATACACTGGTTCATTGCCTGATTTGTACAGTCCTTTACTTAAAATTATTTTATATTTTAACATACATAATTTATATATAAAATAAACTAAAGCAATTGATACAATTATAATTAAAATAACTTTCATATTTTTTAACTTTTACTTTTTATTAGTACATATACGGAGACTCTGTATTTCCGTTACCCCTTCCGTCTAACCAAGCACATGCTATAATTCCTGCTATAAATCCAACTATAAATCCTCCTAATGTCCATAAAATTGTTTCCATATTTTTTACTTTTTATTTTTTACTTTCTCTAATAAAATCTACTATTGCATAACCCATTGCAAGACCAATTAGAATTGCAATAATTGTAATTAACATAATTGTGTCATATTTTATAATTTATAAACTACATAAAGCAAAAAGTTTAATTTATATGTCATTAAAATTATGTTTTTATAAAACAAAATATATTTTATTTCATATATAAGTTAAATATTCACTTTAAATTTATTATAATTATGTTTTTAAATAGTAATAGTAACATTTCTAAAATTTTAGAATCACTTATTTATGGGGGATATAAGTATTTACAAGAAAACCATTTAGAAAGTATGGTGTTAGGTATAAGTGGTGGATTAGATTCTACACTTACCGCATATATAGCAAATAAAATTGTACAGCGACACCCTGAATTTAAATTGATAGGAATATCATTACCAAGTTATAGCAATAAAGATAATGAAAATGATTCTGCATTATCTGCGTTATCATTTTGCAATGAAAGTAAAGTAGTAGATATAGAGAATACTTATAATACTATTAAAAATCTCTGTGAAAATACTTATGACGATGCTTTGCAAAATGGAAACATTAAAGCACGTTTAAGAATGATCTATTTATATAATGTAGCCAGTAAAAATAAAGGTGTTGTGTTGGACACTGATAACTTAACTGAACATTATTTAGGATTTTGGACATTACATGGTGATGTAGGAGATTTAAATTTCTTAAATACTTTTTGGAAAAATGAATTATATACCATTATAAATTGGATCATTGATAATGATAAAGAACTTTCTGAAACACAATTAAAAGCATTAATACAAGCACGTAATATAACACCTACTGATGGTAATGGGGTTAAAGCGGGAGGGGATTTAGCACAAATTGCACCTGGATGTACATATGAACAAGTCGATACAGTTTTAGCAGAAATAACACAACCTCGTGTTATTGTCAGAAATGCTAAACTTATTAAAGATACAGGTATCACACATGATTCATTTAAACTTATAGAAACCAGATATTGGAATTCTGAATATAAACGAGCTAAATCTCCTCATATAATAAATCCACGTGATTTTTATTACATATTTAAAAAATAATTTTAGAAATGTGCATTATTAGCTTATGATAATGCACATTTTCTTTATATCTTAAAATTATGAATAATTTACAACTATTTAGATAGAAAGAAAACGAAATAACACAAAACACTAAAATAACAGATGATCTCATCATTAAATTATTTTATCCAGATCATAGAGGATATAAAAAATTATATGGTAACAATATATCAAATCAGTATATAATCAATTATTTAAATAATAGATTTAAAGATTCATCTTCTATTGAAGAAACTATAAAACGGATAAAACTTCATATAGAAGAAAAACCATTATGCTCAACATGTGGTAAACCTGTTAACTTTATTGGTAAGCCCTCTAAAATGTTTACAACCTACTGCTGTAACCAGTGTGCAGGTAAATCCCCATCTGTAATAGAAAAGAAACAACATAGTGATAAATTAAAAAATAATGGACAACTTGGTTGGGTGCTTTCAAATAAGCGAACATCTAAAATAGAAAACCGTAAACAAACCTTACTACAAAAATATGGTTCAACAAATGTGCACTCTATAGAAGAAATTCATGAAAAGGCAAAACAAACTTCAATAGAACATTATGGAACTCCATACCCTATGCAAAATCCTGAATATGCTGAAAAGCATTGGGACACAGTTATTAAAAACAATCCAGATGGACATTGGACTTCAAAACCTGAAAAACAACTCAAAACCTTTTTAATGTCTTTATACCCAGACTTAAAATGGCAATATAGAGATGAATTGTACCGCTATAAACAACCAAATAATAATCACCGCTTTCTATGTGATTTTTATATCCCATGTAAAGATTTATTCATAGAATATCAAGGATATTACACACACCACACACATCCATTTGATCCCAATAATCAAGAAGATATGGAATACTTAAAGATATTAGAAGAAAAAAGAAAAAATAAAGACTTACGAAATAAACAACAAAATATAAGAACTTCTTATAATGGTTATGATATATTCATTAAAACCTGGACTGCAAATGACCCACTAAAAAGAAACGTGGCAAAAGATAACAATTTGAACTTACTTGAAATATGGCCAACATGGTCAAATGAAAAAATAATAAAGGAAATTGATAAATTTCCAAATATAAAATAAGTAAATGAAAACATTAAATGAATTAATTACAGAATATAAAAACAGACCTAAAAATGGTTTAATTGTTTCACTAAGATATAATAAAACTGCATCACAAGAATTAATAGATAAAACTGCATTTCTAAATGACTACTCTGATGTAAACACGTCAGAACGATTATATTATTACCTGCATAATCTCACAGAACCTGTTTTATGTCCATATTGTCATAAAAAGAGAAAGATGTTTATTAAATTAGATAAAGGTCTATTTGCCACATGCGGTGAGGAAGAATGTAAGAAACAAGGAATGTCCAAAGGAGCTTTGCAAAAAAGGGATTGGTTTAAAATTTCTAATAAAGCTAAACAAACATATAAAAGTAAGCATGGTGTAGAACATAATATGAAAGACCCAACTTTCATAATGCACAGAGCTATTAATAATATAGAAACTAAATATCAGTATAACGTTACAGATTATAACATAGATACAGATTCTGTTACAATAAAGTGTTCCAGATGTGGCACATATTGTACATTACATGATAGAGCTACTGTAGTAGACATGCTATGGAGAACATGTGGAAGTATATGCCCTGTATGCGATTCATATAAGGAATATAGAAGTTCATTAGAAGATAATATTGTATCATATATCAAAACCATATATAATGGTGAAATTCTAACCAATAAACGAATATTCAAACAACATGAATATGACATAATATTACCTGAATTAAAATTAATAATAGAATGTAACGGTATATATTGGCATAGCTATAAAATGAAGCCTAAAAGTTATCATTATAATAAGCTAAAACATACTAATGATAATGGATATAAACTATTCTATATATGGGAAGATGAATGGCACAGTAATACAGAATATATACAACAAATTTTATATAATTTGATATATAAGCAAAGTAATGTAATAACCAATTTATCTATATGTAAGTATACTCATCATATAGAAATCTATAATAATGATATATTAATATATAAATCAGTATATTTTAAAAATAAGAATAGCGCTGAATTATATGACATATATTTTAATAGACTATATAATTATGGAAGTATAATACAAAAATTAAAAGAATACGTAAATAGTGATTTACATGTTAATGCAAGTACTGAAAATATTTTATATAAATTACCAGATAACTTTAAAATAAAGAAACATACAAATGATGAGTACTTTTATTCATATATGAATAATAGAATTAATGGTAATTTATATTTACAAAATGATAAGTACAATAAAGTATATACCAGTGGAAAAACACTCATAAAAATAAAAAAGGACTGAAACAATTTAAGTTTCAGTCCTTATCTTTATATTATAATTTATAACTTAAAATCATAAATTACTTACAATCTTATCAAATACCTGCTAAATCAACGCAGAATGTTAAGTACTATGTCTCTGGGTAGAAACCAGCATCAATCAAAGCATAGCGAGATTTAAGGTAAAGCTTGGGTGCCGCAGTACCCTCGCTGATAATCTTTACAGATTCTGCCATAACGTAAGGGCAGAAGAATACGCCTGGTTCATCTTTAGAACCTTTACGACCTACGAGGACGCGGCAGTCTGCACCTGACATTAATGGGTCAACATAGATTGTGAGACCAGCGAGTGTACCGATTGGGTATAAGCTACCAGCGGTTTGTGAAATTGTGTTATCAACTGGAGAGAAGCTATAGTGTGCATTGCTTTGGAGAGCAGAAGCTACAGTTACGTTAGTTACAACGAATGTAGCTGCACCATAGCGACCGCGTTGTTGAATCCAGTTAGAAGCTAACATGATGTTAGTTGCCACACGTTTCAACATAGTGTCACGGTTTTCGAAGTGTGCTTTATCGTTGATGATAACAGGTTTATATGGGAGTGCAACATTTGTTTGTGATTCATAATTAACCTGTGTTGCATCGTTATTACCTTGTGGGATAGCGAGTGCAGGTGTCATCTTAGGAGCAGTAGCAGTGATAGCTGGGTTTGGATCGAATGTAATATTCATATTAGCATTTTCACCTTCTACTTCAACGAGCTTGCATTGGTTCTTCCAACCGAGAGCGAACAAGCGAGATGTGATGTGGCGGTTGATAGTATTAGAAAGTTCGTTAATACCTGCATTTTCAACCATCTTAACAACATCGATACCCCATTGTTTTTGGAGGTCTGTAACTTGTTCCTGTGTAACTGAGCAACCTACCATGATTGTACCAACTTGTACATTCTTTGTGAACAACTGGAGTGACAATTGACGTGGCATTGTCATTTCACCTGTACCACGAGACATTGGTTCATAAAGTGTAGTACCGTCTTGATATGTACCATACCATGCATCACGGTCATTCTTACCAGCACCAGTAAAGCCCTGTACGTTATCTTCCATCATTGAAATCAAACGAGGTTGAGCAAGTGGAAGTTTGCATTGTAATGAACCACCAGCTGTAGCAGGTTCAAGAAGTACAGCAGCATCGAAATATTCACCAAGTGACTTAGTACCAGAAATAACCTTGAACATTGGATCACCATCAATACGAGACCAACCGATGAATTCAACTACGAGATCACCTGCCTTCAACTTAGTACCTGCCATTAAGAAGTTATCAGCCTTCTTAAGGTCTTGCTTAATCTGAGTAGCTGTCTTACCTGGTACATTTGTATCATCCTTAATAACAGTAGCCTTGAACTGTGTAGGAAGACCAAAGAGTGAATAAACTTCCTTAGAAGTTGAACCACCATGACCATAGTTATTGTATGTAGCTGGATTAGCAGTAGCCTTGTCATATGCTGGAGTTGCACCATAAGGTTGTTTAGAACCTGCATATACATAATCCATGAATGGAAGTACACCAGTAGGACCAGCAAGAGGCATTGTGTTAACCAACTCAAAACCTATAGTCTTAGCTGCAACCTTCAAAGCAAGTGGTAACAATGCTGGGTATTTATCACCTGAACCAAGTGTAGCATTATTTGCATAATCTGCACCTGTTAATGCTGGAGCACCAGCTGGAACAGGATTACCTACACCAGGAGTGTTATACAATGTGCTATAAGGAGCGTAAACACCACCTTGAGTTGCAAAAGAATTTGAACCCATTTGGAAAGCGTCCTCATTCAAGAACTTAGCTGTATTGTGAGCGAGCTTACTCATCCACTCTAACTTACTTGCATCCTTAACACCAGTTGTACGCTCAATCATTGGAGCCCAGTTTTCTGTAATCATTTTTTCTGGATCTTTAGCAGATGTCTTCTGCATGTATGCTGCATATGCATCAGCAACACTACGACCCTGTGTTTTATTATCTTTCATTTGTTAATTGAATTTTGTTTTAAGCTGTATTTAATTAGCTTGAAAGGTTTTAATTTGTAATATTTATTACGCTAATTAAACACTAAAATCAATATTATCAAAAATAAATTTTATCCTTTTATGTTAATTGTATATGTACTTTCTTAGTAATGACATTCTTTTTTTCTTAACATCTTTTATATAATTAACAAGGGTACTTTTGTGGTACTTAACAATATGAAATGTCTTTTTCTTTCTTAGACTTTCTAATCCATTAAAGGATTTGATAATGTGACTTTTTATGACTGATTTAAAAAATCAGTTTAATAATTTTTATTTTATATTTTTATTTATATATGTTAAAAAACATATAAATTTAAAATGCTATTGTATTATTGTCCTAATGTAGTATTTGAATACTCTTGTAAATTTTTCTACTCTATAACTTGTACTTTATTAAGTTTAGAGTGAATTACTTTTACTTCTGTTTTAATATCATCTATGGATTGACGCATAGCTGGTTTAGTTACAGTCATATCCCATATTATTGAACCTATTACAAAAACTATAATTAGTACTGATAATATACAGCTAACTGAATTATAACATTTACCTACTTTATTATTCTTTGCTGCCATAAGCATTTTCTTACAACAATTTGTTTTATTTTGCATTTAAAATTATAAAAATTTTATAATTTACATTATTTATTTCAAGTTTTCATGAATAAAATTATAAAAATCATGATGCCCTCTTAACCCACTATTAAAGAAACATTTAACTATTGAATAAGATATATTTCTATAATTTTTCCAGTTCTTACCTGAATTAGGTTTTGATAGATAATCTATATCCTATTCATTGTAAAATGCTTCAACTTCCATAGGATGAAATAAGTATGGTGCTTTTTTATTAATCAACAACCAGTGTATATGTTTAATATAGTACCATATATATAGCAAATAAAATTTTATCCACTAATGGTTTGCTTGTTTTTCATGTATACTTTCATGGTTGTATATATAACTATATGGTTGTATTACTCGTTCATAGGTATTTTTATTCCTTACATATATAGTTCCAAATAATGTAATTACATACCCATATGGACATAGCCATTTATTTATTTTTACTTTCATTTAACATTTTCTAAAGGTTCATTTTGTTTTTCTACAAATGTATCCTAAATTATTTCTTCTTCATCCCGCATACCAGGCTCTTTAGGATTTACATCAACTCCTAATCTACGCATAGATTCTCTATATTCTTGGAACATCATCATATATTCAGTTCTATTTCGTTCAAGCATGGCATCTATGTCATATAATATTGGGTCATTTGGGTGATTATGTATTATAGAGCGTTTCCACACTTTTAATTGTTGCTAATTCTATAAGTAATAGTAATATTGTTGATTTTCAAGATTTTGCATAATTTTCACAAACTATACAAAGTGTGCTCTATAATTATCATTTCTAACAGATTTATTTACCTTGGTATTAAGTTCTTTTACATCTTCCTATAATGTATTTATATTATATGATGTAGTGGACTTCTAATAAGTAAAATATACTATACCTATTATAAGGGACATTACTAATGCTATTTTAAGTGGTTTAGGCATATTAGTAATTTCGGTCCATAGTTTTTTCCACTATACATTTCCTATGAATTCTAAAACTTTAACTAAAAATTCCCACATAGCGTATAAAATACTTATTTATTAATTTTAATTTAAATGGCTGACAAATGCAGAAACTACAATTTGTCAGCCATTTGGTTATTATATTTATAAGTGTACTTAAGATAGTATTTTTATTTTAGACTTTGGATATTTTGTATCTTTTCCGTCTATCTTACATAATACTAATTCATCTGGTGCAGCATTTATATAACTATCTGCATATACTTGAATAGAACGAAGTGGTTTATCATCTTCTCCTACTACTACAGCATAAGGGGTTTCAATAAATGCTAAATTATTAACATCAAATGTTTCTATTACACCATTTTCATTAATTACACGTATATCTCTTTTAGAATTTATAATATCATCAAGAGATGCTTTACATTCAGTAAGATTCAATTGGAAATTATCAACTATAATATTACAGTCAACTGTTTTACCATTTAAATCCTTATGCGTACCACCATCCACATTAGTTAAATTAGTTGTTAAATTATCTTTATCAAAATCAAATTGCTTAGGTGTATCTCTTAATGGATTAACATACTCTGCATCTGGTTCAAGATCATTTACATTAACTTCTAATTGTCCTTGAGGGGTTAGAATATTAATTAAATTACCATCTTCTGAAACTGAAAGCACCTATGATTTTACACCTTTATATATAACTTTATCCATTGGTTCATAAAAGAATTGTTGCTTTTCATTCTTAGAAACTTTTTTAGATTCTGTTATATTATGTACATTAGGTAATTTAGGTTTTACAGATTCTTCTTCTTTTTCACCTGTTGGTACTAAAGGATTTTCAATTCCTTCTTTTTCTGCAGTTTTTTCAACTTCTTCTTCAAACTCTCTCTTATCTGCATCGCCATAAAGAATATCATCTTTCATCTTACTCTTATTAAAGTCATGGTCATTAGATAATTTTGGTTTCTTTATTTTAATACTTTCTTGTACACTTTTATACATGTTAGAGTTTGGAACCATACCTGTATATGTACTAATAATAGTAGATATTAAAAATAAACAATCATGGATATTCAATGCACTTACATAATCTATAGGCTCATCTGTTACAAAGCTAACTTTTAATGTATCTGTACTTGCACCTGGAACACTATCACTTATATCTTGTAATATCTGATAGAATTCACTTGATTTTCTATAATATATGTTATTACCTATTCTATATATAGTATATGAAGATTTTTCAGTTTCAATAGTGAAATATTTTATATCCATGAAATCTTCTATATTAGAAACTTGAATAGTAATACTGTCAGCTAATAAAAATTTTCTATCTTTTACAGCTTTATCATGCATTACTTGAAGTACATCTGCATCAGCTTCAATATTATAGTCTTCAATTAGTAAATCACCTGTAGAGGTTTCTTTAGAAGAAGCCTTTATTTTAGAAGGAGTAGCTTTACCTTCATTTACGAAAAAATCTTTCTTTCCTGTTGTATATACAGGTTTTACTTTAATTAAAGATTTATCTTTCTTCTAAGGTGTGTTTACTTCTGCATCCTCTGTAACATCATCTAATGTTATTTCAGGAATTTCTGTATTATCTACATTTGCTGCTGGAAATTCGTATTCTGTTTCACCATCTGTATAGGTAGGTATAGTAAATTCTTCTGTATCTTCTACTGGAGCTTCATCTGTTGTAATTTCTACTTCAGTATCTGCTGGTGTTTCATCAGAAGTTTCAGCCTCATCAGAATCAGTATTTAATGTTACTGAAAATTCATCAGCATCATCTGTAATATCAAAAATATGCCCAAAATCTATTACATCATCTGCAGAATTATCTTCTTCCTCTGTATCTTCTGTATTATCTTCTGTATCATCTGTATATACAAATGTATCTTCAGTATCAACATCTGATGTATTATCAGTATCTGGTTCTATTATAATTGGGGTTACTTCATCTGTAGTAGTTGTAGTATTACAATCATCTCCACTTACGCATGTTTCCTCTGCCTTAGTATCTTCAACATGTTCTGGATCATCTATACCAGTTTCTTTAAATTCTGCATATGAAGGTGAATTAACGATAGCATCCATAATAGCCTTATAGAGGTCTACAGTCATTTCTTCATTATCTATTATAGGTTTATTATCTGAACCTAAATAGAATTCATAAGTTTTATTATCAGTGTATAAACGACCGTCTCCTGAAATCATTGGAACTACAATTGAAACTGTACCTGATTTATATTTTTCACCAGTCTTAAAGTTCTCATTCCATAATACATCTGCAATAGTATATGCGTCTCTTTCAGCTGGTATGGGTTCTTCTATATCATCAGTTTCAACCTCTGGGGTTATATCATCTTCTACTGTGGTATCATCATCTAAGAAAATATCGGTAGCTTCATCTGGATTAATTTCATCTGTATCTTCTGAATCATCTATATCCGTTTCTACGGTATCATCCTCTGCAGTATCTTCTGAATCATCATCTAAACGTGTTTGCAAAATGTCTGTATCTGCATCAGCATTGAAATCATACTCATCTTCAGAATCTTCTGTAGCAGTATTAAAATCAAAGTCATCACCGTCATCGGGTGTTTCAGTTTCATCTCCTACTTCTTCTGCTTCAGAATCTTCTGTATCTAATGTACTATCGTCATTATTATCAACAAAGTTATCATCATCAGTAGATTCATCACCTAAATATGATGCAAATTCATCATCAGTAACAGTGAAATCATCATCAAAGTCTTCTGTATCTTCTACTTCTTCTGTATTAGTATCTTCTACAGTATCACTCGTAATAGGAGTACTTAATTCATCTTTAACTTCTTCGTCTTTAACTTCTTTATCAGTTAAAGGTTCATCAGTAGTTTCTTCTCTTGTACCACCATCATCAGATGCTTCATCATCATCTACAATATCTTCATCTTCAGTTGGCTCACCTGTTACCTTCTTAACATCTTTCTGCCATTCTTTATATTCTTTCTTTAAATTAGAAAGTTTTTCATCAGCCGATTTTATAGCCTTTTCTAATTTCTTCTTACCTTCATCAGTAGTGCAAGTTTTAAGTGCGTCTTTAGCCTTTGCTATAGTTTCTTCAAGTTTATCAATATTGGTTTGATACTCATTTTGAGTTTCATTTAACTTCATGATAATCTTTTCTTGAGAAGGAATAAGGTTTTCAAATAATGATGCAACATTAATACCCATATGATTATTAATAATATTCTTACATTGAATAGGATTAACATCACGATAGAACGTAGAATGGTCAATATCTTCATTTACTGCATTTATAAAGATATGATCGCCTAAATTAAATAAATCAAAATTAATATGAGCATTTTCATTTAATGAAACATGCTTAGCAAAATTAATATCTGCAATATTATTAAAGTTTTCAAGTAAACATGAACATTTAATAAAGAAATTAGCATCTGAATCTTGATATTTAATTTGCATACCTGTAAGGTCTCTTAATGTCTGTTGAGACTCTCTAATTCCATTAATATCTGCATAGCCTTCATGTATTTCTGCAATTAAACCATTTTCGCTTAATGTAATTACATCTTCATTAATTACAACTGAAGGATCATTTACTAAATTACAAAGTTCTACAAATTTTTGAGAAAGGTTATTAACATAACTTTCATCAATCTTAGAAATATTATTTCCTTTCTTTACATAATATTGTCCTCTAATATTAAATACACTTTCATTTTCTTTAATATATTGTACAGGAGAATAAAGATTAGAAATGGTTGCATTTTGACGGATTAATTTAATCTTATCTTTTACATCTATGGCTTGTTCAGATAAAGTATTATTTCCTTTACTGTCATCAAGTTCAATAGCCTCAATAATTTTAAATACATAAGGATTACTTGCAAATGAAGATAGCGCTTGACGGAGTTGTACGCGATTAGTAGAATTAGGTTCTTTTACAAAACGAGCACAAGTTTCTTCAATAAGTGGAATAATAAAGTATGATGAAGAATCTGCCATTTCTTCTAATGTCTTAGTGATAAAGATTGGAAGTTGTTTGCCTTTTACATTTTCTTGAACATAAGAAATTGCTTCTTCTACTGGTACAAGATAATCAAATTTCTTTAAATTATGAATAAAGGTTTCATATAATCTTTCTTCATATGCACCTTGTGTTAATGCTCCAGCATATTCATTAACAATAGTTAATAACTTTTCATTTTTAGCTGCATCTGTTTTAACAATCTTCTTAATTGCACCTTTTAAATCAATTCCATTAGAATTAATGATATTACTAAATGTCATTGATTCTTTTAATTCTTGTGCTTCTTTCTCTGCATCTTCAAATACTTGCTTTGCGTAATTTTGAATATTCTCTTGTACCTTTTTAATCTTTTCATCTTCTATTGATTTATTAATTTGCTTATCTAAATCAATAAATTCAGATTCATTTAAATATGTATCAAAGAATGGAATATTATTTGCAGCATTTTCAGAAATCAAAACATGTAACTTAGATGCTGTTCGTTCATCTTGCTTAAATAAAACATCAAGAGCTTCTAATAAATTATCTTTTGTATCTCGTGTTGGTTCTGCAATATATGTATTATAAGCATCTTTAATTACCTTATTAGCATAAGGATCATTAATACCTTCAATAATAAGATATGATTGTAATTCATTACCATACTTATTAAGGGTTTCATTCATTGCATTAATGACATCTTTCACTGCTTTATTACCTTTAGCATAACGAGAAAGACCACGACCAAAACTTTCAAATAATAAAAAATCTTTCTTACCAGATTTAAGTGCATTATCATAATCAATAAGATATGACATCAAACCTGGATTTTTTTGACCTTCTACAATAAGGTCTGTTATATACTTGTGAATATTAAATAACTATGTACCATCATATTCATGAGGATTTGTGTTCATACCCTCATTGATAATATTATCAATATTATTTAAAAATTCGTTCTTTGTAATTTTAGGCATATGTATTTTAAAATTAAAATTCAATATTTTTATTATTTATATCAAAAAAATTTATTAGTATTCACAAAAATAGGTTAAAGTACTGTAATCCAATTATTTACATCTTTTAAAAGATATGTAAATTTATTATTTACGGTATCTTTTACATATAATTTAATTTTTTTATAATTAAATTCTTTATCATACTTAAATGGATTCATACATGCTACAGGTTGTTCTTCATCAATCATTCCATTCTTAATATTAAATGTTATTTCAGTTTCATTTATATTACCATGTTTATCTTCATATGAAATCATACCTATTATTTCAGGTAAATCTGTAATGAACATTCCTTTATTAATAACTACAACATTATCTTTATCTATTATATTAGAATCTGGATTTGGTAAAAATTTTATAAATGGTTGTTGATAAACTTTACACTCATCATTATTCTGTACATATACATCTATAATAATATTATCATCTGAAATTATATCATCCGGAACTGTCCAATAATAAAAATTATGATTTTCTACAGTTTCTAATTGATGTTGCTAACCATCTTCAGTTTCATATCCAATCTCTACTTGTAATAAATCTCCGATATTATAAAAATATTTCCACTCTAAAAATATATCCTATCCTGCCGTTATAATTTTATTATCAAAATAAGTAACTGGAATAATATCACCTTTTTCTTTTGTCATGCTTTCTTTATCTCCAATACCTAAACCGAATTGTTTAATATTATGTTCAGCTTCCATTTCATTGTATGGATCAAAAACAGGTTGATATGTTTCACATGCAATATCAAATGACATTTTTATATCATAACCATCATTTGCTTGACCTATTTGATAATTTCCATTTTTTTCATTTGATATAGATTCTGGAAATCCAACACGAGCAGGAACAACAGTTCCTTTATAATTAACATGAAAGGTTTTATTCTTGTAAAAATATTCTCGTATAGCCTATTCAATTTTCCATAAAGTATTCATAGTATCAACTTTAATACTTATAGTAAAAGAATAAGTTAAAGGAATAGAATATAAAAAAGAAACATAACTTTTCAATGCATTATTTTCGCGTTTCTAATATTGCCCCATAACAAATCTATTAGAAATATTACCAGCATCTATAGAAGTACTTCCTAATGTTATTACACCATAAGGAATAGGTTTAAAATCCCCTTCAATTTTTTTTAAACCCATTTCTGTACATTCATCATCAGTAAAATTCAAATAGTTATCTTGTATAAATCTTTCAGATGTAACAGAGCCCCCACTGAAATCATAAAAGAATGGTACTGTAATTTCTTCAGTGTGTTCTTCATCATCTTCCCATACTTGTGTATATTTTAATTTCATATTTAATATACGCAATAACCCCATTATGATAAGACGAGTAAAAACATCACTTGTATTACGTTTTTCAAATAACTATTTAGGTTCTACTTTAACTTTTGACATGTACTTAAATTATATTTCTTTATATTTACAATTATATAAAACTTCTTTATAATTATTTTATAATTATAAAGAAAATAAAATAAATTGTCTATAAAATTACTGATAAAAAATAATTAAATTGAATTAAAAAAGTGGCAATTCCAATATAATTATATAATGTGATTAGATAATGTAATATAATAATATACATAGTTAATTAGTTATTTAAAAAATATATAAAAGAAAAAAGAAATTTTATAATTAAATAAAATTTCTTTTTAAGTATTTTTTATTTTTACTGCTCGTAATTAATAAAGAATTCTGTATTATCTTTATCAATATTGATAATATTAGATTTTAACATATTAATTTTTTTTCTATCACTTTTAAGTATTTTAATTTTTAACTTATCAATTATGCTATGAGTTTCTGTTTTTACTAAATTTACTAATTTTATTTTATAATTATTTTTAATGAATGTTAAAATCTATGAAACTTCTGTAACACCTAAAGCAAACATATTACTTATATATTGTTGTTCAAAACTTATAATATCACTTATATAAATACCCATATCCTTTAAGTAGTTCAAAATCTATATTACACTATCACCTATTAATGGATAGCATGTACCATAAAAATGTTTTAAATATACATTAACCTTATTATAATCACATATTAATTCAATTATAACATACATTCTTGCTATTTTATCATAGTAAATTTTAATTTTAATACCATTATCTATATTTTCTATAAGAACATCAAAATCAGGAGCTATTTTATTTACAACATCAATAATATCATTTTCATTTATACTATCAAATAGTATTTTATTAGATACAATGCTGATAGCATTATCTTCATTTTCAATAACACTATTAAAATCAAATGTTTCTCTTAAAATATGTTTCATACTTATAATAATATATATTTAAATGTTTATTCTTTATATAAAGCTTTATAATTATTTAACCATATAAAATATACATATAACTAATTATAACACGATACAGGAGAAATAAACTATGTATATGTCAATATATAAAAGTAAAGAGAGAAATGCTTTGATTAATTACATTTCTCTCTTATTATTCAGAATAATTTCTTAAGTTGGCTATATGTCATTCTACTTTCAGACAGTGCACGAACATCTTTAATTTTATTTCTGTTGACGTGCTTCATATCCTTTTTAAGTTTAATTGATTCTGAAATTTCATCATCGGTTATTTCTTTTCTACCTATTAATGTATTATTGTAAATATCTATTTCATAATTATCCATTAGATATTTGGTGAGTTCTGGTATAATACCATCTTCTAATAAATCTGTTTGAATTAAGAAACCATTTACAACTTGTTTAACTGTATATGTACCTTCTTCATCATCCAATAAGTCATCTACATAATCATTAAACTTACTAATAGTTTCCCATGTTAAAATAGGTTTTTCTTTAGTATCATCTAATATACGTAAAATATTTTCAGCCTTGCACATTCTCCAACCACCTGCATCTACATCGAAATATCTAACATTTAATGGATTATAATTTTTACCAGCTCCATTTCCTGTAGCTTGTTTACGTTTATTAATAATATCTGGATTGGTTGTACCATATGCATCACGTTCTGTGCCATCTTTACGCATATATACAAAATGCACGATACGTTCATTTAATAAAGATTTTAATATTTCTACAATTTCTTCAGGTGCCATTTCATCTTTTGTGAAATCATATTCTTCATTAAGTTTCTATATGGTTTTATTTTTCATATAACTATTTTTATATTTGGAGATTCTATTATATTTCATATTTTAAATTTAAACAATTTTATTGTATCATATTTCCTCTGTCTAATACTTGTGGAAGAATAGCATCAATAATTCTATCTCTTGTATATCCAACCAAACCCATTGCTTTATATAGTTTATTGAAGTCTTCATTATCTATACAGATTACAAAATAACCTTCTTTATCTTTTCCGTATAATAATTCAGATTTATATAAAGCACGTTTAAAATCAGCCATGCCTTTAATAATATAAATATCTTCATTACCTACAAGGTTATTTAAATATATCTTAGCATTTTGAATATTAGATTCATTTAATGATTTATATTTTTCCGGTATCTTTGTAGTAGGTAATAAGTTTTCATTAACTTTCTATTGTAATTGTAATAACTATAATTCAAATTGATTTTGTGATATAGCTTTATCTTTTTGTTTATTAGAAAGTTTAGTTTTTATATCTAAGATTTTATTATTAGTATCTACAATAGTTTTTCTGATATTCTATTTCTAATCAGGTGTAGCATTATTAAATTGTGAAACGGAATTAGATAATATAGTTTCTAACTAAGTTTCCTAATCTTTTAGATTCTATATATCTGTATCAAATACTTTAAGTGCATCTGACATTTTCTATTGTAGCGCAGTTACATCTGGTGTATTAAGAGTTGGAAGTCCCTATACAGAATTATTTTGAGTACCTGTATTATTATCTATTTGCACTGTATTATCATCTTCATTTAATGCAATATAATGCCCAAAATTTATATCAAATTTATATTTCATGATTTAAAATTTAAACCCTCCTACCATTGCAGAAGTAAGTTTTTTCATATCCGCATAATTTAATTTCTCAGATAATAAATTACCAAAGTCAGAATAATGATAAGAATCAGTTACTGGATTTTGTGCTACTTGCTATTGTTGTTGGTTCTATACCTAAACTTGTTCCTATAATTTCTTTGATAATTCATTTACAGCAGATGCAATATTACCAAAGGCTTGAAACGCTGCATTAATAGTATTTGTATTATTCGCATCAGCTTTACCTTGTGTAAAACCATTAATAGCCTTAATTACATCTTGAGCTTCTTTATTGATAGGGGATTGTTGATTTTTAGATGCTGCATCTATTTCAGGACATGTATTATTAAAATCTCTTAATGTAGTTTGAAGCGAATCTATCATATTAACCATCACAGTAGAAACATTAGATGCAATTTTACCATAATCATCTGGAGTGGTTTGCTGATTATTATTGTTATCCTATTGTTGTTGTGATTGCTATGGTTGAGTATTATTCTAATTATTCTACTACTGTTGTTGCTATGGTTGCTGGGTCTATGTAGCCTATTGCTATGGTTGAGGCTATTGATTATTATTTACAGATTGTTGCTACACCGGTTGTTGCGCCTATGTATTATTTTGAGGAGTTACATTAGTATCTTCCTCATTAAGTTTTATATATTTCTTTTTTAATACCTTTACCATTTTAATCTCTTAAATATTTTTCATCTAACATATTACCAAGTACTTCTGGTTCAACTCCGAGTAATTCAATAGCATCAATAATATTTTCATATGTATCGGTATCATTACATTTGAAACTAATACCTTCTGGTTTATTCATTATCTTTACATTATCTGCCATTGAACGTACTGAATCTATTACATCTTCCCTTGTTATATCAAGATCTTCTATAATATAATCGTCTATATACAATTCATATGTTTCTTCATCTTCTATATCTTCATAACTTTCAAATAATTTATGTGAATATTTTTGATGAACCTTTGCTTCATATAACATTTGCATTTGTTTCTTTGATAAATGCTTTGTATATTCATCAAGCATTTGTAAATCGCATGTTCTTTTCATTAAACAAATATTATAAAATTTTATATAATATAAATATAATTAAATATTTATATTATATATTTATTTGAATAAAAAAATATGAAAACTATTATATTAGATATAACGAATGATATAACTGAATTATTAAGTACACAAAAAGTATTTAATAATATGGTTCGTTATAGCTATAATAGATTAGTAGATAATAATAGTTTAAAAGAAAAAGATTTAAGAAAATTAATAAATGAAATATTCAAGCAACCAAGTTGGTTATCTCAATGTGCAATTAAAGATGCAATGTACATCTTTAAATCAAATAAAACAAAAGGTTTAAAAACTGTAATTTTTGGTGGTTTCAAGAATTTAAAGGATTATTTGTTAAAAAAGAAATCTAAAGAACAATATAAATTAGATAAGTTATTACCAGTAACTTATCAAGGAGAAGCTCCTCAACATGGTAATAGAATGTTTAATTTTGACTTTACAAATAATGAATTAACTTATAAACCAAATAGAAAACAACATTATAATTTAACTTATAAACAACCACGTAAAAATATCTTACGTGATTTATATTAGTTACAAGAATTAAGTAAACAAAATAAAATTACAATCACTGTTAAGTTAAATGTAGCTACTAAAAAATTATATATTATATTCGATGAAAGTAGACTTCAATATGAAAAATACAGTGATTTAAAAAGTAATAGAATTATAGGTATAGATTTGAATCCAAATACAATGGGTTTATCTATTTTAGAATTTGACAAAAATAATTCAGAAAAATTTAAGATATTACACAAAGAAGTCATAACTACTTTTGAATTAAATAAAACTTCAGTAAGTAACAATAAACGAAAATATGAATTGATTAAAATTTGTTATCATGTTGATAAATTATTAAAAACTTGGAAATGTAGTAGAATATGTTTAGAAGAATTAACAATTAATAGCTCTGATAAAGGTAATGGTAAAACCTTTAACCGTTTATGTAATAATGTATGGTGTAGGAATTTGGTTATTAACAAGTTAAAGATGTTAAGTAACATTCATGGTTATTTTATAACTGAAGTAAATCCAGCATATAGTTCTTTTATAGGTAATATTTTATATGGTAATGAATCTACACCTGATATGATAGCTTCAAGTATTGAAGTTGCAAGACGTGCATACAATAAATTTAAAAAAGGGCATTTCTATCCGCCTATCCAACTTGACCATTTAAATGAGCAATGGAAGCAAACATTAAATGGTTTGAATAATTGGAAAGAAATGTTCAATAAAGTTAAAAAATTGAAATGGAAATATCGGTTTCTGCTACTTGATTATATACAGAATGCAGTTTTCAGTAAAACTTATATAAAACAAAAAGTAACTTTATACACTTTTTAATAATTTTATATAATTTTTATATTTTATGTTATTGAATAATTTAAACTAATATATTTATTTTTATGGAATAGTATCAAAAATAGGGATATTATTATTATCTTTCCATTTTTCTTTACATTCAGTTATATCATTATTGGCTTCTTCTACATAACTTGCCATATTAATAGTGACACCACCTATTAAATTGGTTTGGAATAATGTAAGTAATGTATTAGCTCTTAATCTCATTTTTGCTGCAATCCATTTCTATGCCCAATAATCATCAAATACATGTTCTTTATCTACTTTAACATGCATACCACAAAAAACATTTACAGTTGGGTCATGTCCTAAAACTAATAATGTATGTTCGTCCCAATTCCAGCGATGTTTTATATCTATAAGATTAAATTGTTTCATCTAATCCCATAAACTCCACTATATAGTACGGAATGCAACGGAATCCATATTCATCTGTGAACCCAACCACATATCAGCCATGAAAGTTTTATTAAATGAAAAATCAGGATCATTAATACCAAACATAGCATTACGACGTTTCATTTCAACAAATCTATTAATAGAAACAACACATGATGGAAATTGTATAGTTCTATTTTTTCTAAATTCTTCTCTATAAAAATATTCAAGTGGTATAATAGTATAACTTTCCTTAACTGCTTCAGGAGATAATTCATATACAGCCTTTAATTCTTTATTAATTATACGGTCATATTCCTTATCTGGTATCTCAATAGATAATGCTCCTGAAATAGTGACTTCATCCTTTAACCAATCTTTAAATTCATCATGTGTCATGTAAATAGAAAATATAAAAATTATGTTTTTATATTTATTGATAAATGAAACAAAAAAGTGGCAATTCGAATATAATTATATATATCAGATAAGGAATGTAATATATAATATACGAAGTTAATTAGTATATTAAACATAATTAAAATAATTTTTAATTTAATATAAAACGAAATTTTATATAATTAAATATAAAATTCTTTTTTATAATTTTTATAATAACTATTATATTATATACTTATATGTAAACTGTATATACATATCATTAATTATATAAAAAGTGGCAATTCGAACATAATTATATAATGTAGTATAAGAATGTAATATATTAATATATGAAGTT
>ERZ773180.144-NODE-144-length-50555-cov-9.836455_pt1 | contig 50555 bp, 77 predicted proteins | sample MGYA00511080_ERZ773180 | MGnify/ENA primary metagenome ERZ773180 (study PRJEB29015, sample SAMEA2738175) | human oral metagenome | biome: human oral; feature: human-associated habitat; material: saliva | place: China | collected 2178 ... | reverse complement strand
CGTGTTCTGCGTCACATCACGGGGTCTGTTTTATGCTCGACAGGGCCGGGCTTGCCTAGTGTGCGACAGGCCCGGCATAGGGCCTTAGTAGCATCCGACAGGGCCGGGTCATGAAAGCCCGGCTAACACGTGTTAGCTAGCCGTAGGCTGCCATGCTCGACACCGGGGGCCTGTGCTTGGTTTAGGGTCACGCGCGTGATACCCTGCTGGGTTTGTGACGCCAACTTTTATGTTGTGTGCTCGGTCTCATGCCCCTCTGTGTCTTGGTTGGTTAGTTGACATACCTAGGGCGGTGACCCTGGTAGCTTATCAGTAGAATTGAAAAAAGTCAAGGTTTTTAGTGTGTGAAAGGGGTAACACTTTGGGGTGTGGCTTATGTTCGACAGGGCCGTCTAGTTGTCTTGACATCTCACGATGTGGATAGCTTTGTTGCTTAAGTTGCATGGTTGGGTTTGGTGTGCTATACGCGCGTGTGTGCGCAAGGGTGAGGGGGTTTGGGAGGGAGGGTTGAGGTGTAGGGCGGTGTTTAAGGGGCCTAGAAGCGTCTCTGAGCGAGTTTCAGGGTGGGGGTAGTGTCCTGGCCTAGGGGTAGGGGTAAAAGTCGCTCAGATGGCCGTAGCGTAAATGTCAGGACAATTGAATCTGGGCAGGGGTTATCGTCAGAATGACGTTAATTCCGCATGGCAAGCCAGCCTCGCGCGCGTAGCGCAGCTGATGCGGGATTTAACTTTATTAATATATAAAAAATAATGATAATATATAAATAAAATAATTAATAGTAGATATCTTTGTCTGTAATAACATCTTGTTTACGTAGTTATTTACGTAGATGATTGTGTGTAAATAAATTCATGATTGTGTGTAAATAAATTTATTTGTGTGTAATAAAAATGGGGGGTGTTTCGCGAGAGCAACTTTCTTGGAGACTCGTGTTGTTGGTTGTTGCTAGTTCGTGGTGGTTTGTTGAAGTTGGTGGGGTGAGGTAAGGGCAAGGTAAGTTAGGTGGTGTGTAGGTAAGTTAGGTGAACCTAAGTTAAGTTAGGTGGCGCGAGCCACGATAGTAAGGTTAGGCTTACCTAAGTTATGGGTGTGTGTTGGGTTGGGAACTGTGTGACCCAGGTCACGAAATTGGTGTGGGGATCGGTTTGGGTCTGGATCGTGGCTAGGGAGGGGGAATCACTTGACACATCGGGTTTTGGGGGCTCGATTTGACAAATAGAAAATCATATGCTATAGGGGGAGAGGGGAGGGGCGGGGTGTCATACCCATTTGCGTATTCGGGGGTAACGGGTGGGTCCAGTCACATTGTATCCTCTTGACCTACGACCGTTCTTTTTATATCCTTATATCATCAACAAACGCAAAGGAGAAACAACAATGTCTTGCAACTGTCCATACAACAATGGTCCTTGGTGTCGCAATGATCGCGGGGTACAACTAGTGGATGTTCTATACAAGCTCAGCAGTGGTGCGTGCGTGCGTGTCGAAAAGCTGAACAAGAGCTTCTTCTTGATCCTTGGAGAACTAACCTACTACTGGTTGGATAACAAGGGGAACTACTACAGTGAAGATACTATGGAGCAGCTGTGTCGAGAACTTGACTATGAAGTCGTAGACTTCGGGCACCGCGTCTTTTATACAACAACAAACTTTAGGGGGTTTTAACCATGAACATTGAAGAGCTTTTGACCAAGTACACTGATCTCACTCACAAGCGTGATGAAGCCTATGAAGTGTACAGGTCTTTTTGAAATTCGTATCAATTACTATTGAAAGGAGCTTTTTGTGATTGTTTTCAACATTATTATCTGGTCGATTGTTAGCGCTGTATGGGCTGCCTTGGCTTGGTGGAAGTCAACGATCACAGGCACAAAAATCTGGCCGGATGTTCTGGCTAGTGTTGGTGCGGCTGCTGTCGTTATTGTGTATCTGGTGGAGTGGTGGGCATCGTGAAGCATCCAGTTGAATTGGCAGCGCAGTTCATTCGTAGGGCAGATTTTGTCCTTGCTAATGACGTGCTGAGGGATGAATATGGTGTCGAGTATGGCTATCCCGCCCAGATTGGGTACTGCTCTCCTGATCCAGAAGACATCATTGGCAAGGCTTTACAGCGTACTGCACATGTTTTCGACTGCCTGACGTGCACTGAGGATGACATCTTCCTCACCGTTGTCGGTGAAAAGGAAGCTATCGACAAGCTTGAAGAAGTGCGACAGGTCGCCTTGTCGGATGAGTACGGCTACAAGAACGCTCTGAACAAGGCCTTGTCGGAAGCTGGCATTGCCGGTATTGGCAAGGAGCAGTTCGACAAGTGGCAGGAAGACTACATTCAGGGCTTCTTCGAAGGGCTTATTGGTAACTTCGATCTGGGTTGGTTTGGATCATTTAGTAAGAGTCCGCATGTTCTTGGCATCCTCGATGGTGCTGACAGCGCGTGGCGTTACGTGAAGGATAAGGAGAATAAGAATGCTAGTGACAGTTGATATAGATCACATTGATCTGGTTCACAACACGGAGGTTCTTGAGGCTGCTCTGGATGAGCTTCCTGCTGGTTGGATTGTCGATCTTGAGTTCTTCAAGGCAGGCACTTTCAGCTTCGTGAAGACATATGACAGTTGGTTTATCTCGGCTGATGACGCTTTCGTCTGGGAGGGCTTGTCTGACTTCATTGAAACCATCCAGGGCAATAACCTCTTGGAGGAGGAGGCGATGTCAGTCAGCTTCCATGAGCCGGTGTCGAGCGATGTTGCTAAGCAGCAGAACCAGGCGCTCGAAGAGGTGCTGAACGTTAAGAACGGTGACATGTTGCTGGGTGGTCGTTTCGTTAAGTATGGTGACTTATTCCTTGATACGGAGAATGATCTTAAGCCTAAGGGGCTGCTGGCTGTCGCTAACAATCTGTTCTTGAAGAAATATCAAGACGACCACAACCTTATGAACCTATTTACGAAGGGAGACAAGGAATGAAGAAGATTTTTGGCTGTGTCGCTGTGGTTGCGGTGGCCCTGTCGCTTGGTGCTTGTAGTGCGGCTGATACTGCTTCACGCAACATCAGCTACGACAGTGACAATTTCAAGGTGATGCGTCGTGTCGTATTTGTAAACGGCATCACGGATAAGTACCTTCTGTCGATTGAGGGTTTGTGCTCAATCACGAAGGATAAGGAAGATGCTCAGCTTGAGGTCACCTGCAAGACAGGCGACAACGAGTACAAGAAACATTATCTGGGTATCTCAGATAATGTCACCTACTTCGTGGAGCAGATGGACGCCTCGTCTGTTGATACGTTCCACTACAAGGTTGCCTTCAGACCTGAGACGATCCTTCCTGATATCGACATGCAGACGAGTGGGGGTGAGAACTGATGACTAATCCTGCTGAGGAAATCTACGTGATTTTCAACAAGAAGACTGGCAGCATCAAAACTGGTGGTCGCAAGAAGTACCAAATTGTTCATGCTTACCTGTCGGAGAAGATGGGTTGGGGTGGAATTGGCCGTATTGGTCAGTTCGCCCGTGAAGAGAAAGACGACTACGCGGTTGCTAAGTACCGCCTTGTCGAAGCAAAGGAGAGCCGAGAATGAACGTTTTTTAAGATTGATGGGCTTCCATTAACATTTTGCAGGCTTCCGCTTGGAACCATACTGGAGCATGAAAACGGTGTGCGTTGGGTCAAAATCTACTTTGAGGGTGCTCCAATGTGGATGAATACCTTTAATGTTGATGACGCATATCAGACGGATAAAGAGATATTGGATTTCATTGATCAAGATGTATGGAGCGTGATTGTGTAATGATTATCAATTTCAATGATCTTCAGATTCCATTCCATCGTCTTGCGCCTGGGGCTGTATTAATTAGTCCTAACGATGCTCGTTACATGAAATTAGATATAACCCTGCGTGGTTGCTGGGTACCATCTCGTCCAACCACGAAGAGTTCTTTGACAAACTCTGAGATGCGCGATAAGGTTGGAGACGGTGAAGGGTTGTATCCTGACTACTCGAAGGACTATGACTGTCCATGGTATGTCGCAGAGGCTATCATCTACGACTGGATGAACAAGTCCTAGTGGTTGCACAATCTCTTGTTGGCGTGGTACACTAGGTATCGACATTTGAGGATTGATCATCTGATAAGACCCCTGCATGACGTCACATGCGGGGGTCTTATTTTGCCCTCACGATGATGTGGTACACGTCACGTTGGTAGTTGTTGGCAGGCGACGGTAGAGAGCATTAGTATAAATGCATCAGCCCCGAAGAAAGGAGAAAATCATGGATAAGGGTGAGCTTGCAATTATTAATGAGCTTAGCGCTCTTGCACATATGCGGTGGAGGAAGAGCTGTGAGCAGCAACATCCAAATGAGCCGCCTAGACCTGATTTGGGTTGGCATAAGATGGTGACTCTTATTGATACTCTGGTCGCCTTAAAGGAAAGTGAATGGAGTATGTGATGCTAAGCGTGAGCGAAATCTATGATCTTCTTTATACAGCTTGTGACAATGCATCGTCTGATGACCGGCCTGTCGTTGGCGATGTGGACCTTGATACGGTGCGCAAGCTGAAGTGGAACGGGGTCACATTTAAGAAGGGCAACAGGCTCTGGCGAGTGTACGACAGTGTTGTGTTGATTGGCCTGTGCAGCTACGAGCTTGCGTATCTAATCAACAACAGCAATAAGCAGGCAATTATTCTTGAAATGGAAGGAGAGAAAGAATGAGCGACAACAAGGAGTTCATCGAGTTTTATAACCAGACGCGAGAGAACCACGTCAAGATGCACACTTGGGGTATCCATGGTCTTAGTGTGTGGTACGTTACAGGTTTCGGTAACCGGGAAGTGGCTACAGTCTTGGACTGCCAAGATTTTGCTGCTATCACCACGAAGGGCTGTATGATCATCACTAAGGATCATGGGGTCTGGCTGAAGATCAATGATCAGAACTGGACTGAACCCGCTACAGGCGAGGATAGTGTGGTCCACGATCTTGATATTCTTAAGTTCATCACTACTGAGAGTGACGAGTCCGGGCATGTCGCTGTGATTATTGATCCTGGGGAGCAGTCATGAGCGACAACGGGTTTTGTGAACTCTGGGCAGAGACACAAGGAAAGCTCAGCAAGCTGCGTGACATTCCGATTGATGATCTCAACATCTGGTGTGTCGATCATAATGGGCTTGGTTCCCCTATTTCTGTAGGTTCATGCCGGGACTTTTGCTTTGTTGCAAGGCGTGGAAGCATCATTGTTATGCGTGAGCGCGGTGCATACCTAAAGGTCCATAGGGAGTACTGGGTTCGTGCTACACCAGGTGCTACTGGCTTGGCACTATTTCATGACGCTGATATCATCCATATGCTTTTGCGTGATCGGGATCAGGTAGCAACACTTCTCAACTATGAAGAGTGACACGCATCACGAGGTATAGGGTTGACGGCTCAGAAAGAGCGGGCCTATACTAAGCACATCACAACTGAATAGCCTCTCAATACCCTGCAAGCAAGGGACGGTGAACATTGGGAGGCACCACCCCTTGTGGCGGAACAGGCAGACGCACTCGGCTCAAACCCGGGTTCCAGTGAGGAGTGTGAGTTCAACTCTCACCAAGGGGACCACCCAGCGGCTGGACAATGCTGGATGATTAGGCCCTGTCGCCTGCCTCTTTGGCCAAGAGGCGTGGACCAGCCGCCGTGATCGGGGATCACGTTCGGGGTAGCACCCTAGGGACGACTCTTTTTAGTGTGTGTGTTTCTGTCGTCCGAATAGCATCCCCGGGGCGGAATGTAGCGCAGTAGGTAGCGCACCTGGTTTGGGGCCGGGGGGCCGTGAGTTCGAGTCTCACCATTCCGACGGGCAGTATTGCCTCTAGTCACATGCTTGGTTTGTGGCATCTAGTTCCCAGGCGTCCTCCGGGACTGCCTGGGTTTATCCCAGATAGTGTAATGGCAGCACAAGGGTTTTTGGTGCCCTTGGTCTAGGTTCGAGTCCTAGTCTGGGAGCGCTTGACGATGGATGTCGAAAGATAGCGTAAAGTGTCTCGACCAAGACACCCTCATCGAACGGCTGGGTTGCCCTGGTCAGGCAACAAGCTGCTTAGCTCAAATGGTGAGAGCACTGAGTAAGACTCAGAGGTTGCAGGTTCAAGTCCTGTAGCAGCACGACGCAGAGTTCAAGGAGCTGGATGAGCTTGCGCAGGAGGCGCGACTGCATGGCCTAGATGAGGATGAAACTGACCCTTGGCACACTGCCCTCGATGCCATCCTCTGGAGCGCAAGCTACCAGAGCAGCGAGGAAGAACTCGACAAAGCCCTCTCGTGGGCGCTGATTAATAAGACGGCCTGAGACAGCGCGCCTCTGATCTCAGGAATAGGTAACTGAAGGGTTCGTCCTTTCGGGTACCGGCCTTACATGAGGGTTCATAATTCATGAGGACTCATCCCCCTATCGACTAACCCTCGGTAGGGGGATGATACTATACACCTATGGCTAAGCAGATTTTCTTCGATGATTTCACTGGTGACTCACTTAATACATCTGTGTGGTCACCCACCTGGGGTAAGTTCGATCCCGATAAGGGCACTCAGATGCGTTTTTCGGACAAAAATATCTCTATTGCGAGAGGGAACCTTAAACTGACAGGGACTGTTGCAGAGGGCACTGATGCTAAGAAGGCACCATTCTTGTCGGGTATGGTGAGTACGCGCAAGCCAGATAAGGGCGAGGTTCTTTTCCAGGCTAAGGGACAGTTTATTTTGTCCGTGCGTGCGCAGATGCCCTATGCTTTCTCATCCTGGCCTGGTATCTGGATGACTGGCACTAAAGGTGACTGGCCTGCTTGTGGCGAGATTGATGTCATTGAAGCTAAAGGCTGGCAGTCCGATGATTACCAGATGAACACTCACACTCCACGCGCCGGTGACGCTACTGGCACTAAGAGCCAGCAGTTTGCGAAAACTTTTAAGAAGTCTGGTTCCGCAGGGAAAATCAATATTAAAGATTTCTTTCATACTTATAGCGTTGTTAAGCTCAATGAGCTTATTCACTTCTATTGTGATGGTCGGATCATCCACACAGTTAGGTACTCTGATATGGACGATCCGACACCCTTTACTAATCCTGAGAATGGTTGGGTCATTCGTTTGTCTTATATTATTGGAGGCCAATTCCTGGATTCTGGTGGCACAGAAGAAGGACACGACAAGTACGTTGATGCGACGAAGTTTAAGGAACAATATCCCTCCTCTATGCTTGTTGACTATGTGCGTGTTATTAGCCTTGATGAGCCGGGGACAGTAGATGTTCTCTCTGATGGTATTGACCTTGCTAGTAAGTATGCATACATTGCACCGCAGCCCCAACCGCAGCCGCCAGTTGTAGTGCCTCCGACACCGCAGCCCCAACCGCAGCCGCCAGTTGTAGTGCCTCCGACTCCCACTCCTGAACCGACACCTGCACCTGCACCTAGGCCGAATGACTGGGTGCGCGAAGAAGTGGCCCTAGTATTCATCATGCTGTGAGTAGAGTCACGCTGTTATACCTTGTAAGTTGTTCAGTCTGTCAGATACACTAAATGTTGTCAGCCCGGATAACTACGAAAGGACCATTAACACAATGAAGAGGTTTCTTGCGACAGCCGGTGTCGCACTACTGATGACTGCCCCGGCAGCGGCCTACGCTGCTGACACCACCCCTGAGATCAAGGCCGAGGTCACCAAGGCAACGTCCGCGTCTCGACAGACCTCTAGCGAGGTCAATGTGGCCGGGACCTGGACCACCGAGCGACTAGCTGTCGGCCAGCAGTTCACGGTTTCGACTGTTCCTGCGGAAGGTGGGGCACCCTTCACTTGGAACGCATCATTTCCCTTTGCCTTGAACGACGGGTCTGTCGTTGGTGAGTGCAACGCCGATCAGGCGACGCTGACCTGTAAGGTGACTGAGATCCCCGCAGCCTACACCGACAAGACGAATGTTAGCGGTACGTGGTGGGCGCGAGCCAGGCTTCAGGATGCTGCTGTCGGCACTAACGAGGGCACGATTACCCTCAATGGTGAGGTGACGAGGAAGCTCATCTGGGGCGACGCTGAAGGCACCGGCGTCTGCACTAAGGACTGTAATGGTCCTGCCCACTTTGAGTACGCAGAGCCTTCCAACATTAAGTTTGGTTGGACCAATTCCAACGGTACCGTTGGATGGGGTATCAAGTTTATTGCTGAGGGTGGTGTCGAGTACAACGTTAAGGACTTCGACACTCGACTGAGCACGTATGTGAAGTGTGCTAAGGGTCCAACCTGGGACCCGGCTACGACCGAGGTTGTTACAGCCGATCAGGTGGATACGAACACGATTCGCTTCACCGCGCCTGAAGGGTCTAAGACTTGCGCCACGTACCCACCTGAGCAGATGAAGGTGCCAGAGGGGCAGACCTCGGTCACCAACCACGCTGAAGTGAACGGCCTCAAGCTGGAAGCTACGGCGACCATCCGCTCTAACGGAGGTACGGATGGCGATGGCTCTGTGAAGCCGACCCCGACTCCTACCCGCACCTCGGAACCTGAGCCGACGCCGACCCCTGCGCCTTCGGATGAGCCAACGCCCACGCCGACCCAGACACCTTGCACGATCCACCCTGACCGAGACAAGGATCGCGTGCCCTGCAAGATTGAGCCTGTCCCCGCGCCGACTAAGGCTACGCCTAAGCCCGCGCCAACGATTGAGGCCCCGAAGGCCAAGCTGGCCAAGACTGGTGCTGCCTCTGAGGCTGCTGTGATTAGTATCCTGTCACTGCTGTTTGGTGCAGCTACTGTGGCCGTGGCCTGGTTCGTTGGCCGATACGGTACGACTCGCTGACACATAAGTAGAGGGCCAGTGCTGGTTAGTGCTGGCCCTCTATCTTGTCCTGGTAAATAACACAAAGGAGAACCAATGCGACCACAACGACAGCACTATAATGATGCTGGTTTCGACCTCTCTACGAAGACATCCGTCGTCATCTACCCGGGTGAGACGGTCTTCGTACCAACAGGGTACTGTCCAGACAAGCATGACATCCCCGACGGCTCTGTCGGCCTTGTCTTTGCCCGCTCGTCTTTGAGCAAGAAGGGACTACTCCTCGCCAACGGTGTCGGTGTTATCGACGCCGGATACGAAGGTGAGGTCATGGTTGCTCTGTGGAACATGAGCAAGGACACACCTGTCGTTCTTGACGAATACGAGCGTATTGCTCAAATCGTCATCGTCAGGCTAGAGGGCACCTCGCCCCTCTATTCACAACCACCTATCAAAGCAGATAAGAAGCGTGGTAAAGGTGGTTTCGGATCAACAGGAAAGGTTAACTAATGATCGACGTTTACTCCAAGCCCCGCTGCCCTCAATGCACGGCTACGTACCGCAAGCTGAAGGCGCTTGGACTGCCCTTCAATAGCATCGACGTAACGGAAGATGCGGATGCGCTGGCGTTTATCCACGCACTGGGTTATCAGCAAGCACCTGTCGTCGTTGTGCATGAAGGTAAAGGCATTAAGAAACACTGGTCTGGCTTCCGACCGGACCTCTTGAAGAAGGAGACACAGAATGACTAAGGTTACAGACCCTATTAAGCTCGAAGAAGCGCGCGCCCGTATGGCTAAGGCTCGTGCCGCTCGTGCCTCAATGAAGCATCCAAATAGCGTTGAGCAGCGTGTGGGCACTGTTCGACAGCTTGTGGTACGTCAGTTCACTGACGCGGGCTTGTCAGCAGCAGATGACGGAAAACTGCTTGGCGCTGATTCTCCACGCTATTACTACAATAAGCTGGTTAAGGGATCGTTGACCCTAAAGGACATGATCTTGTTGGGGGACTACATGCCTATTGACTGGACGCTGATCTTAAAGTCTGTTCGGCAGCCGAAAGATGTTCTGCGGCCTGTCGATGTTGAGGCAGTGCCTATCGACATGGGGTTCTCAGAGCCAGGCGATAACCCATTCGCCGACTACTTCACTGAAGTGGACGGTGCGTGATGGAACCGAGTCTGTTGGAGTTCGCGCGAACTTTCGATATCGGCCCGATCAAGGTCATCCGGTGCCTGTGTCGTGCTGGGTACCTAAAGCGTGGTTATGGGTCTAAGATGCCCACTGAGAAGGCTAAGGGCCTTCTCGGAGTGCGTACCGTTGTTACCAACGGCGGGAAGCGGAAGAGCTATCATAGGCAAGTGTTTGTGACAGACGAGGGTATTCAAGCCCTTACTGAAGTCATCAATGCTGAGCAGTCGTATATGGGTCCTTGGGAGATTAAGCGATGAACTGGAATGAACTTTCTGCTGATGTGAACATGTGGATCGACAACTTCGATGAAGGGCGAGGTGGTTTCGCTCTTGATCGTGTTGTCATCCACCACAACGCTGGTAAGGCCATGTCACATTCCGGTGTGTATGGGGCCTTCACTAATAATGGGACTTCCGCCCATTACAACGTTGACATCGACGGCAACATCTGCCAATTCGTACATGATTCCGACACAGCATGGCACTGCCCTGGTGTGAACAAGAAGAGTATCGGCATCGAGCACGCAAACTGCTCTGGTGCTGAGGGCGGATGGGATGTCGGGGATGAGACCATCGACGCGGGTGCCCATCTGACTGCTGCTATCTGTCGTGCGTACGGCCTTGGTCGTCCTGAGTGGCGCTCCAATGTGTTCCCCCATTCGGACTTCTACTCGACTGCCTGCCCGGCTTCCTTGCGTGACAAGTACTCAGGCGAGTACATCGAGAAGGCACAGGAGTACTACGACAATCTTGATGCTGAACTGCTCAACAAGGAAGGCTGGGTGTCGCAGGACGGCGGTTGGTGGTACCGCCTTGACGGCGGTTCGTGGGAGACCGGCTGGTTCCCTGTTAATGACAAGTGGTACTACGCCAACGAGAAGGGTTGGTTGCAGGTCGGCTGGCAGCATATTGATGGTTACTGGTACTTCCTGCATAATGTCCACGACACCCGTTATGGTGAGATGGAGACCGGCTGGATCAAGGACGGTGAGCATTGGTTCCTGTTGAACGACAAGGGACAGATGCAAACCGGCTGGCAGTTGGTGAAGGGCAAGTGGTACTACCTTGAGGAAAACGGCGCTATGCGTACCGGCTGGCTGTCGTACAAGGGTGATGACTACTTCTTCACCGACACCGGCGCTATGGCTGTCGGACTGTGCCAGACTCGCCTCGATGGTGCTTGCTCGATCTTTGGTGAGGACGGAAAGTTGCTGAGGGGTCGCATCGTTGTCGAACAGGACGATGATGGAATCGTGAAGCTGGTAGAATCTAAGTAACACTTACTTAGGAGGTACTGGACATGGTTCCTGAAGTCTTGACTACAGATCGAACGAAGTGGGCGGTGTTGACGCCGGAACGTCGTAAGGCGATTTACGGCATTGTTGCGGCATTGCTTGCCGTTGGCGTCGCTTATGGGTTTGTGGCACCTGAGCAGTCGGCACAGTGGCTCGACGTGGCTGATAAGTTGCTGGGCCTTGTGGCGCTGCTCTTGGCAGCGTCTCATACTGGAGGCACGTATCTTGCCCCGTCCTATGGCACTCCTGACGCTGAGTGACATTTAGTGTGGACACCCCCTACTTGTTGGTAGGGGGTGTTCGCTATAATAAGGGCTATGAAGAATCTACTTAGTACTATGTCAGAGCCAAGGTCGGTGACGGCGGTGATGGTGGTTATCTACACTGCTATCTCGATTACTGGTCTTGGCTTTATTACGAGCTGCAGTTCGCTTCCGTGGGTTATCACCCTCGCGGGAGTACTAATGGTCACATCTGGGGTTATGGGCGCGCCCTCGGCGTGGTTAGGGTCCTGGTGGCTTGAAGGCCCCGCTGCGCTTGTCGCTGTAGTTGGCATTATGTTGGTGTCGATTAATGAGTTTGTGCTGACTACGGCACATGTTCGCTGGCCACTCCATGTTATTATTTTGTCAGTAATTATTGCTTTGTTCTTCCTGGGGCGTGCTCTGCGTGTGTGGCCGTATTCGTATCGGCCTGGGGTTCTGCCGAAGAGTGAGCTAGAGAGGGCTGAGGAACAGTACAATAAGACAAGACAGGAATACCTTTCAACCATTGGTGAGTAACAACAGGAGGACAGATGAATACGGCACTCATTGGCCTTGTGTGCTCTGCTGTTACCCTCATTATTAAGGCACTTGTAGATTTGTGTATTGATCGTTACAAGAAGGCTCAAGAGATTCAAGAAGCCCGTGATGATCTTGAAGCTGAGCTGCGCACTCAAGCGTTCCTGTGGAAGGAACATGCTTATGCTGTGCGTGTCGCTGCTGTTCAGGCTGGTGTGAAGGTAGGGGACCTGCCTTCGGTGCCGAAGGAGGATTGATGCTGTTTATTTGGTTCCTGGTGGGTCTTGCAGTTGGCTTGGCTGCTGGCATTGCAGGTATGTATATGTACCTAGACAACAAGTTTGAGAAGACTGTGAAGGATGTGCTCAATGATGTCACAGAACAGCTCGCGCAATTTGCTGACGAGTGACGACCCAGAGCTGCGCGGCAAGCGCGACATGGCCCTGTCGCTGCTGAAGCGCGGCACTGAGCGAAACAAGATCATTAAGGCAACAGGCTTCACGTCTGAGGAACTGTTCATCATCGAGCAGTCCTACTACGACAGCCGACAGGAGCTGTCGCCTCGCAATCAGCGCATCAAGCAGCTTGATCGCCTTGATGCACTTGTCGATATGGCCTATAGCCAGATTGAGATGTTCGGTCTTGCTGATGAGAAGGGCAACTGGGGCCAGAACCTTCAGGCTGTCCTTGCTGTCTTGCGTGAAATCTCCGAGGTCGCTAACCTGAAGCGCCAGACGGTGACTCATGAGATTCGTGTGATCGAAGAGAAGCAGGTGGACATCATGCTGTCGTTCACCAATCAGGTGCTCGAAGAGTACACGGCTCTCATGTACCCGCACCTGTCTGCTAAGGCAAAGCGTGCCTTGGAGACCAACAAGGCTGACTGGTTCTCTCAGGCTGTAAATAAGCCTGCCGCGCTGCTTGAGGCTACTGTCGAAATGGAGTGTGAGTAATGCTGCCTTTCGGTGCTGTCGCTAAGAAGTTCTCTGACGCCCAGCGCCTTGAAGTGTGGCGCAACAATCCAGCCAAGTGGGCTGAGGACCACGGCCTGTTCATGTGGTCGAAGCAGCGTGAAGTTTCACAGTCTGTAGTTGAACATCAAAAGACATTGGTTGTCACCTCCAATGGCTGTGGCAAGTCGCGGCTGTCAGCTACACTTGTTAATTGGTGGGTCGATGTTCACCCTGTTGATGATACGACAGTCGTCACGACGGCGACAAACTGGAAACAGGTCCGCAACGTCCTGTGGAAAGAGATACCCCGTGTTAAGGCTGCCGCTGGCATCCGAGGCAAGGTCAACGCTGACGCTACATGGAAGATGGATGACCGCCAAGACCCTGTCGCTTTCGGTATGAAGCCGGACGATAAGGACGAGTCAGGCTTTCAGGGTGTCCACGACCAGTACGTCCTCGTCATCATGGACGAAGCAGGAGGCATCTCCAAGGAAATCTTCACCGCAGCCGATGCTATCACCACAAACAAGTACGCGCGCATCCTGGCTATTGCTAACCCTAACGACCCATCCTGTTACATGGCCGAGGTCTACAAACGGGAGATGCGACTGAAGCCTGAAGAGCGCTCTTGGAATATTATTCAGTTCGGTGCATATGACACACCTAACTTCACGGGCGAAGTCGTACCTGTCGAAGTTGCGACTCGTCTTGTGCAGGTTGACTGGGTTGAGGCACGTAAGAAGGAATGGGGCGAGGATGACCCTCGTTTCGTCGCGCGTGTCCTCGGCGAGTTCCCCGACGTGTCGGATGATGGCCTGTTCAACATGGGCCGTGTCATGCAGTCCATGGAAGCCTACGACACCTCGGAGCCGGACGAGGGTATGCCGATCACCATTGGTGTTGACGTTGCCCGTTATGGCTCCGACAGCTCGGTGATCGTGTCGAACCAGGGTGGCTACATCAAGATTCATGGCCGCTACCAGGGGTTGAATGGTCCTGAACTTGCTCGTAAGGTTGGTGAGCTAGCAGTCGAACTCGGGGCCGTCGAGATTCGTATTGACGCGATTGGCGTTGGTGCATCCGTGCTCGACAGCATCTACAACTTCGTGCCACCCAGCGTATCTGTCGTTGGTATCCATGGCAACGCGAAGTCCGGTGATAGCGCGAAGTGGTACAACTACCGCGCTGCTATGTACGATCAGTTCGCTAAAGCTGTCGCTGATGGTCGAGTCTTCCTGCCGGATGACGATGAACTCCACAACGAAATCGCTTCGATTAAGTACGAGTACCGCGGGTCTGCGCTGCTTATCGAATCAAAGGAAAACATGCGTAAACGTGGCATTAAGTCACCTGACGTTCTTGATGCTGTCATTTATGCATACCAGAATATTGGGGCAATTATGGCTGGTGATTCAGAAGGCCAGTATTACTCACCGGATGATCTGCTCGAAGAGGATGACCTCTTGGACTTCATGTTCGAGGAAGAGTTGTCTGTATTTCTAGCATGATAGGATAATTTACATGAAGTATGAACAGTCGTTTAGAGAGGCTATGGGTGCGTTTTCCGACACCCTAGCGCGTCTCAAGCGCGAAGACATTGGCTGGTTGCCGTTGTCTGCTGTCGAGGGTCCTGACTCTCTGATTACTCTTGATGTGATTCGTGATCATTCTGCACGCGCACGTCGTTTGGCTACGCTTAACCCTATTGTGAAGCGTGGCTTGGTTGTCCGTAATGCCTATATGTGGGCAGACCCAGTCGTGTATAAGGGTGAGACGCGACCGGCCCGCAAGGTGATTGATGAGAACGCGAAGGCGTGCTTTAGTGTCCAGGCCCGTGTTCGAGATGAGCAGTCGTTCAACACGGATGGTTGCGTCATTTACTTGATCGACAAGGCGACGAAGACTGTTACGCCTGTTCCGCTCATGCGCCTTGGTGGTGTGGCGACTGATGATGCAACCGGGGATGTCGTTGCTCTGCTCATTAACCCTGTCGTGAGTGGTGAGCCTCAGTGGTACATGCTGTGGGATCTAGTGGGTGTGAAGATCACTAAGTCTAACTACAAGGTGAACAAGCGTTTGACGGCTGTGTACGCGACAGTGAACCGGCTGATGTCAGAGCAATACGGCAAGCCTGATCTCATGAGCGCTATGTCGTATGCGCAGCGGTACAAGGAACATCTTGAGGTTGCACACCTCATGGAGAAGTCCCTGGCCAAGCTGGCCTTTAAGGCGACGAGCGTCAACTCCAGGCAGCAACAGGCCGTTCAGCAGCGTATGGTTGGTCCTGGTGTCGGTGGCACTGCGAACATTGGCGCTGGTCAAGACATCCAGGCGATTAACAAGGCCGGGGCTGGCATTGATTTCTCGGCTGGTACGCCTCTTGCGGCTATGGTGTCGGCCGCTCTCGACATCCCCCTGTCGGTGTTGCTGACGGACGGCTCTGCTGGTGGACGACAGGGCGCTGAGACTGCGCTTGAAGATCCGACGTTTAAGGCGTTGGAATTGCGCCGTCAGCTTCATATCGACATGCTGAATGAGATTGCTATGGCTCTCGGCATCAAGGTGTCGATTGAGTATGGTTCTATTAACAACGACCAAACTCACCGTCGTATTCAGTCTTTGACGCTCGCATACCAGAATGGGGCCTTGCATCAGATTGAGATGCGTTCAGGTGTGTTGCAGTTGTTGAAGATTGCTGGCTCTTTGCCGTTGGAAGATTTGCCTGACCTGCCTGACGAGGGTAAGGACGAGGGCAATTCGACAAAGAGCGACGACGAGACCAAGGACGGGCGTGCGACAGGTGTCGGCCCCCTGTCTGATGGGACAAATGATAATAGGAGTAAGGGGACAGATGCTTAAGCTGCATGAGTCAACGGCGGCTGTCGGTACTGAGTCTCTTGGTGAGGGAAAGTACCGCATCCGCATTATCGTGCCCGGCCAGGGTTCGAGTGGTATCTACACTGCTGAGAACCTGGCTGAGTCTGCGCCTTTGTTTAAGGCGGGAACTGAAATGTTCATCGACCACCCAACTGAGTCAGAGGAATGGGAGCGCCCCGAGCGTTCTATTCGTGACTACGCTGGTGTCTTTCTTGAGGACGCGACAGTAGGGGAAGACGGCGCACTCTACACCATCTGTAAAGTATTCTCGGGTGTGAATGAAATTATCCGTGATAAGTGGGAGCACATTGGTGTTTCCATTAACGCCTGGTGCAACGAGCCAATTGCAGAAACAGGTGTTGTTCCTGTTTTTGCCGGTGTTCGCTCAGTTGACTTCGTTACCACTCCCGGTGCGGGTGGTGTAGTTATTGATCTGCTAGAATCAAAACGAAACAACTCTATTACTAAGGAGGCGGGCGTGGACAAGGAGATCGCGTCCAAGTTCAGCGACCTTGAAACTAAGTTTGCTACTCTTATTGAGGCACTTGGTTCTAAGCTCGATTCCGTTGTGACTTCTATTCAGGAGTCCAAGGAGGAAGAGAAGGTCGAAGAGGCATCTGTCGATGTCGATGCCGCTATTGATGCGGGAAAGAAGATTGCTGAGTCTGGTCTGCCAGAGGCGGCTGTCGTGCGTGTTCGTGAGGCTGTGAAGAAGGGTGTGGATGTTGAGTCCGCTCTTGAGGCTGAGCGCGCTTATCTCAAGGAGGCTGTCGCTGCGACTGCCACCCCCGTTGTTGATGAGTCTGCCGGGGTTTCCTTGAAGGAGTCCTACACTAAGATTGGTTGGAAGTGATCTTAATGGCGGGTATCAAGAAGTTCCCTCTGACGGGTAACAAGGATAACCAGATTTTCGAGTACAGCGACACTTTGTCGCTTGAGATTGACGACGCGCAGAAGCACCTGAAGGCCGGTGACGCGGTTGTCGTCAACAAGGAGGCTGGTATTGCTGGCATCCTGGTGTCGGATGTCGCCCCAGGTGAAGAGAAGACGGATTACGCGACTGCTGCTGAGGCTTTGACTAAGCCGACGTATGGTCTGAACCGCGCCAAGCACGCCTCGGTTCGCGTGAAGGGTGGCGTGTTCGCGCTCAAGGTTGACGGCACTGCTCCGTCGCCGTTCAAGCCTGGCACGCTCGTGTACCTGAAGGCTGCGACGGCTGGTGCCAAGCCCACCATTACTTTCACTAAGGCGGGCGCGGACGTTGTGCTCGGTTGGGTGAAGGAACCGTACAATGCTGCCGTTAAGGATGGCATTTACCAGGTTGTTCTCGACACTCGTCCACTGGGCTGAAAGGTTTAACTAATGACTACTTTTGAGGAAAAGCAGCTTGAGTTCAACGAGTTGCTGGAAGGCTCGTTTGCTGGCGATAAGATCGCTCAGGCTAAGCTGAAGGAGGCTGTCACCACTGACAGCCTTGCTCCTACGATGTTCGTTAACGCTGCTAATGTGCAGTTTGTTAACGCTTACGAGTCTTACGACTCGATTTGGCCGAAGATCGCTGAGAAGGTTCTTCTCAACGACTTCCGTTCTACTGCTTACCTGTCGCTGAACTCGGACATTGCGTCGATGCCTATCGACAACGGGGGCTTCTCGCCTATCCAGGACACGCTGCCCGCGATTCCTGAGCTGACCGCTTACCCGACCCTGACGTACACCGGCAATGGCCGCTTCGTTGAGGTTGGCAAGCATGGCGCGCGCCTTCAATTCTCGTTCGAAGCAATCATCAATGACGATTGGAACACGATTGAGAAGCTGCCGACTGACGCGGGCCGTCTCGCGGCTCGCACTGAAGACCTCCTGGTCCTTATGACCTTGTTCGACCCTCGAACCAAGTACATCAAGACCAATCTGGGTCGTCAGCTTGACCTGTCGAAGGTTCCTGCCGAGTTCAAGGGCGAGGCGGTCGCCGGTGCAAACGGCAAGGATGCGCGTATTTCTTACGGTGCTATCACTGCTGCTCGTTGGCAGGCTCTTAACACCAAGTCTGAGTCTGGTCGCACTGTTACCGTTCCAGGTGGTTTCGCTCTGGTTTGCTCGCCTGCTCAGGCTCAGCTTGCGCGTGAGATTCTTGCTATCCGTGAGATTCGCACGACCAACGGCAAGACGACCACGATCAGCACTAATACGCTGACTAACATTGAGGTTGTCGAATCTGATCTCATTGGCGCCATTGTTGGTGACGACGCTTGGGCGCTTGTCCCCAAGGGCGGTAAGGCCGGGGACAAGACCACTATCGTTAAGACCTCCATGCGTGGCCGCGAGAACCCAGAGCTGCGTGCTCACAATGCGACTGGTACGATGCTTGGTGGCGGCTCTGTTGATTACCGTGAAGGTAGCTTCGACAATGATGACGTCGAGATTCGAGTGCGCCAGATTGCTGGCGCTGGCCTGCTGAATCTTGATGGTGTTGTCCTCTCTGCCGGTGGCCAAGCTGGCCACCTCTGATCAGTTAGCTGGTTAAGTAAGACCCCTGTGGCCCTTTGTCACGGGGGTCTTGCTATACTTGGTTTTATGAGCGAGATTGATTTTTCTTCCCCTGTCGGACAGGTGCGTGTACTTATTCCTGATTTGCGTAAGTTGGAAGACTTGCGCGATTTGAGGAACGAGGCACGTTATCTTTTCGCGGATGAAGAGATCGAGGCTTTGCTCGCTGTTAATGGTGGTAACGTAAAGCTGGCTGCTGCTGATGCGTGTGACGCTATCGGCATGGATAAGGCTTTGCAGTTGCTTGTCTTGAAGACTGACGACAAGCAGACGGACGGCGCTAAGCTGCTGTCGGCTATTGTCGCCCGTGCTAGACAGTTGCGCGCTCAGGCGAAGGAAGACGAAGAGAACAATCTCTGTTTCGATGTTGTGCATCCGACGTTTGAGCCTGTGGATTGGGTGGTGAACTTCTAGTGGCACTGTCGATCAATCCTAATATCCACCCCTTGTTCATGCACGCCTCTTATTACCCACTTCAACTGTTGGCTAATACGAAGGTGAGCATCTACGAAACACCCGACACGGTGTCGTATGATTGGACGGCTGACAACGGTCTGTCAGCTAAGGACAACCATCCTGTGTGGAAGGGATGGGCGAACATTACACCTAATGTGGACTGGCGTGCCCGTAACCGTGAGTGGGCCGGTGAAGTGACAGGTGTTCACGCTTATCGTGTGCAGCTTTTGCATCTCGACAAGAACGAGCTTGTGTCGCAGGACTTGTGGGGTGAGCCTTCTGTACGTGTGTCGTTTGCTGAGGGTATGCGTCTCCAAATAGACGAAATGCCAACTGACACAAGGGTTGAGGGCTTGAAGCTCGTTGTGCGTAATGCACAAATTGATACGCTAAACTGGCAGGTAACACTGCTTTGTGATGTCGAGACGGGGGATACTGCTCATGGCACGCACTAAGAAGACAGTACGGTACGACGGTCGCGTTGCTGGTATCAAGGTTACTGTTGATTCCGACCGTTATGGTGTTGCAGCTAAGGCGAAGAAGAAGATCGTTGACGCTGCTTGGAAGAAGGTTGACGCTGCAGCTAAGGCTGCCGCTGCTGCTTCTACTGAGTATGGGCGTCAATTGATTGGCACTGATCCCCGGCGTGTCGATACTGGCTATATGCGCGACACGTTCAGCGTCGATGTCTCTAAGGGCGGTAAGGTTGTCGAGATCGGCTGGCATAAGTGGGAGCGTGAAAAGCCATACTATTCCTGGCAGGAGAACGGCACGTACGGTAATCGAACTTCTGGCTATCTGCGCTCTGGCTTGCGGGGTAAGGCACGTGGCGACAAGGGCACAAAGGGCATTGTTGCCGCTAAGTATCTTCCTCGCGTGACGGCTGTGTTCCGTGAAGAGTTTTATGGGAGGCTTAAGTGAAAGACCGGACCCTAGAGTTTGACGAGGCATGTCTGTCTCTGTTGCGTACCATCAAGGGTATTGAGGTTTTCGATTCTTTTGCTCGTAAGGTAGATGCACCACTGTACATTGTGTACCACGGTGGCGCTGAGATCAATCGACAGCTACGAGGTTACAAGTCGGTTGCCGGGCACACCCTGGATGTCTATGAGCACCCATTCCACATTGATGTGTATGGCGAGGATAAGAGGCTTCTTAATCGGCTGGTGTCGGTTGTGAAGGAAAAGCTTATTGGTGCTGTGTTGATTGATGGGTCAAATGGTATCAATATTGCTGCGTCTGTCGGTACGTCTAAGGATTTCGATTCGACTTTGCGTCCGGCTGTTTACCAACACAGTATGGCTTTCTACGTCAACTTAGATAGAGGAGACTAATATGCGTGTGCGTAATGTGTACACCAATATTGTGTGCGAGAAGTCTGAGGCGGAGCTTTCTGTTCTGCCCGACATGTATGAGCGTGTCGATGACGAGACACCACTAACCCAGCCGTCTTGCTGTGGTGCAGATGATACCATTGAAGACGACAATACTACTCAGGAGGACTGATTATGGCAAAGATGTTGTCTCCGAACACCACTATTTGGTGGGTTGCGGCTGATGGTATCACGAATACTGATGACTTGTTTAAGGCTGCTACCTACACGGGTGCCACGTCGAAGGCTGTTGATATTTCCTGCGCTATCGCGGCGGGTATGACGCTCGGCGCGACGGACAGTGATACTGACGATTCTCGTTCAATTTGCGATTCGGGTAACGCCAAGACCCCGACTATCGCGAACTACGAGGCATCACTCACCTTCTTCCGTGAGGAGATCGCTAAGGGCCAGAAGGCCGCTGGCAACACGAGCGTCTATGACAAGGCGTTCCAGTTGTTCAAGCGTGGAACGCTGGACGGCCTGAAGGAGGGTTACCTTGTTCAGCGTATTGGCTTCCGACAGGGTACCCCTGTCGAGGCCGGTCAAGAGCTGTCGGTCTTCAAGGTCGTCCCCGACAACCCAAAGGATGTCCTCGGTGACGGGGACAAGCCGATCCAGTTAGAGGTGCCGTTCCTGCCCCAGGGTTTTATGCAGTTGAATAAGGCTGTCACTGCCTGATCTTCTCTGCTAGAATACCCCTGTACCTCCGAGGTGCGGGGGTATTCTCAGATCTGATTGGAGTAGACATGGCTTTCGAACTGTCTAAGATTATCTCGTCCATCAAGCCTACGGTCAAGTCTATCGACGTTCCGCTGAACACTGAAAACGCGGAGCGTTTCGCCCAACTGGTCGAGATTGCTAAGACCGCGCAACTGGTCGAGGCCCCGGCGTCTCGTTCGATTACGGACACGGCACCCGGTGTCGAGCTTCAGGAAGAGCTTGAGGCTCTTCGCAAGGAGACGGTCACTCTTCGTCTGCGTGCGCTTTCCAATAAGGAACTCAATGTTCTAAAGCGCCGTGTGTGGGAGGACAAGTTCTTCAGTACGAAGAACAAGAACGAGGATGAGCGGGCGGTTATTGCCGTTGAGCGTGAAGATCGTTTGATGGAGTATGTCGTTGCTCGCTCCTGTGTCGAAATTATCGACAACTCCACAGGTGAATCGAAGAATGGTCTAACGGAAGACGAGGCAGCAGAGCTGCGTGGGCACCTGCCCGAGTTCTTGTGGCAGGAAATCTGCGGTACGTGGAACGATGCACAGCAGCTCGGCGCTGTCGTATCGGAAGCAATTAGTGACCCCACGTTTCGTGGGGACGGAACTGAGCCGACCGGAGAACCAGTGGATGATTCTCTTGTTGAAAACGGCGAGGGCTGAGGGTAAGCCCCCGACGTTGTTCATTGGTGCTCCTGGCATGTTTGCCCGGTCAGTGCCTGCATGGATTGGCGACGAGATGGACTCGGAGCCAATAGATCAAACTGAATACACGCCGCTTGATCTGGCCTTGTGTGCGGGGTATCAGTACTATCTCGATAGTCTGTGTAACAAGTGTGGTACGCCGCTTTGGTATGGCCGCAGTGACCATAGCGCGATTGAGTTCCATGTTGAAACATCGACATGTTATTCATGTGCTGAGCTTGATAGGTATCGTGAGCATAAGCATCCGAAACCCGGTGAAAGCTCATTTACTGTTCTGGATACTGTTGAGTATTCGGATGGTACGAAAGAGCTATTGCCGACACCCATTGAAGCGCTTGAACAAGTTAGGTAGGAAAAGTCCCTGGTATCATTGAGGTGGTATCAGGGACTTTTCTTAGGAGTAAGAATGGCAGACGAGTCGATCAAGATTGACATTGACGTTAACGCCTCGGGTGCAGATAAGGCGGCGCAGAGCATTGGTGCTTTGGAAAAGCAGATTGGCTCGCTACAGAGTGCTGTCGCCACACTGAAGTCCCCGTCTGGCCGTGGTGGTACGGTTCTTGATTCTTTGCAGCTTGATAGCTCGAAGGTCAAGAACCTGAAGGAATCTGCGACAGCACTGCGGTCTGTGGCCGATGCGCTTGGTGCGCTGAATAAGGCTGCGGGTGATGTTAGCAAGGCTGATCTTTCGGCTGGTGTCGATAAGGCTGTGTCGGCATATCGACAGTTCATCCGCGAGACTCGCACGATGAACAACCTGAGCAAGGATCACATAGCTAAGCTGAAGGATACTGCTTCGGCTATGCGTGAGGTGGCTTCTGCGTCGAATGCCATGGCTGAGGCCGAGAACAAGGCGAAGAAGGCCCAGGCGGCGTTGAACCAGTCGCAGGCCCGTAAGACCGAGGCGCAGGCTGAGAAGTTGCGTGCTCAGGCAGCGGTGAAGCACGAGGATAATGCACTCCCGTTGCAGAAGCAGAAGGGTCGAGACGAGCGTAACTTGGTGAAGGCGAAAGGCGATGAGGCCGCTCGTCTTGCCGAGATTCAGTCTACGACAGCGTTGCAGCAGGCTGAGCTGAAGCTTGCCGGTACGACAGCAACCGCTGAGGCGAAGCGCGAGGCTGCTGCTGTTGCCGCGTCTGCTCGTATTGCAGCTGCCCGTGAGGCTGAGGCTGGTCGTACGCAGCGTGCCATGATTAAGGAGCAGGGTTCTGGCGAGCGTCAGATGATGCGTATCAATGTGTCTCAGGCGAAGGCGCAGTTGCGTGCGAATGAGCAGGCGATTGAGAATGCTCGTTATGCTGCTCGCGACACGGCGGTGTATTACGGGACAATTACGGCTGGCCTTGGCACGCTGGTGTTGGCTGCTACGCAGGCTGGCATTGCACAGGAGCGTGCGTTCGCCGACGTGAAGCGTACCGCACAGGGCACGACACAGGATTTGGCCGAGCTTCGTAAGGCGTACACGGATTTGTCTACGCAGAAGGTTGTGACCCCATTTGCCGATCTAGCGAAGATCGGCACGCTCGGCGCGCAGATGAACATTCCAACGAAGGACCTGAAGGACTTCACGACGGCTGTCGCTGAGTTTTCGACGGTGACGGAGATGGACGTCGAGGCTGCAACGACAGCATTTGGTCGTTTCGGCCAGATGATGGGTGGCTTGCAGGAGTCTTCCAAGGGCGCGGGGGATGGTTACAAGATTCTTGCGAATCAGGTTGCTGATCTGGGTGCGAAGTCAGTTGCGACGGAGCCTGAGATCGCCAACATGATGGTGAGTATTGCCGCGCAAGGTAAGAGCGCTGGCTTTACTCAGAACCAGATTCTGGCCCTGTCGTCCACGTTGTCGTCGCTCGCTATTCCAAAGGAGTGGGCACGAGGCTCACTTCAGCGTATCTTCAACTCGATCAACGCAGCTGCTGCTGAGGGCGGCGACGCTATGCACACGTACGCCCGCGCTGTCGGCGTGACGGACGCCGAGTTCCAAAAGCTCTGGCGCGATGATCCGAATAAGGTGTTCCAGGGTATCTTGCAGAACCTTGCGGGCATTGGCGACAAGGTTCAGAAGGCCCAGACTATTAAGGACTTGGGCTTTAAGAATGTGCGTGACGTGGAGCTGCTGTCACGTATGTCGAACAGTGTCGGCTTGTATGTGGAGCAGTTGGAGGAAGCTGAGCGGGCGTCGAAGAATACATCATTCATTGATGATTCGATGTCAATTATCACCGACACCATGTCGGCGAAGTTGCAGCAGTTCCAGAATGCTTTGCAGAATGCTGGCGCAGCTATGAACTCTAGCTTCATGGTGCCAATGAAGGCTATTGTTACTGTGGCGACACTGGCTGTGAATGCTTTCGCGAAGCTGCCCGCGTCTATTCAAGCGTTCATTGGTGCTTTGACGGCTGTGGGTGTTGCTCGCGCTGCTATGGTGGCGACGAAAGCTGCGTTGGTGTCGATGTCTGCGACGTACATTCAGATGCAGACTCGTGTTATGCAGGCGACGGGCCAGCAAACATTGTCGTGGGGCGTGGTGTGGCAGGCCGTGAAGCAAGCTCAGGCCGGTGTCGTTGCGTACGACAGTGCACTGGCTGCGAATACGGGTACGGCGAATGCTGCTGCTGCTGTGAATCAGCGTCTTGCAGCGTCGGATTCGGCTGTGGCTGTGGCTGCTGGTAAGGCTGCTGCTGCGAAGGAGGCTCAGGCGGCGGCGTCTGCTATGACGACGGGTGCTCAGGTGGCTGCTGGTGCTGGCCAGGCTGTTGGTGCTTTGTCGAAGCTGTCTGCTATTGGCTCTGGCTTGATGGCGATGTTTGGTGGCCCGTGGGGTCTGGCTATCACTGGCGCTATTACGGCGGCGTCTGTCGCTGCTTCGTATCTTGGGGATTCTTTCACAGGTGCGGCTGAGAAGGCTGAGAACCTGAAGGCTGCTGTTGGTGGTTCGTCGGCTATTTTGAACGCGTTGGCTCTGGATACTAAGGAAGTTGGTTCTGGCGCGCAGACTTCGTTTGCTGAGTTGAATGCGACGATTCAGCAGAATGGGCAGACGCTCACCTCGAATGGTGAGGCGCTTGGTTATTACGTGGATAAGTCTGGCCAGGTTGTTCAGACGACGCGGGAACAGGCTGAGGCATTCGGGTATACAACGTTGAAGATTGGTGAGCACACTCAGGCGCTCATTGCTGATGCTATTCAGGGTTCTGATTCATTTAAGAACATGTCGAAGCAGACGAAGCAGGCACTTGTTGATATGGGCTTCAGTTACGCTCAGTACATTAAGTTGGCGTCTACGTCTGAGGCTGAGGGCGGTGGTAAGGCTGCTGCTGACGCGTACGTGGATGGGTATATTGCTCAGATTCAGGCTCGTTCTAACGAGGCTGCGCAGGCTGCTCTTGAGACTGCTTCTGCTGGTGGTGGTGACCCATCGGCTGCGATCATGGTTGACACTCAGAAGTATGATGACCAGATCAGTGCTTTGAATGAGTTGAAGGGGCAGACTGAGGGTGTCGGCGGCGCTATGCGTGATGCCTTGAACGACGCGCAGCTCTTTGGCCAAGAGATGACTGAGGCGGGCGACAGCTCAGAGGAGGCGTCGTTCAAGATCGGCGACGCTAAGAACGAGTTCAAAGATCTGGGTGAAGTTCTTCGTTCTGTCCTTGATGAAATGTTTTCATCGACGGATGCAGCGGCTGCTCTCGACAGCGCACTGCAACAGGTGTACGAGTCGATGCAGACTAATGGGACTTCGATGGACCCCAACTCTGCTGAGGGCCAGGCGAACATTGCTGCTATTGAGAATTACTTCCAGGCCATGGGAAACGCTGCTGCTGCTGGTATCGAGGAGATGGGTCTGACTGGTGAGGAGGCGTACCAGTACGCTCAGCAGTCGATCCAGGACACGATTGACTATCTGTCGGCTCAGGGCTTCGACATGAGCGCGTTTGAGGCTCAGCGTGACACAATGGCTGCGATTATAGCCCAACCGTACCAGTCGGGTGAGGTGGATCATTCGGCGACAGATGCGTCGTTGAATGAGATGGTGGGTAATGCTGCTAACGCGGTGAGTCAGGCTCAGGGGTTCTTGGGTAAGGTTCAGGCTATTTGGCAGTCTATCCAGGGCTACATGTCGCAGATTGGTGGTGCGAAGTCACTGTCTGGCAAGGGGTCGTTTACTCTTGGCCAGAAGTCGAAGATACGTACGCCTACGTTTGCTTTGCGTAACAATGGGAAGTCGGCGTTTAGTGGTGCAAATTTCCGCGCGAAGCCTCAGCGTTCGTCTGGTGGCGGTGGCGGTCATTCGCCTCGTTCTGGCGGTGGCGGTCATTCACCGTCGTCTCGTGCTCGTAAGGAGACGAAGACTGCCGCTGAGATTTTTGAGGACTTCCTGTCGAGGCTGAAGTCTGCGCTCGACAAGGCGCTGACCTCCTGGTGGCGTTCGACAACGGCACAGGACAATTACCGGAAGGGTCTCAACAGCCTGAAGAAGGACGTGGAGAACACGACCAAGAAGGTGAAGGACCTTCGCAAGGAGAACGACAAGCTCGCTTCTGACATGAGTAAGGCTCAGCAAGACTTGCATGATGCTGAGTTCTTCCGTGCTGTCGCCTTGAAGTACGGCGACGAGGAGCGCGCTCAGTCCTTGCAGGTGGACATTGATGATGCCAAGGAGAAGATCAACGAGGGCCAGAACAAGATCAGTGAGAACAACAATGAGATTGCGACGCTCCAAGCTGGTCAGTACGCGCTGAAGGGCTACACTGAGGCGGCTATTGCTAACCGCGAGGCTTTGCGGTCGTTGCAGTCTCAGATGGTTGGTCTAATTGAGGCCTACGCTGCTGCTGGTCACTCGACGCAAGAGATCGAGGCGTACACTCAGAGCCTTAAGCGCCAGTTTATTGAACAGGTTACTCAGCTTGGTTTTAACCGGGGTGAGGTCACCGAACTGGCTGGTGCCTTTGATAGCTTGACTGGGACGATTGGTCAGGTTCCTCGTGACGTGAAGGAGAACGTCACTGACCAGGGCACCATTGGTACGACACAGACCGGCATTGATGGCATCCACGGCAATCAGGTCACTGTTCCTGTTAATGCTGATACGTCTCAGGCTTATAACCAGCTTAACCAACTGTTGACGTATTCGCAGTACATCCAAAACGCTATGTCGAAGGGCTTGACCCGTGGCCAGGCGGCGGATGCTGCGCGTTACGCTGGCCAAGCTGGCCAGATTCGTCGTCGGTTTATGGGTGGCCCTATCCCCGGCTATGCAGGTGGTGGTTTGCTTCCTGGTCGTCCTCCGGCTAACCCGACCACCGACAATCTGCTGGCTACGAATGGGCATGGCCTGTTCAAGTTGCGCAGTGGTGAGTACGTCATTTCCCAGCCTGCTGTCGATTTCTACGGCAAGGGCTTCATGAACGCGCTTAACACGATGCAGGTGCCTGTGGCGTCTGGTGGTGGTTACTCTGCTGGTGTCGGTGATGGGCTTGTTACAATTAATCCAGCGCAGTTTAATGAGCTTGTTCGGGCTGTTTCGACGACAGTCATGTTGAATGGTCGGGCTATTAGCAAGAACATCGACAGCAATAATGTGAGGAGTGGTAACCGTGGCGTCTACTAGGGGTTGTGAAACGCGAGAGGTGTACTTCGCTGTGGGGAACTTTATGTCTTGGTTCCCCGCGCCTGATGAGTCGCCCGTGTCGGACAATATTCACGCGGGTGACGGTTCGACAACGCTGCTCAATGGATTCGCGTACACGAACGGCTCGGTCTATGGTCATAAGCACTACGAGCTTACGTGGTCATTCCTTAACCGTGAACAGGCTGACTTGTTCCGTCGTCTGTTTATGAACAGGAGTGATGAGTGGGTGAGTTATGCTGATCCTTTTGCGTTTAACAACATGCTGTCGCCTCTGATGGGTTTGCCTTATTTGCATTATCACGCGGGGACCCCTTTCGCGTTTAACGATTGGGGCAAACAAGCACTGTTCCCTACTAAGGACATTGATACTACTACTGGGCACCCTGGTGTCATTCTTAAGCCGAACATACTGAACATGAATAACCAGTTCATATCTGAGCGTGACAAGCTGAATGGGCGTGAGCAGTCGCTTGCGCTCAGTAAGCCAGGCAGTTACACGGAACGTGTTGTTATTCCACCTGGGTGGTATGGTACGTTCTTTGCTTACGGTTTTGAGGATAATAAGCGCCCGTTCGAGTGGAGCTTTATTCGTGTTGATGGTGGCGGTTTACCCTTGCATGTGATTCCTAAGCTGAAGAATCAGGTTTTCAGCTTCGGTGAAGGCGTGTGGGAAATTACTATGAAGCCTTTTCAAGATGGACATATTAGCTGGGCTAGTCTTCGCCTGACTAAGTATCCTGATACTTCACCACCTGAGTACACTTACTCATATCCTTCTGGTGGTGGCAATTTGAAGGTCGTTCCTGGTACTGCTAAGGTTTTGACTGTTAACAACTATCGTGGTCATTTTTCTGCTTCTGTGACGCTAGAGGAGGTTTACTCGTGGTAATGCGGGCGCTAGGCATTCCGGCTGAAAAACTTACTTCTTGGTCTGTTGCTGAAGATTCTGTGTCCTTGGACATGGACATGACGACAGGTGGTTTTTCTGAGTACCATCTTGAAGGGGCTGGTGGCATTGAGCCAGCTCTCGTAATCAACAAGAAGGTCATTCTTGATGATGTTCGCTTTGGTCGCACCCATGCTGTCGCGCGTGCGTTGACGACAGGGCCTTGGTCCTGGTCTGCAACGCTTAATGATCCTTTCTATCTTCTTGATGTTGAGGGTTACGTTGAACCTAAGTACTATATTTCGGTTTCTAAGGTTATTCAAGAGTTCTTTAAGGTGGCAGGTGTAAATGAGCCGCCGAAGATATGGGTGCAGCCGTTCGTCATGAATGACCTTAATCCCTTTTTGGACTCGTCTGTTGCTTGGGAGCCAGACTGGCTCTCCTTCCCTGGCGGCAAGGGCAATCTGTGGTCTGTTCTGAAGAATTGGCTGGCGAGTGTCGGATTTCAGGTTACTTGGGTTTATGACACTATTGCGGTGTTTAAGAACCATTCTGTTCTCACGCGGCTTCAAGGTTACACAGCAGACTACAAGGTGAATTACGCTCAGTCTGAGCCTGCATCCACTATCGAGTGTACTTATTATGAAGATCGGACGTATATTTACCTGGCGACGTACAAAGCAGGGTTCATAGAGAGTAATGGGGCTATTTCTTACAGTGCTGGCACGCATAAGTCTGAGTGTCCGACCATGCTCATTTGGCCACCAGTCGCATCTAGTGAAACTCTGCTCGATGCCGCGAAGAAGAGCGAGGTGCTATCTGTCGAGGCGGGAGAGATTAAGGAGTTCATTCTCGAAACACCTAACTTGATTAAAGGCGTCATGGGGCAGCCTACCTGTATTGATCCCACATATATTCCACAGTTCCATCAGCAGATTATCCGGGCTCCTAGGGGTCCAGGTGCCACTAAATACACACCGCCTTATAGTGTATACTCTGTTGTTGGCAAGGATAATAAGCCAATTACACCCGCTCAGTGGGGGGCAGAGGGTGGTCGCCTTACTGTTGAACTTGGTGATGAGCCAAACCAGCTTAAGGTTACAGTTACCGGGATGCTGAACAAGCGTCTTGGACCGTACCGTATTGCTGAATCGGATGGGCAGAACGACTATTCGACACTGCGCATCTATGGCCAGGCCATGCCTTGTGAAGAAAAGGTCTTGACTTTCTACACTGGCTATCCTTACAAGACTGAGCCATTGAAGATTAGCTCTCGGTTCATCAACAGCCTGGATAAGGCGTATGGCGCGTGCATGTATACTGCCCAAGACGCTCTGGGCACGAAGACTACCCTTGAGTGGTCTGGTATGCCACCAGTGAATGATTCGTACACGTCTGTTGTCTATGACTTCGAGCGCCCTCCTGTCGTGGTGTCGGATGTTGATGACTTCACTGGGCGACCGCTGCCAGCTAAGGCAGAAGAGCATTGGCCTAAGAACACGACGATGGACAAGATTTATAACGACTTGGTGTCGTTCACGTCCAATCGTAAGCTAGCCGACAGGGTGCAGGTATTCGGTCGTTTGGCTGGGACCACTGCTGTTTTCGACAGGTATAGCTGGCAGATCACATCCGCGAACTACAGTGGGACTGGTGTCGATCTAACCTGTGAAGGTTGGACGACTTTGTGGGACGTGATGAACATCTTTGATACGCCACGTGTCGAACAACTGGAAGACCCGACGGGCCTTACACTAGAGGAACTAACACTTAGGGGGTTTAAGCATAATGAAGCATAATCTTCCACAGCCTTCTCAGGCTTGGGGCACTGATGTTGATCGTCGAATTGCCTCACTGGAAGCTGAACTCAGGCTGCTAAAGAGCAACTTCAGCAACTCAGTTGATAGTATTAACGCTCTCACCAATAACCGCTCAACCTCTGGTGTGGCGGTTCCCTTTAATGACTCGATGATTATTCCCCATCCGGGCCGTAGCCGTGGTGTCGGCACGTATGAAGACCTGTGGTACCAGTCTCTACCCTGGGGCGATTCCGGTTCGTTCATGCAACTTACCTTGACTGGGACGCTTGAACTAGTTGTTGGCGCTGAACTCTTCCGAGACAACAGCCGTGGTCCAGCCGTCTATGTCGGTGTAATGGATGGGTCTATGAGCCACACCATACGCAACCATTGCTATACCTCGTATAGACCATTTGGTCAAGAAGGGAAATTTATTCTTGATGCTATTATTAACTACACCACTGCCATCCCATTCGACAAATACTACAAAGGTTACATGTATCTAGGTGTGGAAGGCTCGCCTTCTAAACCGCAGTTGATTTACAATTGGGATGACTATTCCTATCTGCGCATGGAGATTACAGGAGTGAGGTACTGACCATGGCTACCAATCCACAAGGGATCTGGGTTTACAGTCCGGATGATGTTATTCAAAGTTGGCCCGCGTTTATGAACTTGGGCTTTAACTCTGTATCTGAAGTCATCAAGCAGCTTCAGCAGAATCGTGTTCTTATTGCTAAGAACGCTGCTGATGAGACGTCTAAGCTGTCGGCTATTAAGAACGCTGCTGTAAGTAATGTAGACATCTTGATCTATCGTGCAGATACGAATGAGATGTACCTGCACACCAACAACCGATCTGCGAAGGTCTGGGGCGGTGAACCAGACATTCGTTATGTGAACAACAACGAATCGTTCTCTCAGTGGCGTCGCTACACTCAGCACGGCGCGAACGCTGTGATTAGCCAGATGATCGATTTGCCTTCGAAAGGGCTGTGGTTGTTCTCCAACTGCATTACGTTGGATAATAATGACTCTTCCAAGGACACAAACATCGACGTGTTCCAGTCGATTGCTGGTAGTGCGTACAGCAATGTTGGCACTACCAACACGTACAATCATGCTGAGGGTGCCTTGTCGTTCCGGTTGGCGACGATGCCTTACTACGCCTCTAGCCCTGGTAAGGTTAACGTTGCTATCAAAATTCAATGTAGCCCAGTCAATAATATCGGCTGGGGTGGCCTCTGCATTGGGGCCTCGAAGATCGGCTGAGTGTGCTATACTAAGTAGTGACAGTTATCAACACATTCTGTGTGGTTGCTGTGGGCGATTGGGTGAGAAAACCCCCTGGCTAGGAAAAGAGAACTAGCCAGGGGGTTTTCTATTACCTTGGCCACCCGTTGTCGAGTGTCCATTTGTGGTGTAGCTCGTGTACGAGGTAGTACACCAAGTGCCGGAACGCATCTCTCACGTCGTTGGCGTCCTTGTAGTTCACGTCCTTGCCGGTGAGCCACCAGCCGAGGTTCTTCAGTGTCGCATCCTTGACCAGGCCCTTGGCTTGCGCTGGGGTCTGGTAGTGGATGTCATCGACAAGCCAGTCAAGCACAGCGTTGACCTTCACAGGTGTGATGTCTGCTGTGAACTTGTTACTAGGGCGCAAGTCGAACTGCTCGGCAACGACAGTGGCACCAGGATATTGGTCAAGGTATCGCTTGATGAGCGATACCGTCTCGGTGTGTGTTGAGCAGATGAACTGATCGAAGTGAAGAATCTCCACCTCTTCTTCGACACGGGCAACAACAAGTCCTGTGTTAACACCGGGATCAATTGCTATTACTGTTTCCATATTTTTCCTCCCAATCATCACTTAGTACATCATATGCTGTGCCAGCATAAACGTTCCTGGCGCTAGGTGAAAGCCCACCGAAGACACCGGAACGGAACTTTTTACCATCCACCGGATACTGTTCGGCTTCTAGGCAGTCTTGAAGGCATTGTTCTTTGATAGGGCAGTTCTCGCAGAACACTCTTGCAACTTCTGCGTAGAGCTTCACATCGTAGAACAGCCCGACAGGAGCGTTAAGGCAAGCTGCTTCTTCATAATCGGATGCGTTCATCACACCTCTTCCCAGTTGTTACCGACCTCTGCTTCAGCAGCAAACGGCACACGGTTGAACACAATTGTCGCTGCCTTAGCCATCTCGTATTCCATCATCTTGGAGCACTCTTCGATGGTTTCTTCTGGACACTCGACATAGGTAGCATCATGGACAAGTCCAATCAGCTTAGCTCCGTACTGTCCTACCTGTTCGTTGATCCTAATCGCTGCGTTGAGGCAGATGTCGTTGGCTGTCGATTGTGGAACAAAGGCGAGTGCTTCGTTCTGTGTCGAAGTGTAGTCGGCGTCGGAAATGAAGAGAGGGTTGTATCTCATGCCAAACTTGGTTTGTCGCATGTGATCCTCTTGTTTCCTGCCCACGCTGTGTCGAACTTTCTGCTGCCAGTCTCGGAGTCCTGCATAAGAACCCATGTACTGATCGTAGACGTACTGTGCGCTATTGATAGACATTTCCAGCTCCGCCGCAATGGCTGGAACACCACGACCATAGTTCGAGTTGCCAGTGATGATTACCGAGCCATTCTCGTCTTGTGTCACCCACGTTCCGTAGTCAGTAGTAGGGCACCAAACATCAGTCGTGCCTGCATCTTTAACAACCAACTTCTGAGCCGTGACAAAAGACTTCTTACGTACACGATACTTGCTAATGCCACCATCTTTATACTCAGTCGATGTGACGTACTTTCCACACAAGAACGCTGCGAGTCGGTACGCATCAGCAGTGTAGCCATGCTTCTGTGTCACAACCCAAGTGCCATTGGTGAATGAGCCTTCGGCCTTGTTGAAAATATCAAAGAACATTTCAACATGCTTGGCATTGAGGGACAGCACCCATTGGCAGAGGTTTTCCTTGTGATCACCAATGCCAGACTTATCCCACACACGCCTTGCATCTTCAGCATGTACGCGCCATGTGTAAGCCGTTTCGTAGTTGACGCCAGGACGAGTATCAACTGAATAACTGAAGTTCGTCATCAGCTTCTTGATCTCTTTGACATACTTCGGCTTTGCCTGCATGATCTGCATCAAGATGCCTCTGATCTCATGATTGGTTTGAGAACGATGTAAGTAGCCGTCCGAGACAACCCATGAGATAAGCTGCACTTCAGCATCGGTGTAACCGTCATCGTGGTTCGACAGGTAAGGGTATGCAAGCATGATCTTATCGTCGTGCTTGATGTCGCTGGCTTCAGTCAGAGCAATCTCATCACACGTACCCCTTCTACGCTTACTGACAACCCACTTGTGATTAGACGTTGTTGTCACGTTAAATCCACGAGTCGAGTAAGCGTTCACAGGCGCGCCGCTGTAACGATTGATCTTACGTAGTGGCGTCTTCACGAGCTGACCAGTGGTTGCGTCTGCTGCGTACACGAGTTCACCTTCAACAAGATCGTCTGCTGACTTCCAGCCTTCGGCTGTGAGAATTGGGTAGTTCAGAGGAACACACCCATACACCACACTCTTTACCAGTGCGCGTTTGTTCTTTGCAGTCTTTGGATGTTCGTGCTTAAAAGCCTCGTACGCTTCGATTGTCGGGAACTCTTCTGGCCAGATCTTTGTCATCAGATCGTCAAAAAAGTCCGGCGCACCCGGTTGGAACGCGGAAATCATAGCCTCGTCGTCCGCAAGCTCAGCGACAGTACGCAGCTCTGCCTGGGAGTAGTCGCACGAAATGATCTTGCAACCAGGTGCAGCGACAAGGGCACGCTTGATACCACTGTCGCGTCCCATCGTCTGAATCGCTGGACCCTTGGCCGACAGGCGACCTGTCTTAGCCCCGTGGGGCAGGTAGTGGGGGTGGACACGCCTGTCTTCACCACGCTTTTGGCGCACTTTCACGATGTACGACCCCAACACCTTAGCCGCATAACGGTAAGCGAGGAGAGCGTCGATGAACTCTGGTTCCTTGCCTTCGCGCTTCAGCTTCTTCAGATGCTTCGCATCATACGAAGGGGACGACACACCCCTTGACTTAAAGAAAACTTCAATTTGCTTCGGAGACTGAGGATTGAAGTCTTCACCAGCAATACTGCGCAACACCGCCAGATACTCGTCGCACTGGTGCTTGTACTTCTCTTCCAACTCATCAAGAGCATCGAGTGATACTTCAACACCGTTCATCTGAACGTCATGCAGCACACGAGTCACACGCATACGGTGTTTGTAGAAGTTAAGGACTTGTTGCGCCTTTTCCACCATTGGCTTGAAGTACTCATATAGTCTATGGGTCCAGTATGAATCGTAAATGTTGTACTTATACAGCTTTTCTCGTGGAATGTTCTCGAAGTGTGCATTGTGCTTCAAGTACTTCTTTGCTTCAGAGTCCCAGTCAGCGGCGCGCAACCAGCGACGAGCGAGAGGCTTCAGGCTATGCTCGCCCGCAAGGTTGTCGAGCACAAAGTGCATCAACAGCGTGTCCTCGTGGTGGTACACGTTGATGCCCAGGCGCTTCGACAGGTAGGGCATATCGAATGTTCCATTGTGGCAGACAACCATGCAGGTGTCGCACAGCCTCTTAATGGTCTCTGCTGCCTTGTCGGTCTCAGCTAGTTCTTCAGGGATGACTACACCGAACTTCCCGTTCCACAGGGCAATCGACAGGATGCGACCAGCCGCGAATGTGTCGTTGTCGATGTCACCAGCGGATTCGATGTCGAGTGCAATCACCGTCCCAGGCTTGAACGTGATGTCCTCACCCTCCCAGATAACCCAGTCCTTGCCAAGTTCCAGGCCAGGGTCAACCGGACCTAGGTAGCCGTACTGCAACGCCTGAGCGAGGAACAGAACAGACTGTGGATTGCTGACAATCTGCTTAGGTGAAAGCGTCTTGTACGCATCACCCTTGTAACCTTTCACAGTACCAAGAGTGACCTTAATGTCCTTGTCGTTCACGTCGTCGGTGATTTCGACGTGAGTGCCTTCTGGGAGGCCAGACACCACGCGAGCGCGCTTCAGTAGGACGTGGGCAAGAATAGGAAGCTTGTCCACGTCAGCAGTCAAAATCTTCATACCTGCCCTCCTACGTATTCAATGAATCGTTCATTGTTTGTCTTGCCCTTAATGACCTCGCGGATTGTTCCACGTGCCTGGGCGTATGTGATGATTTCCTTCAATTCACGCATACCGCTGATATCACTCTGGAACTTCAGCATGAGCTTAGGAATCGGAACAAGGCCGTTGTCGGTGCGTGCAACGAAGTTGATGAGCTTATCGACCTTGTTACTGAAATTAGAGTTCTTCACGTGGTGGATGAACACTTCATTGCTCGACAGCCAGATGGACGCGAGGGAGATAGCCTTCAGCATTTCCCGCATTGTGACAACGACAGTGCCCTTTGTCGTTGGCCCGTTGTACATGGCAAGGAGTGCTGCGATACGCAAGACAGAGAACGTCATACGCTCAGTGCCAGGGAACAGCTCACGGCTATTCAGCATGTGTCGCTCAGCCATGACCTTGGCTTCCTCAGAGAAGCCAATCCAGCGCTCGAACACACCCGGCTCAAACTCAATAGGGATGCGGACTTCCTCGTTAGGAAGGCGCGACGCTTGACGTGCACTGAATTGCGCATCGAACTTAGCGACCGACTTAATAAGGTTCGACAGCATGAAGTCGCGCTGCTTGTCTTCGATCCTGCCTGTCGATGCGCTTACGGTCACGAGCTTCACATCCTGTGAGGACGTGATGTACTTGTCCCGGTCGTCAATAACAACAAGGCAGCGGGGTGTGAAGCCGGACTCCACCTTCTCGGTCGTTAGGTGCTTCGCGGCCTGGTCCAAGATTCCTGTCCCGTAGAAGGTCATATAGTACGGTGTCGCTGTCTGGTAGGCAACCTTGCCGCCCTTGTCCTTACGTGCGACAGCCGGAATGTAGCCATCGTAGCTCTTGGTAAGGAAGGGCATCATCGAGGCCATGTAGCTGCCCTTCTGGGCTGCATGTGCGAAGAAGTCCTGCACCTCGTCAATAGCGAAGAGGCCAGACTCTTTTGGCTTGGTGCGCAGATACGCGGACAGAGCCTCGCCTGTCGAATCTTCAGGGGCAATGAAAGCGTCAGGCCCCTTGCCAATTCCTATAGCCACGTCACGCATCATGCCCTCTGCGAGGCGTAATGAAGTCGACTTACGGGATTGGGTCGTACGTCCCAGCACAAGGAAGTACAGGTTGAGTGGCATTTTTTGGACATTGATGGGCAGAAAGCCGTACTTCGCAAACATCGAAGAAAGAATGGCAAGAGCGCCAGCGTAGTGGAACTGCTTAGGTGCCATTGCCGATTTAGTCGATGCCCACGCTGCGAACTGATCGACAAAGAGGCCCATAGGTTCTTTTTCGCCCTCATGCAGGAAGTTCACATCCTGGAGCACGAGTTCGCGCGCTTCGCTCAGAAGATACGAGGACCCGATACGAGTCGATGCTTCGAGATCATTCTCGGTTGGTCCGGTATGTTCGGCCTTCCAGCGTACATAGTCACGGTTGACCTGCTTCCACAAGTAACCATCACCTCGCCCGTCCTGTTCGAACTTGTTGAACTCAGTTCCGCGCACGACGGCAAAGGCTTCGACAATGGAGCAGCCTTCTTCCCACAGCGCGCACTGAAGATGGTACATCCTCGCGCTGCGGTCTTCCTCTGTGGCAAAAGAATCATCCGTAGCCAGATCGGTAATGTAGCTACGGTTCACCATGCCAAGAACTTCAAACATCGACGGGATGTCTGTCGGGAAGTCTTCTTCCTCAATGCCTATGCGTTCGATTGGAGGGTATTCGGCGGCGAACTCAGCGGCGGTGATAGCCCCGTCGTTGGCGGTGAGCGTGATCTCCCAAGGCTTCGCCCTCTTAAGGTTATGGGTGAACGGGACACGGAGCTTCTTGGACAGGGGCCAGCCCCGGTCCATGCCGTCGTTGGCGTGTACCTCGTAGAGTCCCCGTGAGAGGGCCTCACACAGGTCATTCGACAGGTCGTCTGCGTCGGTCAGGAGCCAGTATCCCTGCCAGTGCTTCTCACTGGTCTGGACAGTGATAGAGGGCTGAATCTTCAGCTTGTCGAGCGGGCAGTCGTCGCCGTCTGCCCACACGCACGAGGCATGGATGACATTATCCTTGGCCGCGTGCCTGGTGTTCGACAGGGCCGGGGGCTTGGTGTAAAGAAAGGGGCTGTAGTAGACATCCAAGTCCGCGTGGGACTGCGCGTACGCCACCATCTTGTCAAGCTGCGCGGGCAATTCGAACCAGCGGAAGTTAGTGAGGCCGCCCATAGGACCCTTCAAAATGATAGGCGTCCAGCCTTCGCCCGCTGGGAGGACTGCCTGAAAGAACTGTGTGAGGTCCATCGCTCTCCTTTCTGCTTGTATATAGTACGGCGGGCCGTACCTCACTGTCAAGATACGGCCCACCTGAAGGGATCAGAGTTCGATCCGAGAAGCCTTCTTCTTAGACTTCTTCTTGGCCTCGTCCCACTCAACCTTCTTGATGTTGTTACGCTTGGTGACCTGCCCATTGTATTCGCTGTCTTCGACATCGACAGTGATCGTTGCGGTCTTGCCAACGATGTCTCGTTCGACCTGGTAGTAGTACTCACCAGTGCGAGCGGTTGGCTCTTCAGGCCAGGCGTTGCCGGATGCTTCGCAGAACTTGGGGAGGTCCCAGTGGAGACCATTCTTTGTCTGAAGCACCAGCCAGTATCGAATCTGGCGCGCCGCGTGCTCGCCTTCCGTGACCACGAAATCGACCGTGTACATGGGCTTGCCATTCTTGGATTCACCAAGCTCACAGGCATCGACAGTCACCTTGTACTGGCCCTTGGGCAGGGGGTCAAAGCTCATGGACTCCGCAACGTCAAGGGACATAAGCTCGTCAAAGTTAATCATGATCAGTTCTCCTTTTTGTTGAGTTTGTTGTAGTGGTCGATTGACTTAGGCAGCCAACCATAGGTGTTGATCCGCCCGTGTCGAATAACAGCGTCGGGCGCGGGGAAGGTCTTGTTGTCTGCTCGGAGACGGTACAGGATGGTAGTCCGGTTAACGCCCGTCATCTCAGAGACATCCTTGATCGACAGGTACTCAATCATTCGTCCTTCTCCTTGATGTCGTAGTGTTCATGCACCCAGCCCATGATCTTGTCGAACGACGGGTTGCCGATCAACGCGGGCATGTTGTCGAACCTGGTCTTGGTTAGGACGCTTGAAGCGGACTTAACGGTAAGAACTGTGATGAGCTGTTCTTCCCCGTCTTCTCCCACATCCTCCCAGGTCATTCGACCGATCAGGTCGAAAATTGCAGGGAGCTTCTTAAAGCTCTTCTTACCCTCGAAATCGGGGGCGATTTGAGAGAGTCGTTCTGTCTCCACGATCTCGCGGGATTCGTGCGTGATCGTGATGATGTTCAAGCCCATGTCGAAGGCAATCGTATTAACAAGGTCGAGCACCTTGTCATACGCCGCTGCCCACATGGCGAAGGAGTCCTTTGGATTGACTGCCGCGAAGTGCAGCTTGATAAGTTCCTGCAGACGGTCAACCGTATCAATGACGACAGTCTTGAAGGGGTTATCCTTCTCGTCGCTGATCTTGACGAGGAGGTCTGCGAACTCCTTGTATGTTGCAGGCTGGACAATGAGCATGCTATCCAGATCACCGAACTTGGCAGCGGGCGCAGTACCACGCTCAAGATCGACGTAGAGGACGGGTCCCAGTTCCTCAACCTTAGAGGCCGAGGATGCAAGAGAAGTCTTGCCGGTGCCAGAAGGTCCGTAGAGTAGGACCTTTAGCTTAGGTGTGGTGGTTCGGGGGTCGGACACTTCGATGTCGATGTTCTTCAGGAATGAATCAAACTTTCCCATGTTTCTCCTTTCTTAGCGCTTAAAAGTGCAGTAGTAGCATCCGGGGTGGCTGTCGAGTTCTCCAAGGTTGTCCCGATTTTCGTTGGCCCACTTGAAGATTTGATTAGCACGTTCAAGAACGGCCAGGGCAGCCTTACGGTTGTACTTAAAGCACAGCTCATGACTTGCAACCATGACAGATTCTACAGTACAGTCTCGTGGGAACAAAACCAGTGAGGTGTGATTCACCTTATAGCCAGCGTTTTCAAGACCCAAACCGTACAACATCATTTGATAGTAGTACTTTTTGAGCTGGCCTTCGGTCATCGAGTCCGAGTAGAACTCAGGGTTATGGTCCTCGTCAAAGAACGTGGCAGACGAAAATGCCTTGATCTTCTTCTTCGACAAGACCTTATAGTCCACGACGTGGCCCGTCGAAACATCAAACCCATCAGCAGTGCCATGGATATCCCCATACCCTTCGATTGTGCCGACAGTGACTTTGGTTTCCTTCAAGTAATCCTTGAGGCCAATAACGTTCTCAAGATACAAGTGGAAAGCAGTCCCTATCATTGGCGCAAGAGGGTAGTTCTTTTCGTCCTGGTGTATGCCCAGCAGTTTTTCTGCAAGGCAGCGCTCACACAAGTCTCCTAGTTCACTAGGTCCTACCTTACGCTGCTTGTCTCTTGCAGAGGGCTTGGTGAGTTCTTTGATAATCCGGTCGTAGATTTCACTCATTGGCTTCCCACTTCTTGTAGAACGCCTCACTCATCACATGGAGGTTCCATGCGTACGTGTGCAGGTCGTCCACCGACGATTCGACAAAAACCAGAATGTCTCCCGGCTTGACTGTCTTCCACATTTCCCGTGTACCAAAGATAGGTACCGTCGGAATCTTACGTGTGACCTTATCTGAGCCAGACTTAACCTCCCATCCGGTCTTCTTCACTTTGTTGATGTCAATGATGTCCCACAAATACTCAGGCGGGACTTGAAGAACAATCTTCTTCTGCATGGTGAACACCCTTCGACAGGCCCATCAATAGGGCGGTGGCTTCATTGGAGTTTCGATAGTCGCCAAGGTACACGACCTCAACGATCTCAGGGCATGATGCAATGAGATGAGCGCAGCCCCGGCACGGGTAGTGAGTCACGTACAGTGTGTACTCACTATCATGTGACTGCATCTTACGAATAGCACCACGTTCTGCGTGAACAGTGTTAACACAGTGCCCATCAATCATTCGGTGACCACCTGTGTCACAAGGCTCCAGGCCGTGTGGTGTCTCATTGAAAGCATGGGACACCACACGACCGGTCGCGCGGTCAACGATCACACACCCAACATGGGCACGATCACATCTTGACTTAGCAGCCTCGTCACGAGCGGCCTTGATGAACTCTCTCATCGAGACAGAATCTCCCGCTGCTCAGGCGTGAGACTCTGTGCCCACGCAAGAATCTTCCGTGCGTAATCCGTCAGTGAACCGGTGTCGGTGAGCAGACTAGGCCCCGACTTCTTCCGGTAGTCAGTGAACGCGAACCTATCTCCATCGACGTACCGCAGCAGACGACACAAGATGGAGTTACGTCCCACGACGTAGTTACCGTCCTCGTCCTCGGTGAGTGTGAGCAACACACTCCCGTTCAGACGGTCAGTGTAGTGGTTCTCACCGACACTGATGTCTTCAGCGTAGAAACCGCACTCGTTCGTAATGTGGTCCACCCACATGATCGACAGGTCGATAGGGTGGGCCTTCTTGATGTCGATATGTTGCGAGACCATCTCGCGCGCATTGCACTTCAGATCCTCGGTGTATGGCACAGTGAAGACCTTGTTGTCGAATGGATCGACAACAGCCATTTCGTCTGTGTCACTCCACCACTGAGCACACACTGACCCCTTGTCGTTGAGTAGAACCAGCCGCCCGTTAGGCAGTATGCCAGTGCCCATGACCACGCCACTAGGCATGGTGACAAGGCCGTCTTCGATATCAAGGTACTGTCGCTTGTTGTAACGGGTGGGAAGATTCTCCCAACCGTAGCCCAGAACAGGCGCATAGATATCACGAATTGTAATTGCCAACTGATTCTCCTGGTTCGTAATAGTGAAACTCAATGATCGGGATGTATGTCCGTACAACCTTGTTCACGCTGTAGTGAATGTAATAGCGGATGGTGTCGAACACAATAGATACTATACGAGATGTGTATGGGCTGTCACCATCCTTACGACCAAACACATACACAGTCTGACCATCATCTACTGACTTGTCCTTATCCAGGTTGTCACGTTCAGTCAGGTTCACGTACACCTCCCAGCTATCGAAAAGCGGGTGGATACCCACGGTCGAGCCATCCGTGAACTTGATATAAGCAACCTTATCTTCGAGCCAATAGTTCTCCACAGGCTTCTTCATAAGGTTTGCTGCTGTTGTATGATTGAACTCTACAATTTCCATCATTCACCCCAGGTTCCTAACCTTACGTATGATAATCACTCCCACGATAAGGGCAATAACAACCAGCACAACCTTCATTGCAATGTAGCCAACGAAGGCCCAGACAATCCACATGAACCACGACGGGAACCAAACTCCCGTCACGATAAGCAGGATGCAAAAGATGAAGTAGGTCCAGGAAGTACTGTATTCAGTGGTGTTGCTAGACAAGATGTCTCCCTTCAGTTTGTTGTTTTTAGATTAGGCCAGATGCCTTGAGCTTGTCGAATCGTTCCTGCAAGCGTCCCAGAACACGGTCGTCTACTGTGTCCGTCGCCTGAATTAGGAAGCGGTTGACGGCTGTTGTCTGTCCTTGCCTGTTCAACCGGCCAGTTGCTTGCTCATTGATTATGAGGGAGTTTGACTGGCTCAGCCATATCTCAGTATGACACACTCGCTGAAGTCCGTCAACTCCCTCCGACATGGCTTCATGCTGGGCGACAATGACGCGCACGTCGCCATTAATCATGTCTTGGAAGTCACCACGAGACTTGCCAGAAACTTCCAGGGCTTTGATCCCAGCTTTCTTCAGACGGTGCAGCGCTGCCTTAATGAACTTCTGGCTATGCACCCACACAACGACAGGTTCATTCTCTGGCAAGTCAGCAATGATGTCCATCATGGCGTCGAGCTTGGATGACTTACAGTCCTCCTTGTAATCGACAGTCATGCCTTCATTAAATGAGGGTACTCCCAGTGTCATCTGTCGCAATCGGGTGTCGAGTTCCATCGGGATCGACAGTGCCAGTGGGTAGTCTCCTAGGAATGTTAGCGCCTTCTGTTCCAACTCGTTGTAGAGTTTGCGCTGCTGCTTAGTCAGCTCCACTTCAACGCGGTGAACGACAACACTGGGAAGCTCAGGGTTGGCTTCGGCCTGTGAAACTTCGTGATACGAGGGCGCGCCACGACGCACCATGCCCGGGTACTTTTCTCCCGAAAAGTCCTTGCCATAGGCTGACCAGGGATTAAGTTCCACCTTAAAGAACTTCTCACAAAAGTCCCAATAGCCACCGTAATGATTAGGCCACAAGAATTTCAGTGCCGCCCAAATGTTGCAGGGCTTGTTCCCAGCTGGTGTCGCACTAAGGGCGAGGCGGTACTGCGCCTTAATGTGTCGAGCAACGTCAAAGTTGAGTGAGGCATGGTTGCACGCACGATGCCATTCATCGGCTATTACCATCCCAAACTCAACACCGTAGAATGGCTTAGACATACTCTTGAAGACGTACTTTTTCGCACGTCCGTCCCAGCGCTTTTCCTTGTTGCGGGACCGCATAAGCTCCCAGGTAATAAAGTACACGCCGGGCACGCGGTTTTCCAGATCGTCCCACACTGCAAGGGCAGTCTTAGTTTTCTTACCAGACAGCGTGCGCATGTCAATTCCGGCGAGCGTCTTCCAGTGGTTACGCCAACCGGGCTCAGTACGGACAGGGGCGACAATGAGGATAATCTGGTCCCCGATAGTGCTACCGAAAGCATTAAGCGTGTTCCACACGCTAATTGCCGTCTTGCCCACACCAAGGCCCGCGCCTACCAGGCCCGTGTACGGCGTCTTGCTGTTCTTCAACCCTTCCAGTACACGTTCCTGGTAGTGGCGTGGTGCAAAAGTCATTTAGTAGATCCTCCAATACAGTGGTTCATCAGTACTTTCCATCCCATAATGAATCATTGTGTTGAGAACAACCTGGAAGCCCAGCTTATCGAACGCTTCCTGTACGTCGGCATTCAGTTCATCATCTTCATACCGGATGGGGCCATAGTAATCGTCCTTAGCGACACGCGCATAGATGCACATGCTCCCATCGTACAATTCAACGCAAGCCTTGTAATCTGATTCATTCAATTCATCGACTACCTTGTTGCCCCACTTTTCGGCAAGCTCGTGGATAGCATCTTGCACTGCCTTAGCACATGCAAGGTTGTATTCCTTGGTCATTTATTCAAGCTCAATCTGCATTGTAGTATTTCCCTTCAATTAGTGCGGATGCTACGTAAAAGACACCATCATTAACAATGCCCTCGGCATATGGCAGTGCCTTAATTTCTTCCTCAGTCAGTTTGTATTCAGTCTGGAAGTCAACGACAGTCAGCCTAGGATCGCACATAATGATCCTATTCTCTGCCTCCCAGATAAAACCAGAGTCCTGTCCCTGGTAAGGAACGTTACCGTCTTTCGTCAGTGCCTCAACTGTTGTCCAGGCCATCTGCATTAGTTAAGCTCCATTGCAACAACAGTGCAGTAGAACACACCGTCCCGGACAACTCCCTGTGTATACTGGCACTCATACAGAGAGTCACGGTCGAATGTCGCAGTGACATTCGTAGGCAGCTCACTGTCGCCAGGCTTGACAACCAGCATCTCATAATCCTGAATCCAGATGAAACGCCCATCGCTCGGCTTATCGTCCCATTCGACAAAGCCGATAGACTCAAACAGGTTTTCAAGGAAGTCATATAGCAGGCTGTTGTCATCCCAATACTCCCAAGCGTTCTCTGCGTCTGTCTCGCTATCCTTGGAACGCTGGTAGCCTTCGATGTTGTTTGAACTAAATTGTTCGTTGAAAATGTCATCGCTCAACTCATGCAAGTTGAACGTGTCGCCGTCTACCCAGTCAGAAAACATTAGAACCTCCCTAGTGCGTTGTTAATAATGGTGATGAGAGACGCATTGTCCCCCTTGTCGAGATACTGTTGAACTGCGTCCCGACCGCTTTCAGCGTAGATGGCCCCGACAGTAACGCCCTTGGCTTGGTCAATGACGGACCACACGTCTTTCACGTCCCACATGTCGCTATAGTCCATCCACCGCTTAGCTGTTCCCAGTGATTTATGCACCATGAACAGCACGCCGCGCTCATTATAGTAGTCGTAGTCTTGCCAACCTGGGAACTTGAAGCACTTGCAGTAGCCCTCAAAGATATCTGTGACATCCATGTCATACAGGGCCACGTCGTGTACCTCGTAGAACCGCATGATGCGCTTAAAAAGTGTGGACTCACTATCCTCTTCGACACACCCATAGGTGAACATGTCGGGGTTTCCGACTAGTTCGACAGGTTCGGGTGTATCAGTGTCCCGCATGGCAACGTAGATGTTGCCGTTGTCGGACTGGAAGACGCACACATCTTCGTAATCCTGCCCCGCAATAGTTTTCAGACTCATTTGCGCTCACTTTCAATAAAGATACTCATGCCGTTAGGCAATTCAATCTCTGCACCTACGCCGAGATTTTGGTGGATAATTTCGGCGGCCCGCATTTGGCGTACCGCCTCGTGCCACATGGTGCTATATTCCTGTAGCTCACTGTCTTCCAGGGAGCGGGCGGTGTTCTGCACTTGTTCGACAGTGAGAACACCGCCCGTCCCGTATTGGTTCCATTTCATCGGAACGTTGCGTACACGTCTGAGACAGTAGTAGCGGGCGACAGGTCGATAAGCTCCAATACTGCTAGTTTCTTAGTGTTAAGCTTGGGCTTATCGTAGACGGACTCCCTGACTGCCTTAGGCAGTTTCTTAAACGCCGCAAGCTTTTCGACGGCTGCTGCATTGATAGTCTTGCGTACCGCGAACGTGACCTTAGTGTCTCCCACGGTGAGCTTATCACCGGGGTTGAACTGTGCGCACAGTTCTGCCTTGAGCGCGTCCCGCGCCTCGGTCAGAGCCGCAATTTCGGCGTTGAGCTTGGTAATCTTGTTGACGAGGTTTTCAGCATTCATTGTTGTTCTCACTTTCTTTCTTTCTTTTACCAAAGAGTACCAGGGTTGTTTTCAGTCATCCATTCAATGTCCCGGTGTGCATCTCCGAAACATTCTTCCAAACAAACATCTCTAGATGGGACGTGAGTCCAAGGCTTGCAGACTTCCACCCCAATTCTGAAATTAGGGAATAGGTGTAATCAGCAATGTGAAGTTTGATAAACAAGTGTTTCACAGGTGTTTTATCAGCAAAAGAGTAATCATGATAAAAATCGTAATCATCAATACTGCCGTCAAACCAGGGGTTGCCACCATATAGCCACGCATTTTGTTGATTAATGGTGCAATCCTTATTAGTTTTTCCGTTGTTCCTAAACTCAATAACTTGGTTGTTTTTGAGTAGGAAATAGATGTGGTTTGCCTCGCTGTAAGCACCGACAACACCAATGTTTGCAAACTCTCTCAGTTTCTCATTGCTAATCTTGAGACGCTCCATAGCTGATTCACTTTCTGTTAGTAGTTGTCTTGGTCAGTGTAAGCGTCAATCCCTATCTCACTCATGGGTATGACAAGTGGTAGCTTGGTTGCAACTTCAAGCGTCATTAGTTGCTCCCACAATTCATTATCGCTCATTGTTGTTGTCCCTCTGTTCTACGCGGTAACAATATGCGCCGACAGGAACAGGGTGTAGTATGCGACCGCGAACATTAAATAATCTTCCTAATCAGGTTGTTAGCAATGGCGAACGCAATGCCGAGTTCGACAAATGCTTGCCAACCAGCGGGATCTACCTCCCTAGCAATTTCGCTAGGCTTGTATTCCTTGCCGAGTAGTTCAATTGGCGAATTGATACTATCCATCGTATCGGCGGCCCTTTCCTCGTAGTCCTCGTAGAGTTGGAGGCCACCGTTGCAAGTGACAAAGTCCCATTCGCACGGCTCAAGTCCCAAATCCTTGGCACGGTACGCAACGGTAGTGTCAAAGTCTTTGAGCACTTCAAGGTTGTTGATCTTAATCATGCTGTTTCTCGCTTGGTTGGTTTGTTGTCTCTAGTCTATCAGGTTGTTGGTCATTCTGCCATGTTGACTACTTCACATGTCTTTGTGTCGTTGTCCCAAATGAACATGTGCGCATAGCCGTGCAGGAAACGCAATTCGTCAAGGGTATCGCCCTCGTTGTCAGACTCCCAGTACCAATAGATACTGTTGTCATGGGTGTTAGTGCGACAGTGCCAGACGTAGCTGTCTACGTTAACGTACACGCCGCTAGGCTCATTTTCAGAGAACAGGTCAAGCAGTCCCACAAACTCATAGCCACGTTCGACAAACCAAGGGTTAACACGTGTCAGGTCCCAGCCCTTATCAGGATCAACATAACCAGTTACGTTTTCCTGCATAGATTCAAGCGGGTAAGTCTTGTCAGTAATGACACTCAGTAATTCTTCCCACATGTCAATCACCAACCCCTTAGCATACCGAGGAAGACGAACCCCCACACGGCTCCGAGGATCATAGAATCTATGGCCAAGATAGTAGTAGCCAGACCCTTTTTGCCTGTTATTAGCAGCATAATACCCAAAATAACCATGACAAAGCAACTAGTAAGGCCACTGATAAAACCTGGTGTACTCATGTCAGTAGTCTCCCTCCGAATCAATAAGGTCTTCCAAATAGTCGATGGCATTGGCAATGACGAACTCTTCCCACTCAAGGCATTTTTCTATATCTTCATGATAAAACTCCCACAAACTATCCTGTATGTCATTAGCATTGAAAATATGCTTTTTATAATACAGAAATCCATCTTGTTGACCACGCCGCTCAAACTTGATACCCTCAATTCCATACCAATTAGGCAACATGTTAGTTCTCACTTTCCGTTAGGCTTAAACAGGTAGCTTTCAACATGGCAGTCAAGGGCGTCGCAGCCCTCCTCAAGCCAGCCGATGCCGTGCATGTCCGGTTCAATTTCGGTAGCGGGGATGCACTTCCAGCCCTCGTTCACGATAATCTCGTTAACAACACTGTATAGTGCATCCGCCATGCACTCGGCCATAGCCGAGATGCGGGCGTTAGCTACCATTGCGCGGCGACGGGCAGGGTCACGCTCGCTATCGTAGTCTGGTTCCATGTATTCCCATTCATCGGGACGGCCCATCGCATCCCATGCAAGGAACACTACTGCGTCGTTGCACCAACCGCCGGTTATAGTGCAAACATCATCCCAGATAGTGCTACCGAACACTTCACCGTTGATAACCTCGGCGGCGAATTCGACAGTCAGCTCAGGATAAACAAGGGCCTTAGCGAGCTTGTAGGCGTATTCGTTAGGCAACATCGTTGTTCTCGCTTTCGTACTCGTACTTGGTAATCTCACGCGGGCCGGTGTAGTAGTCGAACATGTAGACGCTACGCTGCTTCCCGTCGGGGGACGGTATGGTCACACGGTAAGGCAAGTAGCCCTGAGCAAAGTAGGTGTACTGTCGCCGTTCGCCCGGGAAGTGGAGACTGAAAAATTGCGACAGGTTGTGGGGCGCGTAAACACTTTCTCCCTTAAAGTGTCGCACCCTGGACCAACGCCCACTAGGCGTACGGTACTCGGTCCATCGCGTAACAGTCGCGTATGTTGTGTCTTGCATTTCGCGTTCGCTTTCTGTGTTTGACTAACCGCCTTGGTTAGTGCAGTTCCCGGCGTGGGAGTCGAACCCACATTTACCTACCGACAGGGCCGGGATGCCTAGTTGACTAGGCTTCCACCAATTCTAGGGCGTACTCGCCACAACTCATAGCCTCTAGAATTGGAGTAATCTCCTCAATGCGTTGGTTAATTGTGTTTGTAACCAACGGCTCATTCAGTAGCTCACACTCTTCCTTAAGAGACTTAATGTGAGCTTCAAGGGCGGCGACAATAAACGCTTGGTTCTCAAACGAGACTTCCATATCCATTGCTCAGTCCCCAATCTCAGACGCAATAGCCGCGTCTGCCAGGTCATCCAGGGCGGTGACAACCGTGTCAATGGTAGTGAACATCTCGGCGTTGTCCCGGTATTTGACAGCCATTTTCTTGAATGTGATCTTGGCAGCGGTGGTAGCCTTAATGACCTGCATGGTGTCCTTGTTGGTTCGCATTTGTGTTCTCACTTTCTGTTGTGTGGTTTTGACTATGACTTAATAGTATCTAGTTGTCGGGTTGTTGTCAAGCTGTTAGTACGTGAACTGACTCACATTGATAAACTGTCCCCTATTACTTCACGGCTTCAACAAGCGCATCTAGTGCGACATAAACGGCTTCCTGCTGGTCTGGTGTGAGCGCACTCGTTTCCATAACAAGCGTCTGCAAGTCGAAAGCAGCGATGAATACGCTAGCCTGTACGTACTGTTTTTCGATAATCTGGTTGTTCATTGTCTTTGTCTCCCTAGCTGGTGTGTGCTAAAAGGCTCCCGCTTTTCGCTGGTTTCAGTTGTCAGAGAAGGTGATGTATCCTGCGACACAGGTCAGGAATACGGCCCAGATAGGCACAATCAGGTTGCCGATGAGGGCGAATACGTTAGCAACACCCAGTGCGAACTGGATCATGGTATGCCTTTCAGGTTGTGTTGGTGGGGACGACGACGGTTAGGCCGCCGTCCCCTTGGTTGTTGACCTAGTATCCGAACCACGCGTGAGCGTCGGTAGCGGTGTCGAACTCGCGAATCACGCTGTTACCCGTGGGGACGTAGCCCTCCCAGGCTTCCAGGTCACGCATGATGCGGTCCATCTCGCGACGCTCACGGGCGCGAATGCGCTTCGACAGGTCCCGGCGGTGGGCGGTGTACGCAGACCCGTAGCGGGCGAACTGAGAGGGGTGCCATGCTTCCCCGCGTGCTTCCTTAACCCAGTCGGGGTCGGTCTTGTAGGTGTGTGCCATGTTTCTAACCTTTCGGTGTGTTGGTGTGTGCGCTGTTTGCGCATCGTTCCCCGCACGGGGATTGAACCCGCCTTTGTCGCCATTGATACGGGGATGTTGAGATTAGGACGCCCTAATCATGCGTTCGGCAGTGGCCTGTCGGTATCGGCTCCCACATGCTATCGCCGCCGTCCCGGACTGTGCTAAGCGTGAGCGACACGTGCCCGTCGTGGTTCTCCCACGTGAACGGGTCCTAGCAGGGATTGGAACCAGCATGATGGACCCATCGTCAGTAAGGACGCACGTATCTTGCCAGCTGGTCACGCCGCACGTCTGAATCTCAGCGTCTGTGTACTCTCGCTCAACGTAGGTATCCATGTGAGCATCATAGTCAAACAAGACACCTGCCAGCTCTTCAATGTCAAAGTCACCGGCAAAGTCGCACGTGGCCTGCCCAATACTGGAGTGTTTCACTTTCTGTGTGGTTTGGTTTGTGCTTTCAGCCTAGCACCGCTGCTAGGTTGTTGTCAACTTGTTAGGTTGTGATGTGTGTCACTGCTTAGCGGTGGAGCTGCTTAAAGCGCTCAGGTGTGATAGTCACGGGCATCTGAGCAATGTCAGACTCGTTCACGAAGTACAGGTGCTCGTCTGGGGCAAGCCAGCGCGGCGCGTAGATCACGTCTACGCCTACGTGCAGGGCCGTCTTGCTAGCCCACGTGGACATAGCGCTGGCTTCATCATCAACGGTAAGGCGAATCATGGTAGTTCCTTGGGTGTGTTGGGAGGGAGGGTGCCCGGCCCCGGGTGAGGGGGCCGGGCTTGGTGGTCAGAGTCGCGTAGTGACCATGAGGGCGAATCCTGCCGCGTCGAGTCGAGCGAGGGCCGTGCGGTCGCCGTGGCACGCGCGCTCGGTGATCTGTGCCCACTTCGCCGCGTCATAGGCGTTGAAGCCGGGCACGTGGGCGAAGAAGTACTTGAGGCACTCGTAGTCGGGGAACGGGAGCGGGAGCACGGGCAGGTGGTTGGTAGTGGGGTCGGACAGCATGAGCATGGGGTTGACCTTTCGGTGTGGTGTTTGATCTTGTGACTACAGTCTATCGCCCCCCTGGGGCCGTGTCAAGCTGACAGCGTGTGAACCGCGTCACATTTGGTTTGTTCAAGAATTTGGTGAGCCGAGCTAGAATTGAACTAGCAACTTTGTCAGGGCAAAGCATCCTACGGCCCGAGGCATGTGTGCACGCTTATTTTACTGACCGAACGTAAAGTTTCGGCGTGCTCGCATCCTAGCCGACACAGGCGATGGAAAAAGTTGCCAACTTTTTCGGCAGGTGCAAGCACTGCCCCCGTGTGTAAATCAGTTCACAAAAACATCTTTCACGCTGGGGTACTTGCCCGGGCTTTCCCTCGGTGATGGCTTAAGTCTATCGCGCCGTCTGTCAGCCTGTCAACACGTTTTTTCGTGTTCTGCGTCACATCACGGGGTCTGTTTTATGCTCGACAGGGCCGGGCTTGC
>ERZ773180.141-NODE-141-length-51104-cov-6.191600_pt1 | contig 51104 bp, 49 predicted proteins | sample MGYA00511080_ERZ773180 | MGnify/ENA primary metagenome ERZ773180 (study PRJEB29015, sample SAMEA2738175) | human oral metagenome | biome: human oral; feature: human-associated habitat; material: saliva | place: China | collected 2178 ... | reverse complement strand
ACAAAGCGCTGTTTTTTGAGGCTGAAAAATAAAGTCTCAAGCACCCACGCCGCAAAGGCGTAAAAAAAGAAGTACAGCACCAAATCCGTGCCGCCGAATAATCTCATGCTTTTCCCTCACGACGCTCCCGGGGAGACGCCGCTGTCAAAAAAGCTGCGGCTTTGACCCCGCAGCTCTCTCTCATTTTTTCAGTGCCAGACCGTCGTGGTACGCCTTGCCGACCACCGGCCCGATCACGCGGTAGCTCATGCTCGAAATGTCAAACATGATGGGACGAAGCTTATCATAGTCCACTTTGCCGTCCGTTAAGACCGCTTCGTCCGCCTGCATCGCCACAATCTCGCCGACCAAAAGGCCGGTCTCATCGCTGTAACTTTTCACCTTGCACTCTAAGGTGACCGGGTACTCTTCAATAACGGGTGCGTTCACATGCGCGCTCTTTCTCACATGGCAGTCCGCTTGTTCGATCTTATTGATCTTATTGCCGCTCTCGATGCCGAAATAATCGGAGATGACCACCGTGCTCTCGGTTGCAAAGGCGACCGTAAAGCCGCCCGTCTTCTTCAAATTATCCGTGGTCTTATGCTTTGCGAGCTGGATGGTAATTTCCCCGTAGTCACTCTGCATGCCCCAGGCTGCATTCATCGCATTCGGGACACCGTTCTCATCGTAAGTTCCGATAATAAATACGGCCTCCGGTGTGATAATCGACTGTTTTGCACTGAATTCCCGCTGCATATACGCCTTTCCTTTCCGAGCGCCCGACATGGGCTTCTCTCAGCCTGTTATAGCAGGTCTATCACAATCTTGCAATGCGAACCGCCCTCGCACACGCGCTAGCATGGTCTCAAGATCCAGCACGCCGCGCGCAAAACCGCGGCGCACGAGTTCCTCCGGCACATAGCAGTCAAACTTTTCAAAGACAGGGACTTCGCGCTCGTAGAGCAGTTCTTCCGGCGCAAATTCTTTTTCGGCCTCATCAATCAGAATCTCATAGAACTCCTCTTCTCCGACCTCCATCGAAAACATCATATAATACGGCCGCGCGGAGGTGAAGCCCCTGAGACCGAGCCTCTCCTTACAGCGTAGCTTTAAAAAGCGCTCCAGCGCGAGAAAGGCATAACTCCCGAGCCAGGGAAAGAGCGCCCATATTTTTTCACCGAGCGGCAAGAGCGCAGTCTTTTTAAGCCGCGTGCGCGCCGCCAGCGTTCGTGCCTCCAAAAGCCGCCCCGCCGCATTCCTCTGTAGATAGGGATAAATCTGCTCTTCCAGAAGCGCCTTCCGCATGCGCTCCAGAATGCGCGTTTCGATCGAGCCCGGAACATCGCCGAAGTATGCCGGAACCCTGCCCTTGATTAAGGTGCAGAGCACGGTGTGCGCCTTATGATCCACCTCGTCCACGGCCCAGACCCGCCCCGCAATCGCGATCTTTTCGCCCGCGGGCGGCGGCTTCACAATGGTTCCCAGAGTCTCGCTCCCGGTTCTCACCGTGTACTCCACATTCTCCTGAAAAACCGCATAGAACTTATGATTGTTCACCACACGCTCTCCCGCGATGCCGATGATGAGCCCACCCTCCGCCGTGCGGTTGATGTGGTCAATGCGGAGCAAATGCTGTAATAGGAGTCCGTATTCCTCCTTCGAGATGCGTTCAAACGGCGTGAGCGTCAAGACGCGGAGCGCAAGCTCCCGTGGAGTCAGTTCTCCCTCCGAGGCGAGCGTACTCATAGTCTGATGGTAAAGGAGACTGTAGGGCAAGCGCCGCGTGTCCGGCGGCTCCACGTAGCGCTCCTCCGCGTAGAGCTGCACCAAGGCAATGCCCTGCAAAAGATACCAGGGAAAGGCCTCCGGGAGCGAAGCCCGCGCTTCCGCCGGCTCTTCCCGCATCACGAACCAGAGCTCCGCGGGGGCACCGCGCCGCCCCGTTCTGCCGAGCCTCTGCAAAAAACCGGAGACCGTAAACGGCGCATCGAGCTGAAAGGCGCGCTCCAGTCTGCCCACGTCAATGCCGAGCTCTAAGGTTGCCGTCGCGCAGATGCTCTTTAAGGAGTCCGCGCGCTGCATCTCCTCCTCCGCGCTCTCGCGGTAGGAAGCAGAGAGATTCCCGTGGTGAATGAGAAAGCGATCTTGTTCCCGCATGGCCTCGCAGTATTGCCTTAACTCCTGACAGACCAGCTCGCACTCCTCGCGGGAGTTCGTAAAGATGAGGCACTTTTTGCCGGCGCTGTGGGCGTAAATATAGCCGAGACCGGGATCTGCCCCCCGCGGCGCGCTCTCTAACGCCCGGTCGAGCGGCAACGTGGGAAAGCGCGTATCCCCTGTGCCCGACTGCGGCCCTGTCTTCCAAAAGTGCTCAAGTGATAAGCGCCAATGCTCTTTGCCGGGCTCCATGCGCGGAATCGCGGTTGCACGGCCGCTTCCTGCCGCGAGCAGGCGCCCCACTTCCTTCGGATTGCCTATGGTCGCCGAGAGCCCCACCCGCCGCGGTCTGCAGCCCGAGAGCCGCATGAGTCGCTCAATCAGGCAAAAGGTCTGCCGCCCGCGGTCCTGCCGAAGCAGCGCATGAATCTCATCGATCACAACAAAGCGTAAATCCGAAAAGAGAGTCGGAACCGCCGCCTTTCGATGTAAGAGCAACGCTTCCAGCGACTCGGGTGTGATCTGCAATATTCCCTCCGGGTGCTTAATCAGTCTCTCCTTTGCGCTCCGCGAGGCATCTCCGTGCCACTTGGTAACCCGTATGTCCGCGCGCTCGCAAAGCCGGTCGAGGCGCTCAAACTGGTCGTTGATGAGAGCCTTCAAGGGTGCAATGTAAAGCACGCCGACCGAGGTAGCGGGTTCCTCCGAGAGCAAGGTTAAAATCGGAAAAAAAGCAGCCTCCGTCTTTCCGGAGGCTGTGGCCGCTGAGAGCAGCAGGTTATCCCCGCTGTTAAAGAGTACATCTCCCGCCGCATTCTGCACGGCGCGGAGCGACTGCCAGCGCTCACGGTAAATAAAGTCCTGAATGAAGGGCGCATAGCGCCGAAAGATATCCATGCTCTGTCCTCAAAAGGAAAAGTCAAAGGGCGCATCGTCCCCGCCGTCTGTTTCCTTTAACTCGCTCGCAACACGCTCTGACGACACACTGCCCCCCTCCGGCATAAGCAACTGCTCCATGCTGCTCTCCGGCTCCCGGTGCAGTGCGTCCAGGAGAAAAATAAAGTCGCGCGTCATCTCCCGCGGTGTAAGCTGTGCGCTCGCCCCGACCCTCGCATAGCAGGTCCGCACAAAGAGCTCCAATTCGTCGGCGTGAAAGCGCCGCACATCCCCGTAAAGGGCCGCGTGCATGGCCGAGAGCTTCTCCGTAAGTACCAGCATCTCCTCCGGCGTGAGCGCCTCTAGGCGCAGCACCGGCGAAAACAAATCCTTGCTGCCCGCGCGGGAAAAACGACTCTCCGCAAGCCGCGAAGAAAGCGCCTCGTAGCTAAAGAGACCGCGGCGCTTGTCCTCGAGCGCCTCAGGCGTCGCCCCCATCCAGATGCCGATGTGCTGCGCCTTGCCCTGCATCATGTCGTTGTACATGGTGAGCAGCACCTCGTAGTTATACTGTCTTGCAATCGCATTCGGAATCTTACAGAGATTCGCCGCCTCATCGAGCAGAAGCAGCGTGCCCGCATAGCCCGCGCGGCGAAAGAACTGCGAGAAGAGTTTGATGTAATCGTACCAGTTCTCATCGCTCACAATGAGGTTGATGCCGAGCGCCTCCCGCGCTTCGCGCTTGTTCTCATACTCCCCGCGAAACCACTTGAGTATCCGTTCTTTTTTCTCATCGTCTCCCGCTGCCCCCGCGAGATAATAGCCCCGCAGGAGCTTGGCAAACTCAAAGCCGTGCACCATGTCTTGCAGCGAATCGACCGCAGCAGCAATCTTTTTCTCAACCAGCGCAAAGAAAGCGCTGTCCTCCCGGAAGCCGCCCTGTTCCTCTGCGGCTTCCTGCTCTGCCTGAGAGACCCAGCGGTCTAAGATGAGGCGCAGCGCGCCGCCCTCCGGTTTGGTCTTGGTCGCAAGGTTTGCAATCAGCTCGCGGTAGGTCGCAAGCCCCTGCCCCTTGCTGCCCTGTAAACGCCGCTCCGGCGATAAATCCGCATCCGCAACCACAAAGCCCTGCTCAAAGACATAGTTCCGCATGGTCTGCAAGAGAAAGCTCTTGCCCGCGCCGTATTTTCCGATCAGAAAACGAAAGGAAGCGCCGCCCTCCGCAATGAGTTCCGTGTCGCGAAGCAGCGCCGCAATCTCCTCCTTCCTCCCGACCGCAATGTACGGCAGGCCGACGCGCGGCACCACGCCGCTCTGCAGGGAATTTAAAATTGCCTGTGCAATGCGCCGCGGCACGGCGCGTCCCGTCTCACTCATCCTCTGTCTCCCGCAATAATGTCTCAATCTCTTCCCGGTAATCCGGCACGAGGAAAAGTTCCTCACCCTCGGACGCAAGGCAAATGTCCTGAAAATGCTCATACAGTTTCTCGTTGACCCGCTCGGCAAAGAGGCTGGTCAAACAATGCGCCGCGCGCAGTTCCGCGCGCACGCTCTCCCCGCGAAGCAAGGCCGCAAGGCAGCGGCGTTCGAATGCATCCAATATGGCCGTTCTTCCCGCTTTGTCTGTTTGCTCCGTTTCGCTTCTGTTCGCAAGCTTTGCACCGGCCGCCGCAAGGCGAATCTCCTCTATATGCCGCGATGCGCCTTGTTGTCCCTGTTTGCCCTCTCCGCTCGCATTACTCTCTGCGGTGCCTGTCTGCTTGCAATCCTCGCCGTTCATACGCTCCGCTAAGCCGGAGCCCTTCTCCGCAGGAAGCTTCTGCGCTTCCCGCCGCTTTCGCTCTTCCCACTCGGCCCCGGTCTCTGCCTCGGTGAGCAGGGCCGCCGTTGTGACTGCGGCCGCCGCGCGTATGTCCGCGAGCTTTTCCCGCCGCACGGGGACCGCCGCAAGCTTTTGCGCCGCCTCCATAGCCTCACAACTTGCAAAGGCACGCGAAAAGGACTCTTGCAGCGCGATATCCTGCGCAGCAGACATATTGTTAGAAGCCTTGCCGTGCAGAAAACGAACGCGAAGCGCTGTATCCGCCTCTTTTAAGAAGGCAAAGAAGCGCTTGCTGTCAAACTGCTGCCGCAAATAGCTGTATTCCGTAAAGCCGTTTCCCGTCGCCGCGAAACTTCGAAGCTCGTTCAGTTGATAGGAAAACGCTTGTCCCGCGTTCTCACAGAGCGCCCTAAGTCGCGGCGCATCCGAAAAGGGCTTCCACGCGCGCATGCGCAAGTTTCCGAAGCAGGCCGCAAATAAAAGCGGCGCACAGCTTCTCCAGATTGCGGCATAGTAAAACGCTGCCTTGTCCCCGAGTCCCTTGACGCTCCGCGCTTCCGTTAGCTTCTTGCCGCCTAACTCCGCAAGTGCCGCAAAAACGGCTTCATCGCTCTGCTTCTCCGGCTCCCGCAGAACGGTGAGCGCTTCGTCCCAATGCCTGAGCGCGGGGTTTTCATACGCCCGCACGCGCGATACATCAACACGGTTTAACACCGCATATTCAAAGCGCCAATTTTTAAAATTCCGCTGCAGAGCCTCGCTCCCGTGGCCCGCGTAAAAATAGGAAGACACAAAGGCATCCATGCAATCAAGGGCCTCGGCAGCAGTCGCCGCGCCGACCCCCAGCATGAGTTCGCTGAGATAGAGATACACAAAGGCATCACAGTGCGGAGAGACCTCTCCTCTCCGAAGCGCCGCGCGCCAAGTGAAATACCCGCGGAGCTCGTTCGGCGTCAAATCGCGATACTCCGGCTGGTAGAGCGGCACCGTACCCGCAAAGGGACAATTGTCCTCATAGTCCTCCATGGCACGCGCCGCAGAGATAAAGTCCTCACAGGCGTAGATTGCCTCTATCCGCGCCGGAAGCTCGCTGCGCCCCGGTATAGCCGTCTCACGGTAATACCCTTCCACCTTCTCTGCCTCTTCCTCCACTGCAAGATCAAACACATGTAACAGGAACGCTCGCTCCGTTTCCGCACCAAAGCGCACACCGAGCCAGCCCGACATGCGAAAGCCCTGCGTGAGATAGTCCCGCGCGGGCAGTTCACGAAACGCGCTGTACTTTAAATCACAGCGCTCCCTGATTCTTCCGCCCGCATCCCGCTCCCGCATGAGCAGCGCAATCCACTTTCCGCTTGCCGGGGAGACTAAGACCGAGAGCCCCGGCATCTCCCGCCATTTTTGAAGCTCTTCGATATGATGGCGCTCCCGCGCATAGCTTATAAGTTCCGACAGTCGCACAGCACGTTTCTCCGAATATATGTTCTGATTTCAGTGTAGCCAAAACATATGTTCCTGTCAAGTTTCCTCCTCAAACCAAGCGACCGCTCGCACCGGCGCGCCGTCACTGTTTTCGAGCTTCAACGGGAAACAAGCGAAGGAAAAGAGCTCTTCGCCGCAGAGCCCCAGATTCTTGAGATTCTCGATGTTCACAATGTCCTTTTCGCGGAACAGCTTCTTATGCCGCGGCAGCTCGGCATCCGCAATCGGGTCGAGGCCGATGACATCAAAACCGATGCCCTTATACGCACCCCGAATGACCAAGTCGAGCGCCTCTTCATTGAGGCAGGGGTAGTCGCCGAAATAGTTCTCGCTCCCCCAGCGCTTGTCCCAACCGAGATAAAAGAGCAGAAAGTCCGCCTTCTCGGCCTTCTCCCCGTAGCGGTTGATGTGGGCAAGCGTAATCTCTTCCCCTTCCTTCAGGCTGCTGCAATCAATCACAAGTGCCTTGCCGATGAACTGCGACGCCGGGAATTCGTCCAGCGTGGTGCGCCCCGGAAAGAGGTGCGACGGCGGGTCCATGTGCGTACCCGTGTGCGTGGTCATCCTTAAAAGACTCTCCCGAAAACCATCCTTTTCATATACGCTCACCGGTGTGAGAGTCGGCGTCTCCGTGCCGGGATAAACCGGCATATCCTCTTTGATGGTATGGGTTAAATCAATGACTCTCATTTCTTTCCTCTCTTAACGTTCGGCCGGCTCATTTGTTGACTCCTGCCGGCAATCGGACTGCTTCCACAGCTAAGCATCGCGACAACACAAAATCCCGGAACTCAGCCGCACTGAACCTGACAAGAGCGCAGGGTCTCAAGCGCCGCCGCATGTTTTTCCGGCGTCACACCGGCGCAGCAGGCGGGATCCACGGAAATCTTCACTTCCGGGAGCCACGCCTTTAAGAGCAGTGCATTCGAAACCACGCAGATATCCGTGCAGAGGCCGATGAGCTCAAGTTCCACGCTCTCCCGCGCCGCAAGCTCTTTCACAGCCGCTGCGAGTTCCGTAGAAGCAAAGGTTCCCTTGTCGAAGATATGGTCTTTCGGAATCAGCGCCGCTATCTCCGCATTTAGTTCCCAGCCCGCCGTCCCGCGAATACAATGCTTCACCGGGAGATAACGCCCCTCCTGCGTGTTCAGATACTCCTCGCCGTGCGTATCCCGCGTCGCAAAGACATCCTCCGGCGCATAGCCCTTGATTTTCTCTATAACCGCCGGGACTATGGCACGCGCCTCCGCCGTTCCGAGTGCCCCGTCGATAAAGTCGCGCTGCATATCTATGACAATTAAGAGTCTCCGCATATTTTTCTCCTTCTTATTCCGTTCTCCACTCTGTGCTCTCCTCGAGCGGTCGCCGCGGTCTCGCGGCAGGTTTCTCCGCCGCATAGCCGAGCGCCAACAGCGCGTAGAGCTCGCTGTCTCCGCCTGCCTCCGCTCTTAACTCCGCCTGCGCAAAGAAACTGTCGCAAATCCAGAGACTGCCGATGCCGAGCGCCGTCGCCTGCAGACACATGTTCTCAATGGCCGCACCGACCGACTGCGCCGTGCAGATTTCCGTGACCCGCTGGTCTAGCGTCATAGTCGCAGAGAGCGGCCGTGCAATCGGCGATGTGATCAGGATAACTGCTGCCGCCTCCCGCATCACCCGCAGGGTCTCAAATGCCCCGTCCAGATAGTGGCGCGTATCGGGCAGCATGGGGGAATGCCGCTCCCGCTCGATTCCCGCCTTCATGGCCGCGCAGACTCTCTCCTTGGCTCTGCCCTCGGTCACGACAAAATGCCAGGGCTGCAAGTTCTTCGCGGACGGCGCCGCCATGCCCGCCCGCACAATCTCTTCCAACTGCTCTTTGATAAGCGGCGTCGGCAAAAAATGCCGTATGCTGCGCCGCGCTTTGATTGCCTCAATCATATTCGCGCCTCCTCAAAGGCAATCATAGCATAATGTGAGCCCTTCGCGCGTCCTGATTGACAGCAGAACAGCGCTTTGCTAGACTGCTAAAAATTCTTGCAAGAAACGGAGCTGCCATGATAGAACGACACGAAATCCCGCTCTTTGAATACGATGCGACTTCCCCCGAAGTAATTCCCCCTGCCCATGAATTCGGCGACTGCCGCTTTCCGAAAAAGTGCCTCTTCGCCTTCCTCGGCGATACCATCCATCGCTACGCCGAGGCAAAGCATGCGGAAAAACGCTGCGAATTTCGCACCGTCTCGGCCACCTACCCCATCTATGTATTTGAGGAAAACGGCGAAGAAATCTGCCTTGCGCAGGCGCCGGTCGGTGCGCCGCCCGCAAGTTCCATGTTGGATGCACTGATTGCAAGCGGTTGTCGCAAAATTCTGGCGCTCGGCTCCTGCGGCGTACTGGAAAAGCTCCCGGAGAATGCTTTTCTGGTTCCGACCCGTGCACTGCGCGACGAGGGCAGCTCCTACCACTATCTGCCCGCTTCCCGCTATATCGAACTTGACAGCGCAGTGCTCACTGTCATAGAAAGCGTACTGAAAGCAGAAGGCCTCCCCTTTGTCCCCTGCACCAGCTGGACCACCGACGCCTTTTACCGCGAGACCAAGGATATGGTTGCATACCGCCGAAGCGAGGGCTGTCTCTGCGTCGAGATGGAGTGTGCGGCGCTTGCCGCCTGTGCCGGACTCCGCGGTGCTGCTTTCGGACAACTGCTCTTTACCGCCGACTCCCTCGCCTGTATCCATGACTACGACGCCCGTAACTTTGGGCGGGATGCGCACGAAGACGCCCTCTTACTCGGGCTGCGCATCTTGCGGGAGATGTAAACCGCGCCCCTATTTCGCTGACACAGAAAGGAATTCCATGTCCCAGACCGCCGCGCTGAATGATGACTTTGCCTATGCCGTGCTCTCCGCCGTCGCGGAAATTCCGGCGGGCAAAGTTGCCACTTACGGACAAATTGCCCGCTTAATCGGGTATCCAAAAAACGCGCGCCTCGTGGCGCGCGTTCTCTCGCATGCGGACTATTACGGCGACTATCCCTGTCACCGCGTGGTGAATGCAAGCGGCCGCCTGGCCCCCGGCTGGGCAGCGCAGGCCATGCTCCTACAGGCAGAAGGCGTTGCGCTAATCGACGCAACACATGTGTCCCTTAAGCTCTATCGGTGGAAGGCCTGAGCGCAAGCGCCCTTCTTTCTTTAATTCCAACCGCTGTTCTTTTTGCCGAAGTTCTGGACCCAATTCGCCCTTCCGTTCAGATTCGAATACCCCACACCGATGGAGTCATAATTCGGATTCAAAATATTGGCTCTGTGTCCGCTGGAATGCATCCAGGAATCCATTACCTCTTCCGGATTTCTCTGGCCTGCGGCAATGTTCTCACCCTTATAACCGAATCCTCTCGGATACGCCGTAAAGCAGTCCGAGCCGTCGGGTCTGTCGTGCGAGAACAAAACTTCGAGTTCCGCCGCACGCACATCCGCCGTATTCGTGAGCCCGGCGTCCTTTTTAACCGGCGAAATCCCCTGCTTTGCTCTCTCCTGATTCACAAGCTCAATTACCTGATCCTCAAACTGCGCTTCGGAAAGCTGCTCGCTGCTCTGACTGTTGTCCTGTCCGCCGGACTGCGCGGTTCCGACACCAGGCCGGTACACGCCGTTTCCGTCCACATAATAACCGTCCGGCGTATAGCCGTTTGCGAGCATGCGTCCGCCGTTCGCGGGATTCATGTAATACCAGTTTCCGTTCACATTGACCCAACCCATACACATGTTTCCGTTGTTGGTGTCCAAATAATACCAACCGCTTCCGTCATTCAGCCAACCGGTCTGCATGTAACCGGAAGCATCCATGAAGTACCAGGAATTGTTGACCGACACCCAAGAAGAGCGCGCATACGAACCGTTCGAAAACTGATACCACCAGCCACGGTTGTCACGATTCCAACCGTTGTTGCCGGCAAAAACCGGCGTAGTCATCAGCATGGTGCCAAGTGCCACCGCCGCCGCAAGGAAAACCTTCTTCTTCATCTCTGCCCCCTGTTTTGAAATGATTGCTTAACTTTAAGCAATCTTAACAATTATCATTCTACTCATGCACCGAACAAATGTAAAGAATGGCACGTAGCCCCTAACTAAGGCTGAATCAAAGATCCATCACCATGTTAGTTCCGAGCCAACAGCCCCCTATTGACATGGCGCTGTTTCACGGATAAAATATTACATACTTAAATTGTACGGTGGGCTGACACCTAAATCCGACGCTTGACGAGAACGGCGTAAACTCGTCTAGTGGGCTTGCACATTAAAAGCCGTAAGGCAGCAAGAAACCTTGCCGGACGAATGTGCCGGTGGCTGGCGGACAGCGGAAAAATCAGCCGGCAAAGGGGAACATAGACACTACGGTGCCTATGTTCCCCTTTGAAATTTTTATTCCTGTAGCTCACAGGGCAGTATCGTAGGCATTCATATAAACATGTTGTATAATAAGAATCGCAAACGCCGAAAGGAGACAGAAAGGTTGAAAAAGAGAATTTTTGTTTTGATAACGGCAGTGGCAATGCTTGGATCTGTCCTCGTTGGTTGCGGAAGCGAGAAAAAAGAAGTTGAAACCACAGCAAGCACTTCTGTTCAAGCGTCCGCCGAAACAAGCGCAAGCCCTAAGCGCGAAGTAAAAATGTATACCTATAATGACGGAACATACGGCCCCTACAACATTCCGTCCTATGACGAAAATAACCAATATGCGCAGAGACTCAAAGAAACCTACGCCTCCGATGCATATCCCGGTGTTTACATTGCAAGAGTTGACAAGGGTTGGATCTGGTATTGGGAGCCTGAGACGGACGACGGAAATTATTACTATATCGGCAGCGTAGATAATCCCAATTATCTTCAGGGCAATGATCTGAATCGCTTCCTTATGGATATTAAAATCAACCTGAATGAGTTCATTGAGAAGTGTGAGGCGGGAGAACTGCATCCCATCGATCTCGATGGCGACGGAAGTATTTCTTATCCCGAAGCGTATATTCAGTCCTTATTTGCGATTCAATCAAATCAGGATAAGCCCTATAACGGTTTAATCACCTTTTTTGATTTTGATGATATTCTATGGGAATAAGCCCGAAAAAATGCTTTGATTGATTTTCCTAAAGAAAACGCGTGTAGAGTGATCCCCGTTAAGCGAGAAAGGAGGTTTGAATGAGAATCAAGTTCACCGAAGAAGAGGAGCGAATGTTTGATCAAGTCATGCCCTACGCCGCTCAGAAAGGAGGAGGGATTCGCCCGGATGCACCTCCGGAGATTCAAGCTATCTATGCCAGACTGGTAGAGATAACCAACCAATATCTGAGCCCGTATTCGACACCTATGACACCTATTCATAAGGATTCTTGCGATTTATCGGACGATAACCAAGACAACTGAATCACAGCGATGAAAGCACAGCCCATAACGGCTGTGCTTATTTTGTACTCAGGGGGGCGGGGTAAGGTCGACATGCCGCCTTCATTCCATTAATCCCAGTAAACGTGATTCTGAGCAGCGATGTCATCATATATTCTCTGAATTCTTCGCCCTTCCTCATCCGGTTCGTCGTTATGCGCGACAATGTTATCAACGACCGCATCATCTACAGCATCTAATAGCGCATCAACATCATCGTCAGATATCAATTCTTCAATATTTTCGATATAAGGTCTCAGCGCCTCAATCTGCTCAACCGTTATGATCATGTTTTCTCCTTTCGCTTTTGAATGGGAAGAAGTTACTTGCACAATATTTCCCGGGTCCGGGTGACTGATACGGATGATTCCCGCATGTGCGGGGAAGTCACCCATCACAGCTCCAACCATAGGTGGCTTCAAACACCTTCCGGCGATGCTCCTTAATCATTTCAAAGTAGCGCCTTAAAGCGTCTTTCGCCGCCTGTGGTGCGTTTTCTTGTAGCTTTCCGGCTTCCAGATAGGGCTCAAAAAATAGCTGCTAATGCGAGCTCTTCTTCGGTATACCTAAGAACCATCCCTGTTTCCTTTCTTCTGCATCATCTTTTTAACTCATTTCAAGGCCTCATGCCCTCTTAACGCATCAGTACTATCTCCGTCCTGAAATCTCATCCGCACTGACTTCAATCGTTTCCCAGTCAGGCCCTTCCAGATCCACGTCTACAATGTACTCGACATTTTCCTTTAGGATTTCTACGATTGTAGCTGTTCTGCCATCTTTCAAAATGACTTTAGAATACTGCGGATACTGTTCCATTCTTTTGCTCCCTATTCGTGACTTATACACCGGTCATACGATAGATACCTACGTCCCGGATTCACAAGGCCAGAAGCACTCTTGTGTGCGGGGAAAACTGCCCTTAATCATTCAACTCCTCTTCAGAAGGCACAGAAAACAGATCTTCTCGGCTATACTCGCCCTCTTTGATTTTGCCTTCTTCCTCATTTAACCTCTTTTCGTGTCATGCTGTACGCATTACTTCATTTTAGAAACGTCGTCTTCTGCGCATCCACTGTAGCCCCCCTTGTTTATTACACTCTTCAATGTACAGATTGGAATCACTCCTGCGTGAGTGGGGAAAACCTGATGCAACTCCCTTAAGGACGTCATATGTTGGGATCACCCCCGCGCGTGCAGGGAAATTCCACAACTTTTCTATGTGCTAAGTCTATCACATTATCTATCCGAAATTTCGGACTCAATCAGTACTTCTGTTTTCTCCATATTCAAAACAAAGCAAAAAGTCATTCGGGTAAACCGGCGCGAATCAACACATGAGCTGACGGGAGTCGAACCCGTGTCCAAATACCGGAAAACCGCGCATATACGTGAGTTTATGCTTCGCGTGTGATCGTTTGACATCACCACACTTCCCGTGACATATCCTACTGTATTCATGCTCTCCAGGGTACAGTACAAGTAAGAACTCTTCGGGGGCTCTTTTTTATGCCTCTATTCCAAGCCGCTCCTTCAACACCTCCTGAAGCACCTGAGAGAAATTAAAGCCTTGCGCAAGCGCAGCAGCATTGAGCCACGCGGGAAGGGTTACCGTGCACGTCACAGCCTTGTTGACGCCTGCCAGGCGGACAGCCGGCATATAGACATCTATCAGCGCCGCGCACTGGTTTGCCGCAAGGGAAAGAGCTGAGAGCTTGGATGGTGTCGGAATGTCCTCCCTGTCTTCCTCAAGCCCAAACAAAGTGAGGCCGAGCAGCTCACGGGCAGAGAGCAGCGCGTCGGTGTCATCCTTGCCACAGGTGGCCACATCCAAATCCGGAAACTTTACAGCGATTTCCTGACCATCCTCATAGGTGAAAACCGCAGGGAAAAAGTATCTGTCAGGATTTTTGCGCATTTTCCTTTGCCTCCTTCCTTTTCTTGCATTCCTCCCTTTTTCTGTACCATGTGGTATTCCCGAGAATCCAGTTAACAAAAGAACCGGCAGGGGCGGTCAGATGTTCGGAAGGAGCGGGCGGCGTAGTATTCTTCCGCTCAAAGCCAAAGAGAGTGAACGCTAACACATCCTCCGCCATATAAATCGCATCCGCCAGTGTATCGCCACAGGTATAACATCCTTGTAAGTCGGGAAAATGAACGGAATATCCACCCTCTGCTTCCGGTTCAAAAATCGCGGGATATGCGTATCTAGACATATGATCCTCCTTAGCGCTCCTGATTCTCTTCGGTCAGCAAGGATACTGCCGGTAGTTTTTTCCGGTTGGAACGGAGCCCGTCTATATGCTCGTGTAAATTAGGCTTTATACTTGCCCACAAAGGGTCGAGGATGAAATCAATCCCCTCTCTGCATGCAAGCTTAGCTGCGGGAACAAAGTCGCTGTCACCTGAAATTAGAATAATCTGGTCAACTTGCATCGCTCTGAAACGCAATCGCCCGCCCGAGCATGTGCACATAATCGATCCCCCGTGTGCGAAAAAAACCTTTGCTGGGCTTCTCGCGGCTCAAAACGGCGGAATCGCCCCCGCATACGCGGGGAAACAAAGCCCCCAGCGCAATCCAGATTACGTTGTTCTTCTCACTAGTTCCGCCAAAACTCCAAAAGGTGTTACTAAAATGGTTAGCAAGATAATCCACAACATACAATCACCTCCTTTTCGGATTCCCCCGCGTGATCGGGAAAATTCACTTTTGCATTTTCATCAGCTCAGATAGCACCATAAACGGAAACGCTATAATTCCTAAGACGATAAACAGCCCCTCCATACGATTACCCTCCTTCTCTCAAATGCAATCCCATCGGTCTCCCAGCGCATGTGAGAAAATAATCCAATCCTTTATATGTTTTGATTTTACCTCATTGCCTGTCTGAATTTTCGGACTCAATCAACACTTCGGGAAGTATCCGGAGGGTGTGTCTTTCCGTCGAGTTGAAGAAGTCACTGCAGCGTGGATGACCATAAAAGTAGAGAGATTCTAGGATTACTCCAGCGTGTGCGGGAAAACAGATTCAAGAAGCGAGAGGGATAGTGGAATGTGGAATCACCCCCGCGTGTGCGGGGAAAACCTGATTGACAGCCTCACCCACCGGGTCGCCGTAGAATCCCCCCGCGTGTGCGGGGAAAACGTTTGACCCGTCCAGCTATCTTGGCGGAATCCTAGAATCCCCCCGCGTGTGCGGGGAAAACGCGACCAATGTTCTGCCTTTCTCTGACGAGGACAGCCCCCGCGTATGCGGGGAAAACAGCTTTAGCCTCTGGCCGAGTTCAACATTAGCGGAACAGCCCCCGCGTATGCGGGGAAAACCTCGATGCTGTCCAAGGTTGGCCGCGGGATATCGAACAGCCCCCGCGTATGCGGGGAAAACCCTACACCACATACACATTTGGGTTATATGCATAATGGAAAGACGCGAGGCCTATCAGTGAGGGAGCAAGAACACTTGACACTATTTTAATGGCGTGGGATACTAAAGACAGCAAAACTAGCATACGAAGGAATGCCATTGGAGCCCGGTGCAAATCCGGGGGTTGCGTAAAGGATCGCAGAGATGCGGTCCTTTTTGCTGTGCAGAGAAGAGGAAAGTATGGGGGGAGAATCGAACTCAAGTGGAGGGAAAAGCGTCAAGGCTTTGTAAGCAGAGGCTTCAAGTTTGAGGACAAGGATTGCAAGGTTGGAAAAGAGGGGGAACTTAGCGGAGAGAATGTGGCGTAAGCTCGAATGGGAAGCAACGCCAACTCGAGAGTGCCCCTATAAGCCGAGGGAGGCAGATAAAGCGCGTGAGCAACTCTTTTGGATGATAGGATATCGAAGGCGCGCATATAATCTCAAAATGAAGCATGAGCTGGTAGAGAGTGAAATCTCGGAAAAAAGGTGTGAAAACCCAAGCAAGCGCGGAGAACATTTGTGAACGGCTTTGGAGAGGCGACCAAACGGTATGTTACATCGAGAACTTATGAGAGAGCGCAAAAGCGGCAGGACAAGGAAATGTTTGCGCGTCATAGTCATTACAAATAACCCGAGACACAGAGAAACGAACTGGTAAGAGGATGAATAATGAAAAGAACCTGGGTCCGATTCGAAGCAGTGATGACGCAAGGGAGCGAGGGCAAAATGGCGGCATTGCATCAGGAAAATCCAGAAGGCGAAAAAAGAGGTACGGAGCGGTTAAAAGAAGCGCTAAACTGCGCAGTAGTGAATCCCAAAGTGAAAAGCATGATGAAGCAAGTTGGCATGGAGGACGGCAAGAGCAATCTTGATGCCGTTGTTGCTTCTATTGTGGCAGGGGCTATACAGGGGACACCCAGTTACGCGAAGCTGCTGGTGGAACTAATAAGAGAGACTGGGCTGAAAGAAGGGCTGAGAGAGCGGACAAGCGCGAGGAGAAGTGCCTCAAGATTCAGCTTACCGAGGGATCACCCCCGCGTGTGCGGGGAAAACGCAATCAATAACAGCACCTTGTTGTCATAGCTAGGATCACTCCCGCGTGTGCGGGGAAAACCAATCGTGACACTCCAATATCGAATTTTACATCAAGGATCACCCTCGCGTGTGCGGGGAAAACTAGTGAATCCCTCGATTTTATCTTGATCTCTAAGGATCACCCCCGCGTGTGCGGGGAAAATGTTCGATTTGACTACAATGCTTTGCACGATTTCGGATCACCCCCGCGTATGCGGGGAAAACATCTTCGGGCAGATTTTTGGGGTGGAGCGGTCGAGATCACCCCCGCGTATGCGGGGAAAACATGCAGGGGTTAATCGATGATGAACTCGACCTGGGATCACCCCGCGCGTGCGGGGAAAACTAGGGGCGGCGGTCGTAAAGGGAAAGGCAATACGGATCACCCCCGCGCGTGCGGGGAAAACTGAGCTCAAAAGCGCTGTAGTCCATGATGTATCGGATCACCCCCGCGCGTGCGGGGAAAACCCTTTTTCTTTTTTTACCCCCTTTTCTCTCTTCGGATCACCCCCGCGCGTGCGGGGAAAACCTGTGCTCAAACGCGCAAGTGGGCGCTCTGCGCGTGGCACGCGTGCGCGGATCACCCCCGCGCGTGCGGGGAAAACTCATTCTCTCACTCCTCCCTGTCTCTCAGCGCCGGATCACCCCCGCGCGTGCGGGGAAAACTCCGATGTGGCGTCCGTGGGCGACCTCAACGCCGGATCACCCCCGCGCGTGCGGGGAAAACTAGAAGCCGTTCGCCTTCACCGCCTTGTTGGCCGGATCACCCCCGCGCGTGCGGGGAAAACCGCAGGGCATTCCGCAGATGATGCGAGCGGGCCGGATCACCCCCCCGCGTGCGGGGAAAACGTTGCCCAGCTGGAGATTTCCCGGATTCATGCCGGATCACCCCCGCGCGTGCGGGGAAAACCGCGTCCGGTGAGTACCTGGACATCGTCGATTCGGATCACCCCCGCGCGTGCGGGGAAAACGCAGCCGCAATAGCCTTGAAAGTCTCAGCGGGCGGATCACCCCCGCGCGTGCGGGGAAAACTGTCTGCCAGCACATCAACATGCTTGAAAATGCGGATCACCCCCGCGCGTGCGGGGAAAACTTTGTATTTCTACGGATAAAATTGTTAAGTTCCGGATCACCCCCGCGCGTGCGGGGAAAACTCTGGTCTGACATTGTGCAGCATCACGAACAGCGGATCACCCCCGCGCGTGCGGGGAAAACACCTTTACCTTGATGGCCGCTATGACGAACGCCGGATCACCCCCGCGCGTGCGGGGAAAACATAAGGGCTTCTATTTTTTTGACCGTTTCTTCCGGATCACCCCCGCGCGTGCGGGGAAAACCTGCCGAATCTCGTTCCGTGCGCGCTCAATGGCGGATCACCCCCGCGCGTGCGGGGAAAACATGGCGATGCTGTATGAGCAGATGAAGGAGCAAGGATCACCCCCGCGCGTGCGGGGAAAACACGCCTAGCCTCCTCCCGCTTCCTTTGTGCCTCGGATCACCCCCGCGCGTGCGGGGAAAACGCATGAGCGAAGGTCTTAGGGCGCTGGAAGAGCGGATCACCCCCGCGCGTGCGGGGAAAACCAAGCAACTTTCTTTCATCTTCCGTTAATACGCGGATCACCCCCGCGCGTGCGGGGAAAACCGGAGTGCTTGTCAAAAAGACCCGCGGGCGGACGGATCACCCCCGCGCGTGCGGGGAAAACTTCAACGTCTGCCCGTGCACACTCCAGCTCCACGGATCACCCCCGCGCGTGCGGGGAAAACGATGAAGGCCGTGTTTTCCATCGCGTCCATGACGGATCACCCCCGCGCGTGCGGGGAAAACAGTAATCTCGTAGAGTTTCACTTCTCGTTCTCCGGATCACCCCCGCGCGTGCGGGGAAAACTACTCTATGCCGAGGTGCTTGCAGCAGATTGCCGGATCACCCCCGCGCGTGCGGGGAAAACGTGCCGCTTTCCGCCGGCATCGTCGTCTTATGCGGATCACCCCCGCGCGTGCGGGGAAAACCGATTGGACGGGATTCTTTAGAAGGTCGTCTTCGGATCACCCCCGCGCGTGCGGGGAAAACCCCCTTTTGAAAATGCTCTGAATTTTTAGAAACGGATCACCCCCGCGCGTGCGGGGAAAACACAGGACACATTCCGCCGTATCCGTACGCAAGCGGATCACCCCCGCGCGTGCGGGGAAAACCGTTCGCCGGAGGGGGTGGTGCTTCCGAAGGCCGGATCACCCCCGCGCGTGCGGGGAAAACCCGGAGGCAGACGTTCCCGCAATGGTAAATTGCGGATCACCCCCGCGCGTGCGGGGAAAACTGTCATTTTGTGCTTGAACTTCTCTGTGAACTCGGATCACCCCCGCGCGTGCGGGGAAAACGACTATGAGCCCTTTCACTACTGGATCAGCGGCGGATCACCCCCGCGCGTGCGGGGAAAACGTCTCAAATCTTGTAAGCGTTGCCAACGATGCCGGATCACCCCCGCGCGTGCGGGGAAAACATATAAAATCAAGTTAATTGATTCTTCAACGACGGATCACCCCCGCGCGTGCGGGGAAAACACTTCGGAAATGGCGTATTTCCGTGGTTGATCCTAGTCCTCAGCCTCGATCCTCTTTAACTTCTCGTAGAGCTGATGCGTCAATCGGCAGTCAGCGAGCGCCCTGTGCGGCTCCAGTATAGCAAAATGAAAGTACTTTGATAAGGTCAAGAGTTTGTAATCTTCTACGTCCTCTACCTTTTGCCGTGCGAGATTCAGTGTATCGGTAATGTGAGGATGTCCCGGCAAGATATCGTTTTGCTTGCAAGCCTGCTGCAGGAAGCGCCAATCAAAGCTTGCATTGTGGCTCACAATTCGTGTGTCTCCGATGAACTCCAGTAGCTCTTTGAGTACCTGCGCAATCGGCTTTCCCTCATTTTTAAGCTTATCCGATGTGATGCCGGTCAATTCAACAATCGTTTCCGGCACAGCATCGCAGTAAATCAAGCTACTGTAACAGGAAACTTCTCGTCCTTCCTCTATTCGGATAGCCGCAACTTCAATCATTTGGTCACGTGCTATATTAAGGCCTGTCGTCTCCAAATCGAGCACCACATATTCGGCGGTACATCGTTTACGTGCCTGATGCTTCTGAATCTGCTGCACCTGATAGAATGTCTCAGCACGGCTCATCGCAGCCTTCTCCGTCTCAACTTGTTCGAAATTCTTTTCTCGTTTTTTTATTCCCGGCTTTCTCACTAGCTTGATTCCGTCGTAATCCACCGGCATCCAACTGGTATTATGAATTGCAAAGTCTAGTTTCTGCTCTCCGTTGCTACTGTAAACCATGGTCGCTCTGCCATCTTTCACGTGCTCGCAAATACGTCCCCAAAGTTCATCGCGAACGCGTGCACTGAGATTCCCGACATAAACTCCTGTCGAAATTTCAAGCAGCCATTTAGATAAATCTCCTCGCACCTTGGGCGGGCAATCCGTTAAGGTAATCACTATCATGCCTGCTCCTCCGCACTATACGAGATACCGTGTCGAACCATTCCCTCACGATTATCCCAGAGATAGATAACCTCGTCTTCTGCAACCTCCTCCTCGTTTTCTGATAGTAGATAGTGTAAATCCCGCACCATACGTTCTAACAAATGATTGCGAGACATCGTATCTCTTACCTTTCGTCTTACATACGTCGGCAAATCCGGAGGATTTTCAGCAGTGGCCTCAAACGCAATCGGAATCGTAAATTCCGCCTTATAGAGGTCTGCGAAATCATATACAAACGAAAGGTCACCTCCAACATGGACAAAGCCAAGTCCGGGAGAACAGCCTAATGCAACAATCACTGCGTGTGCCAGGCCATAAAGACACGCATGTCCCGCACTGAGTGCTTGGTTGATTGCATTACTCTCCTCGAAATCATCCATTTGATATGCTCTTCCGTTCCAAGGAATTCCGTACTCCTTCGAACACTTGCGGTATATTTCCCGTACTCGACTTCCTTCTCTTCCTCGAAGTTGTTGCAAGGTCAATTTACTTACATCTTCTCCGGGAAAACGCATCGCATACATTTTCCTGACAACTGCAAGATGCAGGCGCTGATTGCTTACCAATTTCGCTTGCTGCAACAGAAGACCTGCACGCTTAGTGAGCGGGCGTCCGCTCGCATAATAGCGAACGCCGTGCTCGCCAACCCAAATGACAGTGACGCCGGCATCTCCGATTAGCTCCATCGCACGATGCGTAATGCTAGTGCCCAGTCCCAACATCAGTACCGAGATGGCTGCCGCCGGAATATCAACCGTACCGTCATCATCCATAACTTCAATCGCACTGTCACGTCGATTCAGTTTGCAGCGTTCCAGGTACAGAAAGGTCATTCGATCTTTGACCTGTGGTAACTGTTGTAATTCCGGGCGTATGATGCCTGGAATCTCCTTCATTTTTCACCTCAGGGCAGACGCATAATGGTGAGCAATCCCATGCCGTAAGCTCTTCCTCTGCCCATACCTCGGCACAGAAGCTCCTTAAATTTTTCTACATCCGTTACAGTTAAAACACCTTCGAAACTCACTTCACGCAGAGAAACCGACCTATCTTTTTCCTCCCGTTTATGGAAAATGTGCCAGCTGTTACCGACAGCGTGAAAGCCTCCTTCTTCCAGCATAAACCCATTCTTCTCAGCCCGTCTCTTGAGCCAACTCTCTTGCTGCTCTGCGCCCACACAAGCCTTTACCTCACCGCGTTGCCCTGTGCTTGCACGAGAAATGCTATGCGTGGGATTCGCGACTAGGCGAAAACGCCACCGGCTCTGCTCGGTGATTCGCGCTAGGAGAGGTTCATACTCTCTCGTCAAAAAGCCTTCTTTCGGATTCCCGTATTCACGTACCGCAGCCTCCAAGTTTGGCTTTTCTTCGCTGAGCACAAGGATATAGAGCCTACCTCCAAGTGAATCCAAGCGCCAGAGTCTCCGTTCTCTGCCTCCGGAAAAGGCACTTTCCACCATCCCGTGGATCTTACTGCGAGAAGTAAGGAGTTTCCTCGTGCCCCTTCTGTCTGTATCCAGTTCCATTCGTGTCAGATACATTCCTTCTCTCCTCTCACAGTTCTGCCATAGCATCATGTTCTTCTGTATTCTCATCAACCTGAAGCCAAATTTCTTTTGCGCGTCGATAACCGAATTCGCGTTTATACGGACTAAAAGAAATCGGCAAATCCCGCACAACAGCACCTTCCAATTCGTCCGGCATGCAGTCTAATCGGATATATCGACGCATTCGCTTATTGCTTCTCGCATTTTGATTCTGATTTTCTTCTTCCCGGAGTGCAGTCTCCAAGTCTTTTTCACGAAGTCCCAGAACCAAGGGTAAGGTTGGTGGACAAGAGCGCCTTCCCAGAAACAACGGAAAGCAAGGCGTCCGTAACGCTGCTTCTAATTTTTCAAGAAATGCATCATCTTCTGACTCTAATCCCACCAAAAAAACGGCATCTGAAAGATAGTATCGCGATGTTACATATCCTATTATTTCGGGTTCTTCATCTTTTTCTTTTTTCGCTTTCTTTTCTGACTTCACTGCCTGTGCGGTATGGAAATCCTTTATGACTTCTCCCTCTCGATCCACTCGAACCCCAAATCGCAATGCTGATAGTTCCGATAAATCAGCGTCTCGCCGAAGTCCCAATGCCGCTGCGAGCATTCCGATTACTCCGCTCTTCGATGGCTCTCGCTGTGTTCGTCTGCTCTCAAATTTAGACTCGGTACCCCACGCCTGCAACGGTGCCGCAAGGCGCAATAAAAGCGTACTCATTATTTCTCTCCTGCATTACTCTGCAGTTCACGCACGTATTTTTCCAGTAAATCAAGATTCTCCTTCATCGGTCGCTCATCGCACAATTTCTCCATGCACTCTCCGGTCCCCAAAGCATATGTAGGTACTTCAACAAAGCTCTGATAACTCTTCTTCACATACTCCACAAGCCGCTCGACAGAGGGCTTGCTGAAGCCGTTGCGACTCACCACCGCATCTTCAAAAGCACCGCTAAAGTTCACCGGCTGATCCTCTCGAATGGTAATGTAAACAGCATCCGGAACGGTTCTGTTTGCAAATGTGGACTGCTTTCCGGTCGGCATAGAATAGATAAAGGCTTCCGCAAATGTCCTGATAACCTTCGCTGGATTTCCGACCCACTCTTTAAATGCAGCCAAGCTGACAGTTGCATAACGATAGAGGGTAGAAGAGTTGAATTCAACCGTTCCCAAATGACCTGCACCTGAACTGTCTCCTACCTTAAGGTCATCTACCGCCGTGAAATAATCATATTCATTGTGTACGGTATGTGTCGAAATACTATGCGCAACCTGTGACGCGGCATCGTAGTTGATAGAAGGATCTGTTGCCACCATGCGTCCGAACAATATCATTTCAAAACTTGGATTGTTCTTCAGCGCTAATCTCGCATCTTCTTTCAACTTTTTTTCTTCTTCTTTTCCTAAATTTCCATCCTCTGTAATAGTATCCACTACAAGCTTTGCCAACTCTCTAATCTGCTTCCAGCTGATATAAAGAAGTGTATCTAATTCCTCTTTATTATAACTGTCTTCCTGCTTTTTGTTTTTGTCCTTGTCCTTATGTCTCGACGCTCCTTTGCCTAAAATCGTTCCAGCCAAATTTTCACACTGCTCACGACTCAATTTGCCGTTCAGCTTCTGTATTTCATCCGCAATCTTTCCACGGACATACTTTGTTCTGACGCCCAATTCCTCTTCCGGAATATTCTGCTGAAAGTAAACACGCATCGCATGTTTCCACGCCTGTGAAGATACACGCGCACGCATACTTCCCCCATAGACTGCAGTCTTAGGGCTTCCCGTGTCATCGCGATTGATGCAGCTCGGCGGCACTGTCTGAATCACATGAAAATCCACAAATAATCTCTTCTCATCCATATTGTCATCCTTTCCGATCTGTTTGACCTTCCATAAACTAACTTCGTTCTCTATCGTATGCTCAAATATTAATCCGCATAGGTGCTTACAACTGTGTCCTCTTACTCTTCACTTTCTGACCCCGGCTTATCTGCTGAACCATCGTTTTTCAACCCTTCAAAGGATGAGAGCTCTCGGTAAAAATCCCGCCCCCATTTAAGCCGCACACCATCAATCCGTTCAGGATTTTGATAATCGTACAGATCCTTTGCGATAGCCGCGTAGTCAATCGGGATATCCTCTCGTTTGCAAAGCTGAATAATGTTTCTTAAATACCAACTAAATCCTGTTAAGTCTGCCGAAGTAACTGCCACATTAAATCGTTTTATAATCGCTTCCTTGTCATCCGGATTGCGACTGATTAACTGTGCGACAGCTCGTCCAAAGGTGTTTTTCTCTTGGAACATAAACTCGCTCTCAAGATTTCTCTTTCCCTGTTGGTGCAAAGCAAATAACGTGAGTGCAGTGAAAATAGCCCATTCCGCACGGCTTGGCCTACTTCCTCTCCCCTCTAATGACTCCGGCAAGCCTGTAAAGAGCATATCCCAGAGTTCCGGTATTGCACCCGGCTGCTCACCGACACCACGCCGCATTTTTGCAAGAATCGCTCGAACTGCCGCGTCGTTAGGATTTTTTTGCAAGCTCATAAGTTTGCGCTTTACAAATTCAGCGATTTCACTCTGTCGTGACTCTGTCTTACTCCTCTCTTCCATGCATACCTCCTCAATTATAAATTTCTCCCCCGCAAAGCAGGGTATAGCTTATTAATCTCTTTCACCATTACTTCAAATGCAATAGGCGAAGCATAGTGCTTTTTGTCCAGTTCTTTTCCGGTTAGTGCTCTCATCCCGGCGTTTCGGATGGTTTCTCTTCCCAAATCCAGCGCTGTTTGTTTCGCAAGCTTTTGCCACTCCAACACTTTTTCTTCCATTGCCTCTCCAAGACAATTCGAGTCAATAGAATTCAACCATCTTCTAAACGGAACATCTAACGATGCGTAGCAAGTCTCTCTCCCCGCGTCAACGACCGCTTTTCGCAGATCCTTATCAGTGCTGTATCCTCCGGCAAGCGCAACATTATAAAAGAACTTTCCGAATGTCTCGGTGAGTAACTCACACTTCTTAATTTCTTCTTTGATTCGATGAATCCATGCTATTTGGGAACGCTCCTCTGTTCCGGTTAGAATTCCGGATGAAAACGCCAATGAATCCGAAAAGGTATCCTTTACAGTCGCATTTTTATCTCCGTATTGCACAGACACAATTTTAAATCTGCATTTTAAATCTGTGGTGCTTTTTAATTTTCTGTAAAGCAACTGATTCCAACGAACCAAACCAGGCATATGTCCGTCTTCATTCTCACAAAATATGCTTCCGAACTCTCTCCACATCTGACGATCCGGCTCATGTGTCTTTGGAATCATCCACTTCTTTTTCCCACTCTGCGGATCAATCCTCCAAACCGTCATCTGCTCCGCAAAAGCGTTTTCCGAATTGAAGTAGTCTCCGCTCAAAATCCAATATCCTTTAATACGATTGCTATCGTCACGCTCTAAAAGCAGCCTTCTGGATTGCCAGGTCAACAATTCTGCTTGATTCTCGGGAAGCAGATAAAGTTGTCTTTCTGCTTTTGACAACTCATTATCCGTTTTCTCCCAAATTGCCTTATTTTCCTCTTCCCAGAATTTATTGCCGTCTTTTAAGAGCGTCAAATTTAACAATAAAGTCTCAAAAAGATTTCTTCCGACAGCCGAAACAACCCCCATTTTACCTAGCCATGCGAGTCCCGGCCCCTTGCTACCCTTCTTTTTCTTTGTATCGTTATCCTGCTCCTCCGTTTTTTTCCCTCTTACCGCAGGCTTTACGGCACTATCATCGAACGCGTTGAGATATACCAGCCATCTGCTTGCCTCTGCAAATGTTAGAGAATCCCGCGACATACCGCTACGCACAGGAAAAAGTCTAACTTTATTTGAACTCTGAGAAAGCTCTCCGTTCAATTTGCACGACGGATAAAGTTTTTTCTCATTCGCTTGTAAAGCTTCCTTGACATCTTTCACCTGCCAAAACGGCCTCTCCTCATGAAACAACCAAAACCGTTCCCGCCACTGTTCCAAGTAGTCTCGAATCGGCTCTTTCGGAAAATGTCCCGCGTCATACAGTGCTTTCCAACGCCGAAACACCTCATCCTCTAACTCATCGTCCTCCAAATCAAACAGGAGGTTCTCTTCGCCGTTTTCATCCACCCGAGAAAAGGTGCAGTGCAAAACTGCAAGTAACAGGCGCAGCATTGCCACGTCCTGCGCAGCCGTTTCACCGGCCAAATCCTCATACTCATGCGCGTGGACAAAGACATCCTTTAGCGATACTTCTTCGATACGACAATCTCGTGTTCGAACCCGTATCCACGGCTCATCCAGCAGGTTAAACTCAGGTTTTATCATCCGCAGCTCCTTTCTCATAAAACAGACCTTCCTCCTCCGAATACCATAGACGAAAACCCGCAAGTTCTGTTTCCAACTGCTCGTTCAACAGGAGAAATGATTCCTCTCTCAACGTCGGATCGTGCTTCCACTCACCGGATAACACAAGCTCGTTCATTGGTTTCAGTGCATCAAGAGTCTTTTTGATTTGATATTCACGGCAAAGCGCGCCAGGTAACTTTACACTTTGCCGCAACATGTCTCGTTTCTCTTCCGGAGAAGGAATACGTTCCACCAGAAGTCTCTGCCCCTCGTGTTGCCAGGGAAGATAGTGGATTTCGTTTCCTCTTTGTACAAATAGGAGCGCTTCGATGCTGTTTTCTGAGTCTCTTACCTGCGCCTGTGCTTCCTCCTCGTTCAGTTTGGTATCCACATTGCTAATCCAGTTCTCAAGATTTCTTCTGGGTTTATCGAGGCAATAAGAATCTGCCTTCGTCTTTTTATGTCCGGTCTTTTTCTCTTCTTCCTCTTTCGCCCTTCCGTACATTTCCTTCTCAGCTTCGGTTTCCCAATCCGGTTTCCAGTCACCATAGCAGTCCTGCACCAAATTCGGAATATCCGTTGGCAGTGTGATTTTGTCCGGCAAACGCTTTTTGGTTCTCATGAGGAGATAGTCCCCGTAAATGCAGCTGGTTCCTGATTCAAACGCATCTTCATCCGGCTCTATGACATAGCATTGTGCCGCCTTCAGCTGTTCCGGCCGCATATTGTCATGAATCGGATGACGATGTAAGCGTCCCAGACGTTGCAGGAGTAAGTCCATGGGGCAGAGGTCTGTGAACATCACATCTCCGTCGATATCCAAGCTTTGTTCGAGCACCGAAGTGCCGATTACAATCAAATAATCTCGTTCCGCTTTGGCGGAGTGCTTCCCCAGTTTTTGCAACAATTCGCGCTCACACGCTGCGCGGTCCGGCATCAAAAAAGCACTGTGCAGGAGAATAATCTCCGAATCCGGTATTTTCTCCCTAACTTCCTTAGCAAACTCTTGCGCACGACGTATGGTGCTCAATATCACAATGGCGCAGCCGCCGTCCCGTAGCTTATCTCGCAGCGTTTGAATGCGCTCCGATTCTTTGACATGTCGAATCGCTACACTTCGCGATGCACTCTGTAGTTGCAATCCCTTTTGATGAACCTCTTTTCCGTCGGTCCAGGTGAGCAGCGGATACGCACGTGAATATCTCCAATCCGCTTCATCTCCTTGCAGAAACTGCTTTTCGCGCTCGCGTATTTCTCTCTTGGAAGTGTTCTTATAAGCATCCACAAAATCGATGCGCCTTGACGCGGGCAGGGTAGCTGAGAGAAGAATTACAGGCACATGATAGGCACCGAGCCAGCAGAGAGCGCGCTCCAGGTACACATTCATATAGGAATCGTAGGCATGCACCTCATCGATAATCACGATTTTTCCCGCCATGCCGAGATGACGGAGCATTAGGTGTTTTTGCTTCAGCGCGGCCATCAAAATCTGATCCACCGTTGCAATTACAAAATCGGAGAGCAATACTTGCTTGCGACCGCGGAAAAAGCTGTGTACTACCAGAGCTTTGTCTTCATCCTCACCGATACACGCTTCCCCCGTAAACTCCCCTTTTCCTGCTTCCAGCAAATCGGCATAGTCCTGATTTAACTCCGCTTTGCCATGCGCAAGGCGTATCGAGAGCTTCTCCTTGCTCTCTCCCTGAACCGCAACCTGCTCCTCCGCCCAAGTCCGTATGCGCGGGAAGATACCATTTGCCGTTGCTTGTGTCGGCAGGCCGAAAAAGAGCCCACCGCTTCCGCACTTTCCCGCAAATATCTCGGCGGCTGCGAGCGCAGCCTCGGTTTTTCCGACGCCCATCTGTGCCTCAACAATGAGAATTCCCGGTTCACTGATAGCATTTGACTCTTCAAGCACTGCCTTCTGCAATTCATTGGGCGGGAAACCAAAGTTCTCCGCAAATTCAGCCTCATCCATTCCGCCAAGCTCGGCTGACCAGACAGCCGGAAGCTTTAGCTTTTTCCAAGCACTGCGAACTCGTTTGGGATACATGTCCTCCCGTCCTAATTCGTCAAGTGAGATAGTCGGGTGGTAGAACTGATTGCTCGCGACCCAGTCTGCCATGACAAGAAGTCCGGAGAGTAAAACGCGCTGCGGTCCCGATAGTTCCGGAAGCTTTGTTATGTCTTGAATTCCGCTTACTTCTACGGCGTATTGCAGAAAGGCATCCCAAATATCAGCCCACAGCTCGGCATCACTATCCTTGCCTCTAAAATTGACAAGATGCTCGTCAAACGTAGACTCGCTCACCGCCTCCTGGGGTTTTCCGTGATGTGCGCCGACAATCTCACAAATTCCTTCGTTCACTCCCCGCCGATGTAAAATCACCTGACCGGCCAACGCATGCGTGACTGCCGAGGGATCCGTAAAAGTTTCTTTATCAGGATCAGGTATTTCCAACCCCTCTTCCGAAAGCCGTTCCCGAACCTCCGGTAACATTTTCAGAATACGCGCCTGAAACACGGCCGTTGCCTTGCCGATATCATGCGCCATTCCCAGGAAGACACAGACCTTTTGAAACAGCGCTTCGTTTTCCAGCAGCGCTTCTTCACTGCCGCCGCAGATTTCTCGCCGAACGGCAGCCGGAAGCCAGTGTTTCCAGAGTTCTGCCATGATTCCCGCTGTGTCCCGCGCGTGCATCCAGAGCGGCAGCCACTGTGCGCTGTCGTTCGGATTGGTCTTTGCCGCAAGACTGCGCATCAGCTTATTTACATTCATGCTCTCCCCCCCAAGTTCTTAACTTTCTCTTACAGTTTACCGCTTATAATCTTAATTTCAAGTCAGAATTGCATATTTTTGCCTTTATTACTATCTCTATTTTATCTAATTTGATGCATTGGCATCATCTCTTAACATTGGGAAATGTCATTTCTATTCATTTCGGTATTTCGAGTTCTCGACTGTGATTCCTCACTCCTCATCTTTGATGGTTTTACTTTACCACAGTACCTGTCTGAATTTCGGGACTCAATCTTCCCTCGTCTTTCTTCCAAAATCTTCCCATAAAAAAGAGGCAGCCGCTTCCGCAACTGCCCCCTCTCTCTCGACTCAAAGATACAAAACCATAGGATCAAACTCTCGTGTATTCTTAACGCCCGTGTACAACATAAGTTCCGCGAGTTCTTCGTTCATCGTCAATATCTTTTTCTTGACGACATCCGCTCCGAAGGCAAGTGCCTTGTAAGGAAAAACTTCATCGTTTCCGGCATGAAAACCGAACTCCTTTATCCCTCTATACCGTTCCAATATACAAGATGCGACTTACTTCGCCGTAAAGTTATACTCAACATTGAAGTGTGCTCTTTTTCCGCTATTACGCCCTCCATTCTCTTTCACATAAAGCTCCATAGGAACTGTGAACCCATTCACTAAATCTTCTTCTGTGACTTTGTAGGTTTTGGTCACCTCTCCTATATCCGGTTTATCATCTTCTTCGACAAATTTGGCATGAAGCTTTATGGATTCTCCGGCAGAGACAATATGTTCACCTCGTGTAACTTCACCGTTAATTTCAGTCGTATAACTCCATTCATATCCTATATTATTATCATCATCTCTGGTGTAGTTTACCCTGAGATTCATGAGCTTCTTTGATGGATTAACTGTCACTTCCATCGAAGAAGATATTCCGTTATAGGCTTTTGCTGTAATAACGGCTGTTCCCCCCTTAATTCCTGTAATGGTACCGTCTTGATCTACACTTACTACGGATGCATCGGATGTATCCCATGAAATCTGTTGATTATCGGCATTTTCAGGAGAAATGATTACCGGAATCTTAATACTCTGGCTTAGAGCTAACTCCCCGACGGAGCCATCCAAGTCTATTTTCTCAACTTCAATCGGTTGAGGCACAGTGACTTTAATCCTTTCAGAGGTAATTGTTCCATCCTTTGAAGTTGCATATACATAGGTCTCACCGGGATTTACTGCTTCAAGCGTGTAATACACATCACTGCCGGACGTTCTTAAGGGCGATATTTTGACAACTTCCGAATTTGCACTGACAAACGTCACATCGCCATCACTTGGATCATAAAACAAGTCATTTGATGTGACCTTTACTTTTCCACCGACACCTGTTTCCCCGATTTTTACAGTTATGCCTTCACCATTGCCAAACGTGATTTCGCCGATTTTGCTCTTCTCTCCTTGGAATGCAGTTGATTGCTCAACCTGTGAAGAGCTATGATTTGTTGATTGATCGTTTTTATTTGCAACTGCAGCCATAATTAGATAAACGCTCCAAGCTGCAACTATAAACCCGTACTTCTTACCGGGCGTCATTTCCTTTTTTCGAAGTAAAAGGATTGTCAATGGCAGCGGAAAAATGCTCAGCCATCCAAGCACCCACAGCAATGTGTTCCTCTTCTTAGGTCCTCCTGTACTCCCCATGCTTCCTCCTGTATCCCCCATGCTTCCTCCCGTAGTTCCTCCTTCTGATGTATTAGAAGTTTTCCTCTTGCCTTTACTTTCCTTCACATAAGATATTCCTGTTCCGGGAACAGACAGCGTTGTTTTACTTCCGCCATTTGCTCTTTTTGTTATTCGTGCTCCCTTTGTCCCGATGCTGTACCCGACTCCGGATTTACTGAGGTTGATTTTTGCTCCGCCGCCTAAATTTATGCTCTTTCTAAACCTAAGACTCATACCTCTCCCCCTTTACATCCCCTAAAAACAAGTGCTTAAGAAATGACCCAATACCGTTTCGATAATACTCGGATTTCTGCAAATCGAATTTGCTTAATCGATTTAGATTCCGTATTTAGTCCCTGTTTCTTAACTTTCCATCACATTCTACTGCTTTTATTATTATTTAATCCTCCTCCCTACACTTTCATACCTGTATCTCTACGTATGTTTTAACTTTACCACAGCACCTGTCCCAATTAACGGACTCAATCATCACCTCACTTTGCCCTGCCAAGATTTTCCCACGAAAAAAACAGCTGCCAAAGCAGCTGCCCTTTCTATCTCGCATGGTTAGCAAACTGTTTCATCTAACCCTTCGCACCCTTAACGCTCGTGTAAAGCATGAGCTACGCGCGCACTGCTTCCCGGCGTTTACCCCCCTCGCCTCTCTACATAAATACTGGCCGAATAAATACGCTTATGGGATCCTGCTCCTCATCCCCCATGTAATTCCACGGAAAGGTAATTGTGCTTGACCGATGTCAAAAAGGTCTCAAAAATATCCGTACGCCGCAATTTGAGCGACGAAGTGTTCACGCAGGGATGGCAGCCGATGTACTCATCCCGAAAGAGGTCTTGATCCACGAGAAGTTGCACCTTGTGCTCATTGTCGTTCATAAGTCCCATGACACTCACCGAGCCCGGATAGAGCCCCAGGTACTCGATCATCTTTTCGGGCGGCGCAAAGCTTAATCTCGAGGAACCGATTTGCGCCGAGAGTTCCTTCGTTTTAAAGGGCTTATCCCCCGGCATCATCAAGAGATAAAAAGCGGTTTGCTGCCGGTTACAGAGAAACAGGTTCTTACAAATGCGGCAGTTTAACACTTTGTCTATGGCCGCACAGACCTCCATGGTTTCGGCGGGTGCGTGATCCGCGCGCACATACGGGATTTCCAAACGATCCAATAAATCATAGACCGCAAGTTCCCGCGCGGTTCTCTCGTCGCAGTCCTGTGGCCTGCCCTGCTGTAAAATCAATTCGTTAACTCCTCCATCATTTCATCATTCGAACTTCTTGAAGTGCCGCTTCGGTTTCAACATTCATATTTTGTCTCCTTTTCTCACAGTATCTTCAACGTATTCTATTCGATTGATCTTGTCAATGATTCACAGCAAAGCCCCCGCCGAGTCTCTCGACCCGGCGGGGGCTCAAGTTTCACCCGTTTGCTTTTACACGCTTGCTTTTTATCACTCAACGCTCAAATAACTTCTTATACTCCCCATAGCCCTCTTCTTCCAACTTATCATAGGGAATAAAGCGGAGCGAGGCGGAATTGATGCAGTAGCGCTGTCCGCCGAGCTCGCGGGGGCCGTCGTTAAAGACATGACCCAAGTGCGAATTTCCCTCTTTGGAGCGCACTTCCGTGCGAACCATGCCGTGCGAGCGGTCGGTGGTCTCCTTCAGTTCCTTTCCTTCAATCGGCTTGGAAAAAGCAGGCCAGCCGCAGCCGGAATCAAACTTGTCGAGGGAGCTAAACAGCGGCTCGCCGCTCACGATATCGACATAGATGCCCTTCTCAAAGAAGTCATCGTACTCGCCGGTGAAGGGGCGCTCGGTCGCGGCATTCTGTGTGACCTCATAGGAGAGATCGCCAATCTTGTCACGGAGTGACGCCTCCGATTCTTTTGCGGCCTCTTTTGCCTCCTCTTCCGCAAGATGAAACATATTCTGCGGAATATGGCAGTATCCGTTTGGATTCTTATCCAGATACTTCTGGTGGTATTCCTCTGCCGAATAGAAGTTTTGGATGGGCGCTAGCTCTACCGCGAGCTTTGTGCCGTACTTTGCCTCCTGCTCGTCATAAACCGCCTGAATCTCCGGAAGCTGGCTCTGATCCGCATAGTAAATACCGGTGCGGTACTGAATGCCTTTGTCATTTCCCTGCTTGTTTACGGAGAGCGGATCGATCACCAAAAAGTACTTATCCAGCAGCTCACGGAGCGAAATCTCTTTCGGGTCATACTCAATCTTCACCGTCTCCGCATGTCCGCTGCTGTCGCAGACTTCCCGATAGGTAGGCGCACTGTCCGGACCGTTTGCATAGCCCACCTCGGTCGCACGCACGCCCGGGAACTGGTCAAAGTACTTCTGTAAGCCCCAGAAACATCCGCCTGCGAGATAGATGGTCATTTTACCAGTTCTCCCGTCCATGTCATGACGCCGCCAAAGTTGTAGACCTTTCGATAGCCGAGCTTTGATAACTTCTCCGCCGCAAGTCCCGCTCGATGTCCACTGCGGCAGTATATTAAAAGCACTTGATCCAAATCCTTCAGCATTTCCGGTCTCGTTCCGTTGATTTCCTCGTTCGGCAATAGCACCGCACCCGGAATGTGACCGCTGTCATACTCCTCCTTGGTGCGCACATCGAGGATGATGTGACCGTCGTCCTGCTTCATCATCTCCCGCGCCGTATCCTGATCGATTGTCTGATAGCCCATGGTCTCCTGTTCCTCCTTGCTCTCGCCTGTTGTGCTCATCGAAGCGCTGCTGCTTGTCTCGGCAGCCGCCATCGATACCGCACTTTCTGTTGCCTTGCTTGTCTCCGCAGACTCGGCCTTCTTCCCGCAGGATACCAGCAGCGGCAGTGCAAGTGCCGCAACAACTGCGAGGAGGTAGCGTCTCTTCTTCATGATTTTATTTCCTCCTTTTACCGTATTGCTCTCTCAAACTTTTGCTCTGATGCATCAATTTCGAAATTGCTTCGAAATTCACTTATAGTATACCACTTTGGTCGGAAAAGGGAACAGGAATTCAAATGTACCGGACCGGAAGCGCAAGAACATTTTCCCGCAACACACCCGGCTCCGAGCAGAGGCAGACCACGGCACCCATGCCGCGCTTCTTCTCCGGGATGGTATCGAGCAACTGAAACGCCGCCGTCATATCCGCCTTCGGTTTGCTGCTCTGTTTGATCTCCACCGGATATAGGATACCGTTCTCTTCGATAATAAAATCAATCTCTGACTCTGTCGTAGACTTCAAATCCCTCCCACGATAATAGGAGACAAAGTAGCGGTAATCGAGACCGCGGTTCGCATAGGATTTTATAATCTCCGAAATCACAAAGGTCTCAAAAAAGGCCCCGCTCATTGCACCGTTCGCCAGTGTTTCAACTGTGAGCCACCTGGTCAGATAGGCGGCAAGTCCCGTGTCCCTAAAATAAAGCTTCGGAGTCTTAATGGCGCGCTTTAACACCGAGGAGGTGTAGGGCTCTAAGAGGTAGATGATGCCCGAAGCCTCAAGGATCGAGAGCCAGCGCTTCACCGTATCGGCATCTTTCCCGATTTCTCCCGCGATGTTGCTGTAATTTAGAATCTCCCCCGTTCGCGCCGCACAGGCAATCATAAACTTCCGGAATGCATCCAAATCCTGTACCGCCGAGAGTTCGCGAACGTCCCGCTCGAGGTAGGTCTTCACATAGCTTGAGAAGTACATCTGCCAGTCTACATTCGGATCCTGCACGCCCGGATACCCGCCGCGGTGGATGTATTCCCATACATTCTTCGGCCCGACCACTGTCTTTTGCCGCTCCCGCAAATACGCAAGTCCCGGCACAAAGGGCGCAGTGAAACTATCTCCCGTCAGTTCCCGAAGCGATAAAGTCGAGAGTTCCAGAACCGCCACCCTACCGGCCAGAGACTCGGAGGCGAGCCGCATCAGCGAAAAGGGCTGCGATCCCGAGAGCAGAAACTGCCCCTTTGCCTCGCTGCCGTCGCACTGTAACTTCAAGTGGCGAAATAAATCCGGTACCCGCTGCACTTCGTCCATGATGATCGGAGGTTCATGCAGCATCATAAACATCTCCGGATTTTCCTTTGCCTGCTCCTCGAGGAAGAGGTCATCAAAGGAAAGTTGCTTCCGCTCCGGGAACAACTCTCGTAAAAGCGTTGATTTTCCCGTCTGCCGCGCACCGGTAATCAGCACCGCCTTGAAACTCTGCGCCGCTTTGCACACCACATCTTCAATCTGCCGGTGAATGTACTCCATACGCTCCTCCCGAAATATTCCGAATTTAATTCGGTATTTATTCTAGGATAGCACAACGCCGCCGGTATAGAAAGAGCGCTTAGCATACAAAAGCAGCTGCCTCTATCGAAGCAGCTGCTCTCCCTTATCACTGTACACATTTTGTATCTCTCAGCTCATCTTCTCGCCCCAGTGCGCATTGACATCGTAGTTATATGCCTTGATGCGACGATAAGCGATCTCCTGCCACGGCTCGCGGAAGCTGCCGTCTCCGCTTACAAAGAAGCCGGAATCCATGTAGCGGATAATGATGTACTCGGAGTTCTTCTGGTCAAAGCCGTTGCCCTGGCTAAAGTCAATGCCGTTACCAGTATTGCGGGTCATCACGGCCTCAAGGAACGGCAAGGTAATTTCATTGAGCGGGAGCTTCATATCCGGCATATCGAAGAAGCCGCCTTTCTCCTTCGTGTAAACACAGAGCACTCCGAGCGTCCCGTTGCTCGCGCACTTCACTCGCTTGATGTCCGCGAGTTTCACCTGATGCTTTGCACCTATGATGACGCCGCCCGAGAGGCGGATGATTTTTTCACCCAGCGTTGCGCCGAGCACTGTCTCGAGGCTGTCCAGGTTGTTCGGAAATTCAGCTCCCAACTTGCTCGCGGCAAAGGCAAGGAGCAGCGGCTTGGTCTCCCGAATGTTATGGCCGTTGTTCCAGGTTCTGGTGTCGAGATCCAGCTCCGGGAGGCTCATATTTTTCATGTTCAGGTCGCGGAGCATAACTCTGTAGTGGAAGTTCTGGCTGCAGTAGTTGGTCAGAAACAGAGAACCGATCTCCGCAAACTTCATATCCACATCGACCTTGCCGTTTAAGCTCTTATAGCTGAAACCGTCCTTCGCAATCCGAAGGGTATAGCCCGCACCGAGCATACCTTTATTGGAAAACTCCATGGTTGCGCCGTCATCAAAATATGTCTTCATCTTTTCTCCCCTCTATTGGCTTCCGCTCACTCACAGAAGCTCGTTGTCAATGGTATAGCTCATGTAGGCGCCTTTCTTAAAGAGACCGCCCTCCTTTAACCCCCAGGCAATTGCGGAGCAGGCAAGGCGCTGCGACTCTTTCTTCTTGACGCTCCGCGAGGTAAGCAAAATGCCCGCCGGGAAGAGCTTCGCAATCAGGAAGCTGTAGAGGGAATCCGTCTCGCCTTTTTCCGCCAGCTTTGTGTGGTAGCTCGGATTGGTGTCCCACCACTCGTTCGGCTTACAGAAGGAGCAAACCGCACGCATCTCGCTTGTGCTCAGGTTCTCGGCGCAGACCGCGCGAACCTGTTCCAGGTCCTCATCGGCAATCACGCCGTCTGTAATCGAGTAGGCATAGTAGGCGTTTGCAAGGCCGTCGTTATCGTCCTCGGTCTCCTTTAAGAGATACAGATTCGACACGCCGCGCTTTGCGTACTTCTTCCACTTGCCGCCGATGTCTCGAAACGCCTTTCCGCTGTAGCGCGCGGAATCACCGCTTTCCAGCACGCGGCGCAGCTCTTCGAGATCCACGTCCTTCTTTTCCCACTCGTCAATCCAGTTGATACGTAAGTCTGACATGACTTTTCTCTGCCTCCTTGGCTTTCCGGATTACCCTACCGTGACTATGGTTCACATCTTTTTTATTATAGAATTCCGCCCCGCAAATCTCAAGCCAACGCGCCTGTTTCGGCACTTTTTCTAAAGTACCGACTTCCGATTAACTGTATACAGATTACCTGCTTGCGCTTCCGATTACACATTTCGCCCAAGATTTCGCTTCCGAAATACGGATAGAGCCGCTCCGGTTTTCTGCCTTTGGCTTTCTTCTTTTTGCCTCTTCCCGTACGCTGCACCCGGCCTTCTTAGCTCTATCCCGTCAGAACCCGGATGTCGTTCCCATGGTATTTTCCGCCGCATTCGCCTCTGTGTTTCCGAAACCGAGTTGCAGGCCGAGATACAGGATTACACCCTCGCGAAACACTCTGGGGTCGTAGCCGGTCAGCGCGTGTATCTTATCGAGCTGATATTGGAGCGTGTTTTTATGGATGTATAGCTTTTCCGCCGCTGTCTTTAAGCTGCAGTCCGCGGCAAAGTAAACCGCTAAAATGTGCCTTTCTTTTTCACTCAATTTCCCGAGCGTGCGCGCCGCATAGCTCTCACGAACCGCGACCGGAATAGAGCCGCTCAGCAGTTCCAGATCGAGCTGCTCAAAATCCGCGTAGCCCCCTCTCTCATCGCCCGCACGGGCCGCAATCTGTGCCTCCCGAAACGAGCGGTACTGGTGCACCAGCTTGTGATCCGCCCCCACGCCGACCGAGAGAATTTCCCGGAACTCTGCGGCAAGCCGCTCAAATTGCTGCTGCCTCGGCGGATAGTCCCCCTTCGGCAATATCAGGATGTACTCGTTCGGGAAGCGGAAGGTAAAGAGCGGACTTCCGGTCTCACGAAACACGGTCAGTATTTTCTGCTCCACCATTGAGAGGTTCGCGGGGTTATAGCGCGTCGAGAGGCGCACCAGCACGGTGCGGTAGCGCACTTCTTCGCTGAGACCGTGGGAGGAAAGGAAGTCTAAGTAAAAGCCGTGGTTCATGGGTTTCCCGGAACTCAGCGCCCGCACCACGTAGTCGGTCTCCACCTGCGCGTTCCGGTTTCGCGCGTCGTACTCCTGCTCGCGGAGCAAAAGCGCCGTGATGCGCTGGGCGAGATAGGCATACTTTCTCACTTTCTCCGGCACGCCGGTGATGCCGATGACCGCGACTATGGTCCCGTGGTGCGAAAAGGGCAGGTTCACGCCCTGCTGGGTGCCGTAGAAGCTGTCGTTCTCCATGACCTCAATCGGCTCACCGCCCTGCGCCGCGCGGTGCCCGATTTCATGGTAGGTGCCGACCCGCTCGGGGTTCGTGCTCGCAAGTATGCTGCCGTCCGGCTGAATGAAGTTGACATCGTGCCCGCAGACATCTTTCACGCTGTCCACAATCTGCTGGGCCGTCTTTTTGCTGATTTCCGCCATTTCTTTGTTCTCCGTACCAATAACTTCACTTACACTATAGCACTTCTTAGTCCTTGAGACATAGACCCTACCCGCCCTTTTCGTTATTCTAATCATAAGAGACAGCTCCGGCTGTCACAGAACGCAGAAAGTGAGGCAAGGAGGAAAACAAATGAAAGTAGTAGTCGCCATTGATTCCCTCAAAGGTTCTCTCAGTTCTCTTGAGGCGGGCGATGCAATCCGCGCCGGAATTCTCAGGGCGGACAGCAGCGCCGAAGTCCTGGTGCGCCCACTTGCGGACGGCGGCGAGGGCACGGTGGAGGCGCTCACCATAGGTATGGGCGGCACCCTGCAGGAGGTGCGCGTCACGGGGCCGCTCGGCACGCCGGTCACCGCGGTCTACGGCATTTTACAGGACGGCAAAACCGCGATCCTCGAGATGGCTGCGGCTGCCGGCATCACCCTCGTCGAAGAAAAGGAGCGCAACCCGCTGAACACGACGACCTACGGGGTCGGGGAGATGATACGGGATGCCATTGCGAAGGGCTGCCGCCACTTCATTGTGGGCATCGGCGGTTCCGCGACGAATGACGGCGGTATCGGCATGTTGCAGGCGCTCGGTTACGGGCTTCTGGACAGCGAAGGCAAGCAGGTGCCCTTCGGTGCCAAGGGTTTGCAGGTACTGGATTGCATCACGGACGAGAACGTTATTCCGGAGCTTGCGGACTGCACCTTCCGCGTGGCCTGCGATGTGACCAACACGCTCTGCGGCGATCAGGGCTGCAGCGCGGTCTTCGGCCCGCAGAAGGGCGCCGATCCCGGCATGATCATGCAGATGGACAAGTGGCTCGCCTACTACGCGGCACTGGCGCGCGAAAAGTACGAGAAGGCGAACCCGCGTCAGGCGGGCACCGGCGCTGCGGGCGGCCTCGGCTTTGCCTTCTTAACCTTTACCGACGCGCAGCTCGAATCCGGCATCAAAATTGTGCTTGAGGAGACCCGCCTCGAGGACTATGTGAAGGATGCCGACCTCGTGATTACCGGCGAGGGGCGGCTCGACGGACAGACGGTCATGGGCAAGGCGCCGAGCGGCGTCGCACAGATTGCGAAGCAGTTCGGAAAGCCTGTCATTGCCTTCGCGGGTGCGGTCACCCCGGATGCGGTTGCCTGCAACGCACACGGCATCGATGCCTTTTTCCCGATACTGCGCCGCATCTCGACACTGCAGGAGGCGATGGAGCCCGAGAACGCAAGACAGAATATGACGGATACGGTCGAACAGGCACTGCGCCTGTTCCTGCTCAAAAAATAAGGGGGTTCCTATGGACTTACAATTCACGACACTCGGCGCACTGATCGGTCTGGTCGTCGCCATCATTCTGATTATCAAAAAAGTTCAGCCGGCTTACGGTCTGATACTCGGTGCCTTAATCGGCGGCCTGATCGGCGGCGGCGGGCTCGCGGGCACGGTCTCCACAATGGTGAGCGGCGCGGGCTCCATGATGTCCTCGGTGCTCCGCATTCTGACCAGCGGTATTCTGGCGGGCGCACTCATTAAGACCGGCGCGGCACAGAAAATCGCAGAGACCATAGTCGATACCATAGGCGAAAAGCGCGCCGTTGCGGCGCTCGCAGTGGCGACCATGATTATCTGCGCGGTCGGCGTGTTCATCGACATCGCTGTCATCACGGTTGCACCGATTGCCCTCGCAATCGGTGAGCGCGCCGGCCTCTCGAAGAGCGGCATCCTGCTCGCGATGATCGGCGGCGGCAAGGCAGGTAACATTGTCTCCCCGAACCCGAACACCATTGCCGTGACCGAGGCCTTTCAGCTTGACCTCACGGCTGTGATGTTGAAGAACCTGATTCCGGCGCTCTGCGCGCTCATTGCGACCATTGTCCTTGCTTCTCTGCTTGCAAAGCAGAAGGGCGACGGCATTTCGCAGAATGATCTCGAGGCGGCACCGGCGGAAAAGCTCCCGAATGCTCTGCAGGCGTTCGCAGGCCCGCTGACTGTCATTGTGCTCCTCGCGCTGCGTCCACTCGCTAAGATTTCGGTGGATCCGCTGATTGCGCTTCCGCTCGGCGGTCTGGTCTGCATCCTCGTGACCGGAAACATCCGCAACCTGATCCCATACACAGACTTTGGCCTCTCGAAGGTCATCGGCGTTGCGATTCTCCTGATCGGAACCGGTACGATCGCAGGTATCATCAAGGCCTCCGCGCTCCAAAAGGATATGACCACACTGCTCAGCGCCATGAACATGCCGGCTTTCATCCTGGCACCGCTCTCCGGTATCCTGATGGCAGCCGCGACCGCCTCGACCACCGCGGGCTCCACCGTTGCCTCTCAGACCTTCTCGGGCACGCTTCTCGCAGCAGGTGTCCCCGCGCTCTCCGCAGCGGCTATGATTCACGCAGGCGCGACTGTGCTTGACTCTCTGCCGCACGGCTCCTTCTTCCACGCGACCGGCGGTTCCGTCTACATGGACATCAAGAACCGCATGAAGCTGATTCCCTTCGAGGCGTTAATCGGACTCACTTCCACGATTGTCGCTGTCATTCTGTACCTTGTGACGGCATAAGAATTCGACAGGACAAAACATAACGGCACACAAAACACAGCGGGTGCAGCTGACAAAAGTCGGTTGCACCCGCTGATTTTTAATGCCGCCCTTCCGAATGTCCCTATGCGCTTCCGACACCGATTATATCCACCAGGATGGCGTCAACGCCGCAAGGGAAACTACCGTTTCGTTTTCCAAATCTACCATAATTTCGATTTCTCCGTAACGCTCCGGCATGAGCTGCGTCATCAGTTCCCTACATGCCCCGCAGGGCGGCATTATGTTTCCTCTCCTGCCGACTGCCAGCACGCGTCGAATCTCACATTCGCCCTCACTCAGCATATGAAAAATTGCATTTCGTTCCGCACAGATGCCGAGCGTACAGGCCGTATCGACGCAAACGCCGACATAGATTTTTCCGGAGACTGTTTCCACCGCGGCAGCGACGCCTCCGGCCTCAACAAATTTTGATACCACCCTGGGATTCAACGCCTTTTTGGCCGCAAGATATAAAGCTTCCCAGTGCCGATCCATCGAAAAGACCTCCTTCTGTAGGACACTTATCCTCACATCTCGTTGATGCGAATTTACGACCGTTTTCCTTGTATGCTTCTTTTCGCATGGCGTTCCTTTTTGCTTGTTTTCTCAGTTCTCGTTCTGCGCATGTTCGGCCAGCCATTTTTCCGCCTGTTTACGCAGCCAATTCCGCCGGTAAAGCGTACTCGCGGTAACCGGCAAAATAGCAAACGGAAACATCATGATTACACCGGCGAGTGCGATTGTCGTGTAGTGTACTCTGCCTTTTGCGCGCGCCATTTCGTTGACAAAGTCTGCCGCGCGGTCTATGAGCGTTCCGCCGCCGAAGAAACGAAGCAGCGCATACTCCGCGATAAAGATTCCGAGACAAATCACTATGATGGGAATTGTCACTCTCCCACAGAGTTCCATCTTCTTCTCCATGGGAATTTTCTCTTCCCCCGGTATATTCCGAAACCAATTTTCCGCACGTTCTTCCTTGTTCATCTCCCGTAGTTCCCCCTTAACGCTACCGAGCAATCTTCTGCCCGTATCTTCGTATCCGGATACCCATTTTCCGCCGCGTGTGGTCTCGCGGCGTTTACTTGTCTCCGAGCTTTTCTCTTCTCAGCTCTCCGTATCGTAGACCAGCTCGCCGCTATAGTAGACTTCCAGGGACATCTCAATCAGGCTATCATCGTCCGGCAAATTCAGATATCCGCTGTAGGTGAGTGTGTGATAGCCGTAGAGTTCATCGACCAACTCAAAACTATATTCGGTATAGCGCTCCAAGAAGTGTTTGAGCGACATCCGCTTTCCTTCGAACGCTCCGCGCTCTTTCTCTGGGCGCAACAAAAGAACCGCCACAAAGTCCGGGTCTACATCCTCAATCGTAAGGCTGCCCTCCTCAAAAAAGAGGCACACGGATGTCCCCGCATCCGCAATTTCCTGCACGATTCTGTCGTGCAGGCTGAAAGGCGGCTTAATAGTGGGACGGTATCTCGCAATCATGTCGCACCTCCGGAATACTTATCCTGCTGCCGCGCAAAGCCGAGGAAACGTGTTCCCTGAAAGCTTAACTGTCCGCGGTCACCTTCGGCCGACATTCCGTAGACCCTGCCATCCACATTAAACTCCGTGCGCTCACCGTTCTCTGTCTGAAAGGTGAGGAAATACGCGGTATTCGTACTCCCGACCGTGTTGGTGCCGCTGTGTCCCCAGACCGCGGTTCGCTTTCCCACGAGCACGGCGGAAACCGTTTGTTTCGGCGAATGATTATTCCGATTCCAGGTTCCTATGCCCTGCACAAGTCTTGTGATGATCAAAACAAAGGCCACAATAAAAATCAGAGTAAAAACCGCACCGAATATCCCGCCAAACACATAGAAGTCGTCCATGTCTTCCTCCTCTGCCGCTGTCAACGCTACTCTGTTGTGCATTGTTTTCCGAATCTCTCGAAACTACAGGGTACAGCTCCGTATAAAGGGGCGGATGTCGGCACCGCTCTCCAGATAGCGCAGCAAAATCTCCGCGCAGGCACGGCTGTCGCTGTCCGCCTTGTGGTGATCCAGTTCGATTCCGTAGTATTCGCAGAGCACATTTAACTTATGGCTCATGCCGGGTAACAGGCGCTTTCCCATCTGCACCGTGCAGAGATAGGGGACCTTGGGCTTCCATGCGATGCCGTAAGCCGTAAGGCATTTTCTCAGTACCCCCATATCAAAGACAGCGTTGTGCGCGACCAGAAGTCCGCTCTCCATGAGCGGCGCAATCTCCTCCCAAACCTCGGGAAAGGTCGGTGCGTGCCGCACGCTCTCCGGACTGATGCCGGTGAGCTGTACATTGAAATAGTCGAAGCGTGTCTCGGGATTTACCAAAGTATAATAGGAGTCCGCCACGGCACCATCCTCAATGACCGAAATGCCGATGGCACTCATGCGGTCGCTGAAACGGTTCGGGGTCTCCACATCAAAGGCAATAAATCGTGCCATAATAACCTCTTTCCATCGAATTGCGATACCTTTATTATAACCGATTTTGCGCCGTAAAAAAGAGCCGTGCATTCGCACGGCTCTCCGACTCCTATTCTGTTACGAACCCAGCATTGCCACCAGGAGCTTCGGCAGTATCACAAGACCCACGGTCGCAATGGGCTGGCAGGCCGCATAAAAGGACGCTGCCTTGTCGTTTCCGGTCACGGTAATCAACGCGTTCAGAGAAGGCGCGGAAGTCATGGCACCTGTCGTAGCGCCGAGTGCACCGAAGAGCGGCATCTTGCAGAGATAGCGCGACACAATGTAGGCGAGCAGAATCGAAACGCAGCTCATCAGTGCTCCCACGAGGAAGAGCATAATACCATACTTCTGTAACGTTGAGACAAACCTAGGACCTGCTCCGGCTCCGTTTTGCAGCAGGAACCATGCAATGCCGAGATCGCGGAGCGGCACCAGCGTGGACTTCGGCGCCGTAAGTTTGATTTTTCCGCAGTGCCCTATAACCGATACCACAATGCCCGCAATGATGGCACCGCCGCCGGTTCCGAGCGAAAAGCTCGTGCCGCCGCCGAGCGGCAGTTCGACCGCACCGATCAGCGCGCCGAGGGCAATCGCAACGCAAACAACAAATACACCCGGTCCGTCGACCGTGAGAAGAGACTTATCGCTCTCACTCTTTGAGACCGGCGGATCCGGCAGCTTTGCATTTTCCGCCTCGATATCCGCCTTTAAAAATTTCGGCACCAGCTGAACAAACATGACCACCGAAATAATGCCGAAGACATAGGCGAGACCGTAGCCCACACCGGCCGCGGACTTATCGCCGAAGAGTTCTTTGGTGGTCGCGAGACTTGCCGTACAGGTCATGGCACCGGCCATCACGCCGAGCGCAAGGTCCATGGGCAGCTTGAATACCTTGACCGCCAGCGCCACAGTGCCGCTCGCCGCAACCAGAATCGCAGCGGTAGTCGCAAGAAAACCCCAAAAGTTCGCCTTGAGATTCGTGATAAACGAAGGACCGGCCGAGAGCCCCACACAGGCCAGGAATAACGCAAGACCGGCCGTTCCTATGATGGCGGGCACTTCCATGCCGAGCGCGCCGAAAATCAACGCGACAATCAGTACGCCCGATGTGCCGAATTTAACACCGGCAAAATTAATCCGCCCGAAAGCGTACCCGAGCACCAAGGTCAAGAAAATCATGAATACCGTATTGCTGCTTAAACCCTGAATGAAACTCATGTCCTCCTCCTTTTCGCGAATGAAAAACAACTGTGTTGATTCATTATAGGGTCAAGGACATTATTGCGTCAATTCTTATCTTAAGCACCCAAAATCGCAACAAGGAAGTTCGGCAGGACCACCAGTCCCACGGTTGCAATCGGCTGGCAGGCCGCATAGAAAGAAGCCACTCTGTCATCCTTGCTGACACCGATCAGCGCATTCAGAGAGGGGGCCGCTGTCATGGCACCGGTCGTTGCGCCGAGCGCACCGAAGAGCGGAATCCGGAATACAAAACGCGCCACCGCGTAGGCAAAGAGCAGGGACACGCAGCTAATCAGCGCGCCGATCAAGAGAAGCATGACACCGTACTGCTCGAGGGTCGAGACAAACTTGGGACCTGCGGCCGCGCCGTTCTGCAGAAGGAACCAGGCAATGCCGAGGTCGCGAAGGGGTACGAGTGTGGACTTCGGTGCCGTCAGCTTAATCTTGCCGATGTGACCGACGGAAGAAACCACAATGCCCGCAATGATAGCGCCGCCGCCCGTTCCGAGCGAGAAGGTAGCGCCGCCGCCGAGCGGAAGCTTAAAGCTGCCGATGAGGGCACCGAGCATAATCGCAAGACAGACCACAAACACACCGGGGCCATCGATCTCCATCAGCTCTTTCTCCTTCTCCGCCTTCGCCGCGGGAAGCTTGGGGAGCTTATCATTTTCCGCTGCGATATCCACCTTTAAGAGCTTGGGAAGCAGCTGCACAAAGAGTAAGACCGAGATGATACCGAAGACATAGGCGAGACCGTAGCCCACACCGGCTGCGGACTGATCGCCGAAGACTTCTTTCGTGGTTGCAAGGCTCGCGGTCGAAGTCATTGCACCGGCCATCACACCGAGCGCCAAGTCAAGCGGCAGACCGAAGGCCTTCACCGCCAGGGTCACCGTGAGGCTCGCGCCCACCAAAACCGCAGCCGTCGTCGCGATGTAGCCCCAGAAATTCGCCTTTAAGTTCGAGAAAAAGGTGGGCCCGGCCGAGAGTCCCACGCAGGCCAGAAAGAGACCCAGTCCCGCCGTTCCGATGACAGACGGCACTTCCATGCCGAGGGCGCCGAAAATCAGCGCGACAATCAAAACACCCGAAGTACCGAACTCAATGCCCGCAAAACTGATGCGTCCCAATGCGTAGCCGAGCACCAAGGTTAGAAAAATCATAAACACGGCATTGCCGCTCAAAGATTGCATGAAGTCCATAGACCCCTCCGAAAATTTAAATTAATATTAAGAACTGTTCTTAGTATAGAGGGCGGATTTCGTAGCGTCAACCGTTCTGCCGCAAGTTAGAGTAGGCTTTTTCATTTTTGTGAATTGCCTCTAGTTTCGGCTTTTTAATCCCTAGTGTTTTTGTAGGCTTTTCTATGCAAATGCGGGAACATGCTTGCAGCAAAAAAGCGGCGGAGCACGCTTCGTTGCGCTTCCGCCGCTTTTTAATCCTGTTGCACTGTTTCTTTGCTCAAAAACTGCGTTCCGTACTTTCATCAAAGCTCATTTCGCAACACTGAACGCATCTGTATCCTCAGTTCCCGTCATGAAAAACGGTATTCTCAATGGTGAGAGAGCTCTCGCTTTCATCCTCCTCCGCATCGTTGTCCGCAAACTTCGCATACACATTGTCATCGAACTTGCATTTGTCGATTTCTACCCCCCAGCACTTCGCGAGTCTCATGAAGGCATGGTCCTTGTTGCCGTTATTGCGGAAATGACAATCCCGGAAATGAATGCCCGAACTCTGATAGAAATCCAGCATTTCATAGCCGCTGTTGTCGTAAAAATCACAGTCCGCGGCATCCAGATAGTATGCATTTCGCAAATACATAATGCCGTAGGTGCAGCCGTAAATCTCAGAGCCCTTGAAACGAAGGTCACTGGCGCCGTCGGCCTCGACGCCGTAGCTTCCGCAACCGTAGAGCTTACAGCCCTCGATATCAATGTTGCTTGCGCCGCTCATGTAAATTACGCTTCCGCTGCAATATCCCGGCTCAATCCGGTGACCGAAGGTGATACCGCTGAATTTAATATGACCGGAATTGTATATCGGCAACACAGGACGTGTGAAATCGGTGATATAGAGTTCCGTCAACTCCCCGGACTCTGCCTCAATGCAGAGATTCTCAATGCCGTCCAGATAAAAGCCCGGGACATCGATTACGCTGTCATAGGACTCCGAGACCTTGCCCGTGGTTCCCGCCGCCGTGAGCGCCGTGATATCGTACGCGCCCGGCTTCAGAATAATTTTTGTTCGATTCCCGATTGCTGCCGCCAGCTCCTCGGCAGTCGAGACCGTGACAACCCGCGCGTAGCGATACGCCTCTGTATTCTTGCTGTTTTCGCTGTCTTTTTTTACGAAGAGGCTTTGATATTCCCATCTATCCCCCTCTTCCTCTCCCGCGTTAAAGCGGAGTAATTCTCCCTTATCATTCAGTCCAAAGCGCAGAGGAACTTCCTCCCAGCGCCCCGGTTTCGCGACCAGATACCAGTCGTAGCCCTCATAGCCCTCGTAGAGCTTTTCCTTTACCCGCTCCATCGGAAGATGATAGCAAGTCATCACGGAATCCCGATAGTCTGCGTAAAGCGCTCCGTCTTCCGTGTAGAGAACAAGATCATTCTCAGCCATCGAATCATCGCTCGCCATGGAAAATTGCTCCGTCTTCTCACCGTCTTCCTCATAGGAAGTGAAGAGACCGTAGACAGCGCTCCACTCCCCGCAGAGAGCCTCCAACTCCTCTTCCGTGTACCCTTCCGCTTTGCCGCTGAGCTGCTTTTCCTTGCTCTCTCCGGATGTCTCCTGCCCGCTCTTTCCGCCGCAGCCGACCAAGAGAAAAGCGAGCAGCAGCAGGATAAGCCCGAGTCCGCTCCGCTTCTTCATACCTATTATCCCGCGTTTCATTGTTCTCTACTCCTTTTCTTTGCACCGAGTCATCCCCCGGTCGTCACGCGCTCCGGTCTCTGATTCCATCTTTTCTTTCGCGCCAAGCCGCTTTCGTCCCTATCGCTCTACTGCTTTTGTCTACTTTTTATTGCATCTCTCCATTATTTTGTAATTATTTATCAGCATCATAGCATGCTTTTTGAATTTATCAAACTGAGCGAATTTTTTCCGAGATAACACCAAACCTGTCTATGTAACATAAACACGCTCTCAATTCTGTTTGCCGAATTCCGGCGCAGGAACCAATCCTGTTTCCGTCAAACGCAGTACACGTGTGCAAACCTCGTCGATATATTTTCTGTCGTGGGAGATGCTGATGACAGCCCCCGGGAACGCTGCCAACAGGCTTCGAATCACAGGCCCCGAGAGCGGCGAAAAATTGCGGGTCGGCTCATCGAGTATCAGAACATTCGCATCCGAGAGGCTCATTTTGAGGAGCAAGACCTTGGCCTTTTGGCCGCCGGAGAGTTCCCGCATGGGGTGATCCATCTCCTCCGCTGTGAATTTAAGCGCCCCCAAATAGGTTCGAATTTTGGTGCGCACTGCCTTATCGCCGCTGCTGTCCAAGAAGTCGACCGGGGTTCGATTTAATTCCAGCAGATCCTCGTAGTTCTGCGGCATATACTGCGCGCGGAGATCTTTTCGCGCGAGCAAATTCTCTGCAATGAGGCGCAGCAAGCTCGTCTTTCCCGCACCGTTCTCGCCTATGATGCAGAGCTTTTCGGGGCCTCGCAGTTTAAGGCGGATGTCTCTCGCCAGCAGACGCTCACCGTCCGGCGTTTCCAGTTCCGTAAGGGCATAGTCAATCACCGTTTTGCCCTGCGGCATCACGGCCGCCTCACCGCCGAGCCGAAAGAAAATTGCCTCTTCCTGCTCCGGCATTTCGGTCATCTCCGCGTCTTCTTTTTCAAAGCGCTTTCCCATGGCTTTTACCACGTGCATCTTGTCTTTTAAGTTCTTTCCCTCGCCCGGTGCCTGACGGGAAACACTTGAAAGCGCTCGCTCCACCGAGTTGTAGAGCCGCGCGTATTTTTCATCCCGGAGCCTTTTCTCCTTGCGCTCGTTCTCCGCCTGTTGGGTCTTTCGCACAAAAAGTTCCGCGCGCTGCTGCCGGTAGCGAAGATAGTTATCACGCACCACCGCATAGCGGCTCTCACTTTTCCGCTTCAGCTGTTCTAAGTGAATCACCACAGTCGCCGTCCGCTCAATCAAGGTTTCATCGTGCGAGGTGAAGAGGACAATGCCTTTCCACTCATTGATCAGACTTTCCAATAATTCAAGCGTGGCAAGATCTAAGTCATTCGAGGGCTCGTCGAGCAGAAGCACCGTGGGCCGCTCCAAAAAGATGCGGAGCAGCTGTGCCTTCACCTTCTCGCCGCCGGAGAGTGTGTCCATGCGTTGTTCGCCGTAAAAGAACTCCGATGACAAGCGAAAACGTGCGGCAAGCTCCGAGAGTTCCTTCGGACTGCAGTCAAAAAACGCATCCGTCGCCGAAAAGAATTCATAAACCGAGAGGCCTTTCCGCTCATCCGGCAGCTCCTGCGGCAAATACGAAAGCCGCTCCGCGCCCAAGATACGTTCACCGCTGCACTCCGCATAGGCCGCAACAAGGGCGGGGTCAAAAATCCACTTGAGCAGGGTAGACTTCCCGTTTCCCTCCTCGCCGATGATAACCGCCTTATCACCGGTATTCAGAACCAGGTTAAAGTTCTCCAGAATGACGCGCAAATCGCGCCGATGTTCTATGTTGAGATTCTTGATTTGTAGCATGGACAGCCTCCTTTCTCAGCAGAAACAGCTTCAGTGACGAATGCGCCGCTGTAAGAGCACCGCGCCCCAGGCAAGAACCGCATTTCCGCCGAGGATCACGACAATCCAGAATACGGTCGCTTGTGCGCTCTGCTCCCGAATTTTTAAGAAGCTGTAGGGACCGGAGACCAGACCCGCCGCGTTTAAGAGTATCATGGGCACGGCATAAAGGAGGGTCGTAAAGAGCGCGCGGAAAATGTAAGCAAAGGATGCGCGTTCATCGCCGAAGAGAAATAAAAGCAGAGATAAAAACGGGCAGAGAAGATGGCTGAATAGTCTCGTGCCGTCGAGAAACTCATGTGCAAAACCGTTCTCCGGGCCGAGTACCAGTAGCACCACCGTAAAGGTCACAAGCAGACAGCTTGTCGCAATAAAGCGGAGCAACGAGAGCCGCCCTGCCTCGCTTCCTTTCACGTTTCCGCCCCGGAAATAGGTCCAAAGATAGAGCGCCGAAGCGATGCCACAGAGCAGATTGGAATCCGTCGTGTAAAAGCGGAGTGTCGCTAACCCCTCGTCCGCAAAGCCGTGTACGACCACCGCCAGTTCAAAGAGCAAGAGCAGAACATGCCCGATCAGAATGGCTGCTCCCGGCTTGCTCCTTCCGCGATCTCTTAACTCCCTTGCTCGTTTTGTCTGATTTGTCATGAATTCCGTCTCCTATTCCGAAAACCATTGCTCTGCCGTCCCTTGCCGCTGCCCCTTAAACCGATGCAATGTACGGCAAAAGAGCATTTGAATGCCCGGTATACGACAGTTTGAGTTGAATTCATTATAGGCAAAGCAAATAGACAACGCAATCAAAGGCGACAAGGAATTCAGGCTTTGCCGAGAAAACGGAGGGCCGATTTTCTCGCCTTTTCAATCGACTCGGACTCGGCCGCTTCCGCTGCCGCGGCGGATACCCACTTCTTTCCGAAGAGCGTCTGTGCCGCCTCTATCATGATGCCGGCAGCATTCAAGTCGCCCTCCTTCTGTATTGCCGCCGCAAAGGCCGCCTTCGTTTTCTCCCGCAAAACATCTGCCGCCACACCGTGGAACGAGAGCTGCATGAGCGCGGCAGCCGCCCAGGCGCGGCAGAGCGCATCCGAATCGCTCTGCATAGAGTCAATCAGAAGATTGATTTCCGACTCAGAGCCGATCCAACCGAGGGCAATAATTTGCTTTCTTCGAAGCGCGATATCCGAAATTTCCCATCTTGCGGTCAGAAGTGCTGCCAGTTCTTTGGCGCGCGCGGCATAAAAGTCTCTGTGTCTTAACTGCGAGAGAATTTTGGCGGCGAGGTAAGCGGTATCTGCCTCTCCACCCTGTCTACAGTCCTGCTCATGGTTCTGCCAACAGTCCTGTCTGCTGTCCCGTTGACCGTCCTGTTCACTGTTTCGCCGACAGTCCTGTTCACCGTTTCGCTGCCGGATCTGTCCCGCGTCTTGCTGCAGATTTTTTGCACCAAGTGTGTCGGTACTTATCTCCCCACCCGCACCCGAATCAACAGCTGTACCGGCAGTTGCACTTGCGTCCGTTTTTGAAGCTGTCCCAAACGCTCTGAGCCGCTCGAGCAAAAAAACAATCCCCGCTTCTCCGTGCCGGTCGAAGCTGTTCTCGAGCATAAGCGTTCCGCCCGCCGCCCAGTCCTCGCAGATCAGCGCATAGTGATAGGCGAGGTCATCGCTGCTCCCGAGCGCTGCAATTAGCTTAAGCCTCTCCCCGTCCGTTTTGATTTCCTCTGTCAGTTCACAATATGATTTCCGCAATGCCTCTCTCCTTCGATACTCCGTAGCGAATCATCAAAAGCCTGCACCCTTTCGGTGCAGGCAAGCTTTACATCCGGTAAGCGCTACTTTTGCTGTCGCTCCTCAATTCTATTTCCACTTCTGTTGCTGACACTGTTTTCAACTTTTCTTACCTGACTCTGTTTTCTGCTTCGCTTGCTTGGCGCTGTATCCCATAAGCTGCTCATTTCTTCGTATCACTATACTTTCTTGTTTTTATCCCCGACTGCTGTTTCCGGCTACCGCAAGCTAAGGATATCTCTTTATTCTTGCTCGTTGCCGTACTCCCGCACATACTCTAAGAAATAGCGGACGCCGAGTTCCAAGGCGCCCTCATCGATATCGAAGTAGGGGCTGTGCTGCGGGTAGCGCCGCGCCTCTTCCGAAAAGCCGCCGCCAAGGAACAAAAGGCATTTCGGCGCCTCATACTTTGCAAAGTCCTCGCCGCCCATCTGCTGTTCCCAGTCGAGAAGATGATCTTTTCCGAAAACTCTCTCGGCTGCTCTCCGCCCCGTGTCCACACAGGCATCGTCGTTGATGGTCGGCGGCGGTCCCGGGTGATAATCGAGCTGAATCTCGGTTCCGGTCGCCATGGCAACGCCGTCCGCAACGCGGCGCAGCATCGCGGGATAGCGATCTCGTATCTCCGGATTAAATGTTCTCGCGGTTCCCATGAGGTGCGCTTCTCCCGGTATCACGTTCGAGGTGGTGCCCGAGACAAACGAAGTCACGCTGATCACCGCGGGTTCCAACGGATTCAGTTCTCTTGAGACCAAGCGCTGCAAGGACATGACCAGTTCCGCCCCCGCCACAATCGGATCCACCGTCTGGTGCGGCAGGGCACCGTGTCCGCCCTTGCCTTTCACGTGAAA
>ERZ773180.140-NODE-140-length-51318-cov-14.818739_pt1 | contig 51318 bp, 66 predicted proteins | sample MGYA00511080_ERZ773180 | MGnify/ENA primary metagenome ERZ773180 (study PRJEB29015, sample SAMEA2738175) | human oral metagenome | biome: human oral; feature: human-associated habitat; material: saliva | place: China | collected 2178 ... | reverse complement strand
GCAGGGACTAATCACACAGATAAGCAATGAGCGAAGAGCTGTTCGATCAAGACCATACCAACGAGAAGGAATACTCGGCCAGTAGCATTCAAGTCTTAGAAGGGCTGGAGGCCGTACGTAAGCGCCCTGCGATGTACATCGGTGACATCGGTGAGAAGGGTCTTCACCACTTGGTGTATGAAGTCGTAGACAACTCAATCGACGAGGCCTTGGCAGGCTACTGCAATGAGATCAAGGTCACCATCCGCGAGGACAACTCCATCGAAGTCCAGGACAACGGTCGAGGTATCCCCGTAGACATCCACGAGAAGGAAGGCAAGAGTGCTCTGGAGGTCGTACTGACGGTCCTGCACGCAGGGGGTAAGTTCGACAAGGGCTCCTACAAAGTCTCGGGCGGTCTGCACGGGGTCGGGGTCTCTTGTGTCAATGCCCTCTCTACCCTCCTCAAGGCTACCGTCCACCGCGACGGCAAGATCTACACGCAGGAGTTCAGCCGTGGTGTCCCCACCACCGAGCTGCAGACTATCGGCACGACAGACAAGACGGGTACGACGGTACTCTTCAAGCCCGACGACACGATCTTCACCAGCACGGAGTACCAGTTCAAGATCCTGGCTACACGTCTGCGTGAGCTCGCCTTCCTCAACGCTGGTATCACCCTCACGCTGACCGATGAGCGTCAGCGTGACGAAGCTGGTGTGGCCCTCACTGAGACCTACTACTCAGAGAAGGGTCTTGAGGAGTTCGTCAAGTACATCGACCGCTCCAAGGAGCACCTCATCGAGGATGTCATCCACATCATCACCGAGAAGCAGGGTATCCCTGTCGAGGTCGCGATGACCTACAACACCTCGTACAACGAGAATGTGTACAGCTACGTCAACAATATCAACACTATCGAAGGGGGTACGCACCTGGCGGGCTTCCGTCGTGGCCTGACGCGTACGCTGAAGAAATATGCTACCGACTCGAAGCTCCTCGACAAGGTCAAGGTAGAGATCACGGGGGATGACTTCCGTGAAGGTCTCACGGCTGTCGTAAGCATCAAGGTCGCAGAGCCCCAGTTCGAAGGGCAGACGAAGACCAAGCTCGGTAACAACGAGGTCATGGGCGCCGTAGACGTCGCTGTCAGCGAAGCCCTTGAGATCTACCTCGAAGAGCACCCCAAGGAAGCGAAGATCATCGTAGACAAGGTCATCCTCGCTGCTACGGCTCGCCAAGCTGCACGCAAGGCACGCGAGATGGTACAGCGCAAGTCGCCCCTCTCGGGTGGCGGCCTGCCTGGTAAGCTCGCTGACTGCTCCTCTAAGGACCCCATCCTCTCTGAGCTCTTCCTCGTCGAGGGTGACTCTGCAGGTGGTACGGCTAAGCAGGGTCGTGACCGTGAGTTCCAGGCGATCCTCCCACTGCGTGGTAAGATCCTCAACGTAGAGAAGGCGATGCAGCACAAGGTCCTCGAGAGCGAAGAGATCCGCAATATCTACACGGCTCTCGGCGTGACCATCGGCACCGAAGAGGACAGCATGGCGCTGAACCTCTCGAAGCTCCGCTATCACAAGGTCATCATCATGACCGATGCTGACGTGGACGGTAGCCATATCGCCACGCTCATCCTGACCTTCTTCTTCCGCAACATGCGCTCGCTCATCGAGAACGGCTACGTGTATATCGCTACGCCTCCCCTCTACCTCTGCACCCGAGGCAAGGAGCGTGAGTACTGCTGGACCGAGCAGCAGCGTCAGGCCTTCATCGACCGTGTCGGTGGTGGTGATGAGAACCGCGTACGCGTACAGCGCTACAAGGGTCTCGGTGAGATGAATGAAGAGCAGCTCTGGGAAACAACGATGAACCCCGAGAACCGCACCCTGCGCAAGATCACCATCGAGAATGCCGCTGAGGCTGATGCGATCTTCTCCATGCTCATGGGTGATGACGTAGCTCCCCGCCGCGAGTTCATCGAGGCGAATGCTACCTACGCTCGCATCGACGCTTAGTCCAGCGCCCCTTATACCTATTATAATAAGAGAAGGCTATCCCTCCGACGGCTCGGATGCCGCTGGAGGGATAGCCTTCGGCTATGATGACGATGACGACTCCTGCCACCTCCAACGCCTACTACTATATCAGTCCTTCGACCGACCCGTACTACAACATCGCTCTCGAGGACTACCTCTACCGCCAGCTCCGTCCGCTGGACACCATCTATATGCTGTGGGTGAATCGCCCCTCCGTATTTATGGGGCGCTATCAGTGGGCTGAGGCGGAGCTCGATCTCAACTACCTCGAGGAGCATGACATCGCCCTCCTGCGCCGCACATCGGGCGGAGGCACGGTCTACCACGACCTCGGGAATCTCAATTTCACGGCGATAAAGAACGACCACTCGGGCCAAGGCTTTGACCTGAAGGCCTTCCCTACCCCCATACAGCGAGCACTCGCTGGGCGTGGTGTCGTCGTGGAGCGCTCGCCTCGTGGTGATCTCCGTCTTGACGGCTATAAGGTAGGTGGAGCAGCCGAGGCGGTAAACCGCTCACGTATGCTCTACCACATCTGCCTGCTCTTCGATGCCAACCTCGAGGAGCTGGAGCGCATCCTGACAGTCTCTCCCGAGGTAGAGGCTCGCTCACGTGTCGCCTCGGTGCGCTCTCAGGTCACGAACCTCCGTCCAGCACTTCCCGAGGGCTATACCATCACCGACCTGCAGGAGGATATCCTTACCGCCCTCCGCGAGGAGCATACGGGGCTCTTCCCGCTCGAATTCAACGCTTCGGTAGAGGAGTATATCCGCACGCAGCGTGCTGAACACTTCGAGCATACTGACTGGATCCATTCGCCGATAGGGCGCGCCAAGACTCCGACCGTATGACGCCATCTGTAAGCCCCGCCCTCCCCTATGTAGACTTCGCCACCTTCCTCCAGCGCCATTTCCCTGGGCAGAAGGTGCAGAAGATCACGCTCACGGCGGGCTTCTCCTGCCCTACCCGAGACGGATCTATGGGCAAGGGGGGCTGTACCTACTGCAACAATAAGAGCTTCAGCCCGAACTACGCAACGAAGCTCAAGAGCATCACCGAGCAGATCGACGAAGGCATCGCCTTCTTCCGCAGGAAGTACCCCGAGATGAAGTACCTCGCTTACTTCCAGTCCTACACCAATACCTACGGGGAGGTGGAGGACTGCATCGCGAAGTACGAGGAGGCACTCCGTCATGAAGACGTCGTCGGGCTCATCATCGGCACGCGCCCCGACTGCATGCCCCAGCCCCTACTCGACTACCTCGAGCAGCTCTCCAAGCGGACCTTCCTCCTCGTGGAGTATGGCGTAGAGAGCACGTGCGACCGCAGTCTTGAGCGTATCCAGCGGGGGCACAGCTATCAGACCAGCGTTGAGACGATTGAGCGTACCCACGCTGCAGGCATCCTCGTCGGGGCTCATCTCATCCTCGGTCTTCCAGGTGAGAGTCGCGAAGAGATGCTCCAGCATGCCGACCGCCTCTCACAGCTCCCCATCACTACGCTCAAGATCCACCAGCTACAGATCATCCGTGGGACGATCATGGCAGGTGAGTATCAGCGTGATCCATTGGACTTCCACCTCTTCACCGAGGAGGAGTATATCGACCTCATCGTGGACTTCGTTCGCCGCCTCCGCCCCGACATCGTGCTGGAGCGCTTCGTCTCGCAGTCCCCGCCTGCCCTGCTCTTAGCCCCACGCTGGGGCTGGAAGAACCACGAGTTCACCGCCAAGATACGCAAGGCGCTTACGGCTACACTCCAAGACTCCCCCAAGTAAGGGCTTTATCTAAGGGACTTCACCTGCAACCTCTACTGCAAGCATTCCTCACTTTTTCGTACATTCGCTATAGAGGTGCTGGGGAGTCTCCCCACCCTCATCACATTCGTATAGCATACGCACATGGAGCAAACATTTACTATTCCCTATAAGACGCTCGACCGCTCCGAGCTCTCCGAGCAAGATCGCCAGCTGGAGGAGCGCGCACTCGAAGTCGCTCAGAAGGCCTACGCCCCCTATAGCCGCTTCCACGTCGGCGCCGCCGTCCTACTCGCTAATGGCGAGATCGTCACGGGCTCCAACCAAGAGAATGCCGCCTACCCCTCGGGGACTTGTGCCGAACGAACAGCACTCTTCTGGGCTGGTGCCCAGTGGCCCGACGTCGCTGTCGAGTGCCTCGCTATCGTCGCTATCAACAGCGCTGGCCGTGTGCCCTTCATCTCGCCCTGCGGTAGCTGCCGTCAGGTGATCATGGAGACCGCCACGCGCTTCCACCCCTTCCCCATACTTCTGATGGGTGAAGAGAAGACTATTCTCCTCGAGGACTGCCGCTACCTACTGCCCTTCGGCTTCGACGGTAGCGCCCTTTAGCCCATATATCCTCCCCCTTAACAGACTCTATGCAGCAACGTCAGCACCGCGGGCCTATGCCCTATATTGAGCGTGACACGAGCTGGATGTACTTCAATAAGCGCATCCTCTTAGAGGCCATGCGCCCCGACCTTCCCCTCCTGGAGCGCTTCAACTACCTCGGCATCTACTCCAACAATCTGGATGAATTCTTCCGTGTGCGCGTCGCCTCACTGCGTCGCCTCATCGACTCTGCGGAAGAGCTCCCCTCAGCCGAGCGCAAGAAAGCGAAGGAGACCCTCCGCACCATCCTCCGACTCAATAGAGAGTACTCCCAGCTCTTCGACGAGACCTTCGCTCAGCTGGTACGAGAGCTCAAGGATGCTCACATCCATATCATCAATGAGCGGGAGCTCACCAGCAGCCAAGAGGAGGAAGTCTTGTCCTTCTTCATGGACAAGATCAATGGCTTCACCAACCCGATCTTCATCAATAGCCCTACCTTCAACCCCGAGCAGCACCTCAAGGAGTCGCTCTATCTGGCAGTCGTCCTATGGCACGATCAGGAGGAGCCTGAGACGGGGCACGAGGTGGCTCTACTGGAGGTACCAGTGCGCGAGCTTGGACGCTTCTTCCGGCTACGCGACGAGGGAGGCGAGAGCTACCTGATGTTCCTTGACGACGTCATCCGCTACTGCCTCCCCTACATCTTCATCGGGCGGGAGTACGTGCAGTACGAGGCCTATACGTTTAAGTTCACCAAGGACGCCGAGTTTGAGATCGAGCAAGACCTCCGCTCAAGTGTCATCGAGAAGGTCTCCCGTGGTGTCAAGCGCCGTAAGCGCGGCGAGACCGTGCGCGTCGTCTACGACCAAGCCCTCTCACCCGAGATCCTGCGCAAGCTCAGCGCTATGGCGGAGCTCAATTTCCGCGACACACGTATCGGCGGAGGACGCTACCACAATATGCGTGACCTGATGGACCTCCCTGACTGCGGGCGCAAGGGACTTCGCTTCCCCAAGCAGCCCCCGCTGCAGATGAATGAGTTCCACTACACGCAGAGCATGATCCACCAGATCATGCACCAAGACCGCTGCCTGCACTTCCCCTATTACAGCTTCGATCACTTCCTCCGCCTTCTACAAGAAGCCGCGATCAGCGAAGAGGTCACCGAGATACGCATCTCCCTCTACCGAGTGGCGCAGAACTCCAAGGTCGTCAAGGCGCTGACCACAGCAGCGCAGAACGGCAAGCGCGTCACCGCCGTCGTCGAGCTCTTAGCACGCTTCGACGAGCAGTCGAATATCAACTGGGGGAAGAAGATGCAGGACTTCGGTATCAACGTTGTCCTCGGTCATGAGAAGCTAAAGGTCCACTCGAAGCTCGTCTACATCCGCACCAAGCATGGGGGCATCGCCTGCATCGGCTCGGGCAACCTCCACGAGGGTACCGCTCGACTCTATACCGACCTCATGCTGATGACTGCGCACAAGGGCATCGTACACGACGTGATGCAGGTCTTCGACTTCATCGAGCGCCCCTTTATCGCCCCGCACTTCCATCACCTGCTGGTCGCACCCAACGATATGCGCCAGCCACTCTACAACCTTATTAATAAGGAGATCCGCTTGGCTCGAGCTGGACAGGAGGCCTACATACGCCTCAAGCTCAATCATATCGTCGATGAGAAGATGGTCGCCAAGCTCTACGAAGCCGTGACGGCTGGTGTACGTGTCGAGCTCTGCCTGAGAGGCAACTGCTCCCTCCTACCTGGTGTACCAGGCTATAGCGAAGGGCTCTTCATCAATGCGATCATCTCACGCTACCTCGAGCACTCCCGCATCTACGTCTTCAGTGGAGGTGGAGAGCCGAAGTACTACATCGGCTCGACCGACTGGATGACGCGCAACCTCGACCGCCGCATCGAAGTCATGACTCCCGTCTACGACCCTGCCATACAGCGTGAGCTGGACTTCATCATCTCAGCAGGGCTGAGAGATACCGAGCAGGGCTACTACGTCCAAGGGGAAGCCGTGCGCCCACGTCGCGATGACTTGGGTCCCGATGAAGCCCCCTTCAACTCCCAGCAAGCACTATACAAGTACTACGAAGCAAAGAAGAACAAAGAGAATAATGGGTAAGTCTCACTACGCCGGTATCGACATTGGCTCCAATGCCGTCCGCCTACTCATCAAGTGCCTCAACGAGCCTGGGAGTACCGAGCCACTCTCCAAGGTCCAGCTGGTACGCGTCCCCCTACGCCTCGGTGAAGATGCCTTCGTCGATGGGCGCATATCGAAGAAGAAGGGCAAGCAGCTCGTCAGCCTTATGAAGGCCTACCGCGAGCTGATGGAGATCTACGAAGTCTCTGCCTTCCGTGCCTGCGCCACCTCTGCTATGCGTGATGCAGAGAATGGCGCCGAGCTCGTGGAGAAGATCTACGAGAAGACCGACATCCGTATCGAGATCATCGATGGTAGAGAGGAAGCTCGCCTCATCTCCTCCGACCTCATCCGTTCGCTAGCCACCCAGACCGAGGACACCTTCCTCTACGTCGACGTCGGTGGGGGTAGTACGGAGCTCAACCTCGTACGTGGTGCCGAGCTTATCGAGTCTCGCTCCTTTGATATTGGTACGATCCGACAGCTCAGCGGCAAGGTGCGTGACGAAGAGCGCAACTCCTTCGGTGACTACGTGCGCACCCTGCGCTCTACCTATGGCACCCTACGCCTTGTCGGTACAGGGGGGAATATCAATAAGCTCCTTCGCCTCGGCGCCCCTTCGGAGCGCGCCAACGTAAACAGCCTCCCTGTCGAGAGCCTCCAGCGTGTCGCCGACGAGCTCCGGCAGTACACCCCCGAGCAGCGTATGCAGCTCTTCCGTCTCAAGCCTGACCGTGCTGAGGTCATCGTCCCTGCGGCAGACATCTTCCTCTTAGTCGCCTCGATCACCGAAGCCACGGAGATCATCGTCCCCACGAAGGGACTTGCCGACGGTATCGTCGACTCTGTCTGTCCGATCCTGCCATAGCGCTACCCAAGGCATATTTCCCCACGACGTCCGTCGCCCTCCACGCTCACTACAGCGGGAGGGCGACGGACGTCCTCTATATATGTATAGGCTTAGCAGCATGGCTAAGTGAAGCAGTACTGGTCACGAAGGCAACCAGTACTGGTAGCACATACTGACCAGTACTGATCCATCACACGATCAGTACTGGTCAACACAGCGACCAGTACTGGTTCATTTTTCACCCCCGTAATCGCCTCACTCAAATCCTCCTACAAAGGCATATCTTCATCCATAAAGAAATGCCCGAGCTCACCACGCAAGCTTTCCCCTTGAAGCCCTTAGGTTATTTAAATATTTGTTTTAACTTTGCTGTGTCTTACGAGTATACCCGAGGGCATTATGCTGGTGAAGCGCACCAGTCTGGACCCAGGGTAGTAAGGGAAGCCGGTGTGAATCCGGCGCAGTACCCGCTACTGTAAGTCACTCCCTATCTACAGCTCCCCACGGGGATGACAGATAGGCTCCTCCTATGACGGAAGGACCAACGAGCTCTTCGCCGAGCGTCTTGGCAGACCTTCGCCACTGAGTACGAAGCTACTTGGGAAGGATCGTAGGAATGAGAAGTTAGGGTGATAAGCCAGGAGACCTGCTCATAAGATCCAATGTGTCAATCTCGGGAATAAGATTGGGAAGACATTGCCATGAGACGCTCCTCCTGATGGTAGCTCTCTCCGATGTGTGCACCTTCTCCTACCCCACCCGACGGACCGCCCGTCAGCGCTGGTAGTGAAGGAAGTCTTTCTGCCCCGCTCTCCGAGACGCGCAGTGGCTTCCAGATATTGAAATGTGTCGTGCGTATCACTTCGCCCGCAAGGACGAAGCCGGAGAGAAGGTCACCTCATCAGAATATCCCCCCGATAATCTTTTGAACATCCTGCAGCTGTGTGCCCCCTATCGGGTCGTACACAAGCCCGCTTGTGACAAGTAGGACAAGGCTCTACTCTGTCTGGGATCTCTATGGGTCTGGTACTCGCAGGGGTCTTTCTTCATGTTCCTCCAACCTATCCAAAACCACCCCTGCCCCCCATAGGGCCAGCCAGGGATACCTCGCTGGCTGCAGCACCTCGATCCATACGCCGACCATGTTAGGTGCACGGCTCGGTCTAAGGCTCGTCACAACTCCCTTCGGGGAGATGTGACATCAGCTTTGACCGTCGCCGGCCCCAATATCTTGTTTGCCCCGTACGTCTACTCTACCGAAAGAGTTGAGAGCAAGAGCAGTCACGCATACTACTTCAGGGTCTATGCGAGGTATCGCTACCCGCAGCCCTATCCGAATACCATGGAGTCCCGACTCCTCATCCCTTCCGTACCCTCATCTCAGCATCTGCTTCACGACGGAGGCTACTCGCTATGCGCTCAGCAATTGCTTATCTACCGATTTTGCGTTACTTTTGCAGCCGAATGAGTACGCCTATGGTGTGCGTTACATGGTCGCCCAGATGGTGGAATGGTAGACACGAGGGACTTAAAATCCCTTGACCAATAGGTTGTGTGGGTTCGAGTCCCACTCTGGGTACAATCAATGGACATACCCCTCTGTAAATCAACAACTTACAGAGGGGTATTTTCTTACAGCGGACGTTTTAGCGGACGCTTTTGCGGGCTACCTGCCCTAAAAAGGCAAAAAGGAAGCCTCGAGAGATTACGCCATCGAGGCCTCCGAACACACACAAACACCACTCTGGGAGGTCACTGCCTCCCCTTTTTCTTTTTAGACGTTATGCCCAGCTGGTCGGCGTTGTCTCGCAACCAAAATGCAGGCTTCCCACGCTCAAATGATGCAGAGATACGGTCGCCGTTATCGGCAACCCAGTCAGACAGCCCAGCGGGGACGCTCTCCACCAGCGGGGTCGCCTCGGGGTCGTCGGGGTCATCCGCTAGTATAGTCGTTGTGTAACATCTGCATTGAGGATGCCACCCTGTAAACTTGAAGTCTTTAGGATAGTCACCTGCGAAGTCATCGCAGATGCAGTGAAACGGCTTGCCGTTGAGAGTGTGGTTCTCGGAGAGATGCACACGCACTCCTCGGACAAAGTCGAACGCTTGCACGCGCTGGTAGTCCGCAGTGCGGTAGGCGATATTCGTCTCGGTGGCAGTCAGTCGCAGTGCGTTCTTGTAACTGCTTCGATACACACCCTGTCCAGGATGATAGGCGGCTGCAGATTGAGATAAGCGCAGTTGTCCGTGTGCATCACGCACCCTGCGAAATAACCTCTCGGGCTCTCTGAGGTACGCACGCAGGTCTCGGCTTAGGGCTGCGCTATCCTTTCCCTGCCTTAGCCCTAAGTCCAGAGCCAGCTCCATCTCTGACTTCGCCTGCACAGAAGTACGCCACACACGCCCCGACAAGTCCATACCCCCCTCCTTTCGTGCGAGGAACGCCGCTAGAGCCTTCTCCCTCCGTGTGGCGGTCACACTCCCACGGATAGCCAGCTCGAGGGCGTCATTCTTTGCGTCTGCTCTCCCCCACGCATAAGATACTGCACTAGTCACCTCAGAGAGCATACGCCTAGACAGAGTGCGCACCAGCACATCTGCACGCTTCTTCGTGAGAGGATAGTCGTCAAATAGGAACGCCCGCTCTTGGTCAAAGTCCACAAGCGTAGCAATTAGTGAGGCTTCGTGGAGTGCCTCCTCGAAGATTGCAAGGATGCGACCCTGCGCAACGCCTATCCGCTCGGCTATCTCCTTGGCGTAGGCTCGAGCATCTGGGAGGTTGGACTTCTTCGCCATTAGTATCTATACTGCTGGAATGTTACACGGCTTGCCACTATGTCATTCGGGGCATAGTCCGTGACCTCCATAGACTGGTAGCGGAGGTAGTAATCTCTCCCCGCTATCCTCCACTGCCCCTCTGCACGCTGACGAAGCGACTTACAGAACTCAAGGTGAGAGCGGACGCAATTCACGCCACGCACCCACACCTCCATAGTTATATTGCGCTCTTTCTTCCCTGCACCCAGCGTTGTCATAGATGCGTCCTCCGCCTTGCTTGACGCCTCTAACGCCACCTTGCGCTCTGGCTCAGAACGGATCGTTGTCATATCTGGGGCTACCTTGACGCCAAGGCGTGTCCGCAGGTCTTCGGGAGTGAACACCCCCTGCACTACTACTGGCATCCCAAACAGAGGGAGCATAGAGGGGGTGAGCGTTATTCGTTGCCAGCCGCTGAACGGCTCGTGAGGGGTTACGTGCGAGATAGTCGATGCCAGCGTAGTCCCCAGCAGGTCGAAGTTGCAGGTGTCCCCTGCATTGAAGAGCTGGGTGGTCTTGACATCCACCACCACCGATAACGGCTCTAGGTAGATAGGCTCTCTAAGGTCGTAGTCTATTCCGTCACTCTCCGCCCAGTCCCCAGAGATGCGTGGGGCTTTCGCCTTGGGCATCTGCAGGAACGCCTCTGGGCTTGCCACCTGTACAGTAAGCCGCACGCCTGCTTGTGTGGTGAGCGTTGTTGTCATAAGATGATAGCTGTATCTAAGGTTTGCACCTGCACATCGCAAGAGCCATCAGCGTGGATAGCCACAACAGAGTTGCCTCGTGCGATGATATTAGCACGCACACCGTGCAGAAGAAGAAGAGAGGTTGCGCCCTCCTCCGCTCCATTTACATATATAGTCACATCACCTGCACCAGCAACGAAGTAAGCCCCACCGCTAACGGAGAGGACAGACGTGGCGACGTCTGAGAGGAGCGTCACTGGCAGGCCTGCGAGGTCGTCCCTATGCTCCTCGAGGAGCTCCATAGAGGGGAATCCCGTGGCGAGTGCATGCTCGATACCCCGAGGGTGCAGAAGGTAGTCGATGAGCTCCGCAGGCGTGTATTCTACCCCCTCGGTGAGCAGGCAAGATGGGCGCTTCACGCTCACCGCCTTGTATATTTGTTGGCTTAGCGTCATCATTCGGCAATCTTAAAGTATAGGCGTGCGCTTACAAGAGACTCTGCACGCTCGGGGCTTGGTGTGGTAGACACGCCCTCAGCCAATCGGAAGAGAATATCCCCAGTGCTTGACGCACGAAGGGAGGTAGCCCAGTTCGTCAGCAGGCGTTCCAGCTCTGCACATCTCTTTAGGTTGGTTCTTCGGACGGCTGATGCGCCATCCATAAAGTCGGGAACGTATATAGTGACACGGACAAACCCACTCTGTCGTTGGTCTGCCGTAAGGGCGGTAACAGACACTACTGCGTCTTCATCGTTGCTATCTCTCGTCCTTGTTCCCTGTCGCCGCACGCTCCCACTGATAGTATCGGAGAGCGGTGTATCTCGTAGCTGCTCGATGACAGCCGTCTGGACATCCGTTGAGGTGTACATTGTGTTGTGTGGTTGTGGCTACTTGCGTTGCCATTTGAGGTTTAACTTGTCGAGCATCTTAGGCACTTCGACACGTGCGAGGGCTTCTGCGCTGTCGATAACATTGTAGCCCCTCGCTGCTACATAGTGAGCGTAGTGCATACCAGCCACCACCACCAGCACATAGCCAGTCGGTGGAGCTTCTGCTATTGCCTTGGATAGGCTACTCTCTCCAGCGGAGCGCCCCGCAGGCTTATCACCCTGCACGGACATCTCACTTACAGGCACCCCATTGTACAGGACGACATAGCCAATCGAAGAGCGCAGGTTGCCCGTGCGGTCGGTGTAGCTGTTAGTCCTATTGTCTCGTGCTTCATTCACGCACTTCTCCCCTAGGTATATGAGATTGCGTACGAGCTGCGCACGCCTCTTGGCTATCTTCTCCTCGATAGCTTGGGCGATAGCCGACAACGGAGCAGTGGGGGTTATAGGCATCGTGGAGTAGCCAAAAACAAGACCTTGCGCACCGCCTTTAGTGGTCGGGCTTCCTTGACGGAGAGCTCCACCCCATTAAGGAGTAAGCGCTCTGCATCGAGTGCGTCCTCGTCCCACTCTATCAGTACACGATAGCGGATACTGGTGTACGGCTCCCCCTCGGAAGCCGCTGCGTTGTCGAACTCCTCGGTGCGCCATTGGCACTGGACGAACTCCGACCACTCGGGAGCGCCCTCAACAGGGAAGCCGTCGGCATCTAACGCTCCGACGGCTTGGGGGAATGCGATCTGTAAAGTACCATTATTCGGGAGTAACATCTCTTATCTTTTGAGTAGTGACCCCTTGTATCCGTATCTCCGCTTTGCCTTCGGGTAAAGCGGGTCGGAAGGGTCAAGATACTTGCGGTACACCTTTTCGGCTTCGTCGCGGAGCGCCTCTCTCGTGGAGTACAGAACATCATAGCTAACGCCCTCCTGCGTGACGTTTGGCGCACTGGCAACCATCATCAGCACATCGGCTCGGGCGAGTTGCCACGCATCACTGCCGAGGACTTTGTCGCACACCCAATCATCGGGGCTCAGCCCTCGCCGCTGGGCGAGCAGGCGCACGGCCTGCCCATCCAGCGGATATGAGTGCTGAGAGAGTAGAGACTCTAGTATTGTCATACCTAAGCCTTAGCCTTGGTTTCCTTCTTAGAGCCAGTCGTAGCCGTCTCCGTCTCGATGAGGTAGACTTGGTCGCCACCATCGATAACGGGGATAGCGTGAGCTTGCCCCATCGTAACCTCTGCCATGGGGTTCTTCTCGTGGTAGACAGACACCAGCGTGCCGTGGTCTCCTTCGGTGTAGATGACGTCCTCTGCGGGGCGCATCTTCTCGACTGGGTAGACCCACACAAGACGACCTACAACACTGCTAGGGAGGAACACCACGTTGGCGACTTCCCAAGGTGCGATAGTCTTGTACTTGCCGTCTGCCGTCTGCACACGGAAGGAGCTATCTACCACACGGACATCTACACCGAGTTCATCCTTGAGTGCATCGACAAGCACCGAGCGAGAGGGCGTGGGAAGGTCAGCCACATTGGCGACAACCGCACCGCCCTGATAGCGCATAGCCACCTGCTTACCCTCTGCGCTCTTTCGGATATTGTCAAGAGCTTTGCGAGAGAGCATAACCAGCTCGGGGCGACCCGTCGTAGAGGCAGCGTCGAGTACAATCTGCATATCTGAGATAGGCGTTGCGTCTGCTTCGCTCCACTTCTTTCCCACCGTGTAGGTGTGTTCAGCGGCATAGCCGAAGTCCACACGGACGCCGTGCCCATCGCTATCCTCGTCCTTCACCAGCGTCTGACCAGTGGAGAGCCCCTGCAGGAACATAACCTCCTTGGCGACTTCGATCCCCTTTACACAGAGGTCTACATCGGCGAGGAGCTTAGTAGCTATCTGCGCCTCTGCACCCCCGACGGCCTGCGCATTGAGCAGGTCGCGGATCTCGCTCTCTCTCTTGCGGAAGGAGATACCAATCTTGGGGATCTTACCAGTGGCACGAGCGAGGCGGGCACGGCTCTTGAGAGGCAGGGGAGAGTCCATCGCCACGACATCTGCGGAGACCACAGAAGCGGAGAGCGAGGCGCTATCCCACGAATCCTTGAGAGACTGCTCCGAGGTGAGCATCACCTTGTACAGGAGCTTGGGCTGCTTGTCCTCGGGCGTATCGTTGATGCGCTGGAGGATTTTCACCATCCCCATCTTGAGGTACTTATCGTAGTACTCCTTGAAAGTTGTTAAAGCCATATCTAAATAGGATTTAGGTTAGAGATTAGATGAACTCGATGCGGGGGAGCGCCTTCTTCACCTCGTCAGAGATGGTGTAAGGCGAAGCGGCGGCACGCACCTGCCCGATGGTCATAACAGGAGCAAGCTCACCGCCATTGATCAGCACATCGGCATTGAGTACACCCACGGGGGTCTTATCGCCAAAGGCGGAGTAAGCGGCGCCAGTAACGCCAGCGGCGTAGTACTTGCCATCCTTGAGGAGGACAACGTGACCAGCACGCACGACAGACACGCCCGAGAGGAGCGAAGTGTCGAGGGCTACACCCGAGGGGATACCTGCGAGATACTTGGTGATTACGATAGAGCTGTTGCCGTCGCCGACTACCGCCTTACCAGTCATAAGATCTGTCATAGCTATCTTAGTTTTATTGGTTAGTTACTTAGTTCGTCCCAGTGAATGGGTCGAGGATAGCACCGCTCTTGGTGAAGTAGAACGCCTTGACGTCTGCCGTATCCTTTGCGAGGACGGCATCGGCCTTCACCTTGTACGCAGCACCCTCCTCCGTAGACCACGCTGGCGATACCGAGATATTCGCCATAGGGATATAAAGCCCTGCCGTTTCAGGGTCTTCTGGCGTGATGACGATGCTTGCAGCGTCCTCCTTGAGGAGCTTAGGCAGCGCCTCACCCTTGAGGATGAACACCTCCAGCTCGAGGGTGTATGAAGGTGCGCCGCGTCGGACGTCAAGCGTTACGCCACCTTCTCCCTTAAGCTCCTTCTTTTCGCCTTCGGTACTCTCGAACTTCGTGGAGTTCTCCTTTACAGAGGCGAGGGTCTGTAACCCAGTCGTGGGGATTGTCTTACCCGTGGCGTCAACGGCGCCAATCTTGATAACAGGCTTACCCCATGCAGCTTTTGCCATAGTTAAGTTGGTTAAAGTTGGTTGGAATGTTAGATTTTCCCGAGACTCGGGTTGTCGTGAAAGAGCTTCTCCACATCCTCTGCGGTAGCTTCAGAGCCTGCTGGAGAAGGCATCGGAGTTCTCGGGTTTGTGGCTAAGCCTCTTGTCTTCTCCAAGTCGATAATGCCTTTCACCTCTTCCCCGATACCAGCGGTTAAGGAGTTAAATTCATCGTCTGACAAGTCGGAGTACTTGATGCGCTTGTACCCACTTTGCAGATGCTCGGGGAGGTCACGGATGAGTGCCTCAAACGTAGCCTTTCGGGCATCTACCACCTTCGACATCTTGAGGGCTTCGACCTCTGCACGCAGAGCGTTGATAACGCCCAGTGTATCATCGTTGCCATCTGTTGCCGTTGGTGTTGGCGTTGGCTCGGGTGCGTCGATGGTCTTACCATCTCGCAGGCCGTGCTTTTTTTCATAGTTCTTTATAGAGGTAGTCGCCGCTTCGTTAGCTCTGCGGTCTTCCTCCTTTGTCGTCTCCAGTGCGAGCTCCTTGGCTGCCGCTTGGATAGCCTCCTCGCCTGCGTCTGGCATCTGCTTTCTCAGCAGTTCTGTAATCACGTCTAAGTTCATAGTTATCTACACGTTAGTGATATACACATATATACCAAATAACCGATAGCAAACTACAAACACGCACAAAAAAAAGAGCGAGGAAGCTGTAAGGCTTCCCCACTCTGATTTTCACCCAAGCGCAAAGATGCGTGCTTGGGTTACGTAACGTAAGCCACGGGCGGAGACAACCGCCTCGCTGGCTCTACAAAGGTAGGTAATCTTTTGATACCACCAAACCCTACCCCCTCCGAGTGAGTGCGAGGGTGAGCTTAGCGATATGCTTCTGCTGTTGCTGTATGATAGCGTCCTTAGCTAAGAGGAGCGCCCTTAGCTCGTCAAGGTGGGGGATGAGCTTATCTACTCCCTCTGGCGTGAAGGGCAAGCCCTCGCCCGTGGTTAGCCACTCTTCGGACAGCTCGGGGAACACTCCCCTAATCACATCTACATCGTACACCTCACGAAGTCGCCACTGGCGTAGTCGCTCTCGGGAGATACCAAGGATGGTCGCAAGACCCGCATCCGTAGACGCACCAGCGTAGGTGCGCAGCGTGTCCAAGGTAGCCTGCATGTTCTCGTTCTTTACACTTGCCATATCTGTATCTATTTCTCGTGTACTGCAAATGTAGTGAAAAAGCACAACACGAAACAAGGCGCAATCCGTTTTTATAGATGGGTGAAATTATTTTCACTTAAAAGTTGGTTGCGTGAAAACTTTACCTTATCTTTGTAGTGTCAAAGGGCGAGAGACACCCCACGACACGTAACGTAAAAGACAAAAGACAATGAACAAGAAAATCAGCGACCTGCACATCTGGTGGGTTATCGTAATCACAGAAAAGCTCTCAACAGCATCACGCAAGAGACTTGAACGCAAGGGCTTCTCAAACGAGCCAAGAGCTAAGGTTCTCAAGCGTCACTGCCCCAGCCTAGAAAAGGCACAAGAGATGCAGGCAGAAGTGAAAGAGTGCCTCAGAGCTGGCGAGCGAGTAGAGACAATTCTTATCACAGACAAGCAGTTCGGTATGCGAACGATAGCTTACGGACACTAAGAAACAAAGCGAAGCCCCCGCACCGCAAGGTGTAGGGGCTTTTCTTTTGTAACCTATAAGAGCCTGCGTCATCCTCGGTGCAGACCATTTTCGTGACCTCACGAAAATGACACCACGCTAAATCAGCCCACGAAGAAGCGGTAGCCACAGCCTGCGGGACACCCACGCACCCAAAAGCAACGCAATAGCGAGGAGGGGCGCAAAGGCCTTGAGCTGCATACTCTGCCACGCAGTGAGCTTGGCTGGCACTTCGACCACCTCGGTGATGCGGATGCTGTCTATTCGCCCCGTGTTGATGGTATCAATGCGCCAGCGGTCACGCCAGCGGTACACCTCTTTGACCTTGTAGATGGTGTCGCCTGCCATACGTTCTGTGAGGTAGATACTATCGTGGACGTAGACGCTATCCAAACGCCAGCGATCACGCCACTCTACCCTCGTCCGCTCTACAGGAACAACACGCACCTTCGGGGAGCAGGAGGTGAGGGCATAGCCGATGAGTGCCACGGCTATAATCACAAGAAGCGTCTCCTTCCACCCTAATCTATTTGCTTTCATCGTAAATCTGTGTAAATGCTTTGTCGGGTAGCCACAGCTTGCTACCTTTGTAGGAGAGAGGCGCTGGGGCTGGAGATTGGCTTTCAGATTTCGTACTCGTTTAATCCTATCCAGCCCCGCCTCTCATGCGCCCTGCCGATCGGTGGGGCGCTTTTGCTTAGAGCCTAAGAGTGCGAGCCTTCGGCCTGCTTCTTCTCCTTCTCGATCATCTTGAGATAGGCCTCTACGGTACTACCGATAGCCATCATCATCAAAGATGCCGACTCGTAGCTTGGCACGAGGTCATTAGCCGTTCTCTTGTCAAGCTCGTTATTAGCATCAAGACCAAGGAGGGTGATGATGTCTGAGGTCATAGCTCTCGTCCAGCGCTGGAGGCGATCACTGCCAAGATCATCTGAACCGCCACCCTCGCCAAGGATCGAGCAGTACTCACCGACGTAGAAGAACATGTTATTGATGACCGACAGGATAGATTTCAGCTTATCCTCGGGCATCTGCTGTACCGACAGCGAGCGGACGGTGTCCTTGAGCTTGTTGAACTCCTCGAGGGAGACGACGTCGCCTGCGGGTGCGGGTGCAGGGGTAGGCACTACAGGGACTAAGCTCGCGAGCCACTCCTGGAGCGTCCCCTTGAAGCCATCCTGCACCGCCAGCTCGTAGGCGGATAGACCTCGCTCTCCGCGGAGAGCCTCGAGCGCCTGTGCGGTGATGCTTTCGGTAGTTGCTTCGGTAGCGCTCTTCACGACCTTGCAGAGCGGTGCGACGATCTCGTAGTCGTGGTAGCCGTCAGCGTAGTCCTTGTCGGGAGTGCGACCTGTGACGATTAGCGTATATACGCCAAGCCCGAGCAGTCGTGAGATGTCTGCCGTGACCTCTACAACCAGCTCACCGTTGGAGATGGTGTATGGGATCGTTGCCTCCTGCGTCCCCTGCTCGCTCTTGACCCTCACGTGGAGCGCCTCGAGCGCTGTGGGGTCGATAGCCTTACCCGATGGTCTGGCTACAAGAGCTACTCTGATGAGGGTGTCGTTGCCTCGCTGTGCGAGTGGGAGCGTTGCCGTCTTCTGCTGGCAGTCCTTTCCAAATGCTTTCATAAAAAGGTTTGATTATGTTGTGTGAGGCTGTTGGTCTGTTAAGCAGGGTAGGCGGAGGCCTCACGTCACCGCCCGCCCTGCTGTGTTAGTTACTTTAGTCGGGTGAAGTTCTTTCCGTCGTTCGTCGTCATCGCCTCCTGCCGTGGCATTTCGCCCAGCGGTGGTATAGCGACGTGCACCCAAACGCTATTCCCCTTGCGCTCGTAGATGACCTGCTGGAAGCCTCCGCGTCGGCGGATGATGTCGAACAGCTCCCGCAGTCGCTCTGGGCTCTTCGCTGGCACGATGTCAGCGGCCTGCCCAGCGAGATGCTGGCTGTTCTTTACTCCGCCGACGGTCTTATTAACATTCCAACTTCGGAAGCCAGAGGTAACGCGGATAGCCTCGCCGAACTCCTCGCGGATGCCGTCGAGGTAGTCCATCAGTCGCAGGAGGTCGCGCTTCTGCGTCGCGTTAGGCGTGTTGTCCTTTCCGAGGCGCACGGCCGTTTGGCTGCGCGTCAGTTCCTCGAGGGTGAAATACTTGCTCATAGTTTACTCTACTTTTGCGAGGTTACGGACTTCGTTCAGTGCCTTTGCCAGCTCCTTCGCCAGCTCCTGCGTCTGCTTTGCGCTGTTCTTAATCGAGTTCGTGTCGTGCTTGGGGAGGTTCTCCCAAACGCTCCACCCCTCCGTAGCGACCGCACCGATCGCCCCAAAGACGGTCAGGTAGGGAAGCTCTGGGATCGATAGGCGCGTCTCGAGGTCGATTATGAACAGTAGGACGTCGAGGAGCGACAACACAGCGATGGCGAGGTAGTAGATGAGGAGCTTCCCGAAGACACGGCGCGCGATGCTCGACTGTATCTTTTGCTTCGCTCGCATTGCTCTCATTATGCCTGTGATCGTGTCTATGATCACGGCGGCCAATACGATAAGCAGGGCTACGGCCATCAGCGTCGCCGTCTCATACGCCTCTTCTGGAGAAAAGAATTTAAACATAGTCTCTTGGTTTGGTTTGGTTGTGGTTTGTGGTTAGTAGTTGTCGCCAAAGACGAGAAATGTGAAGTCGATGTCGCTGTACAGCGTGTTGTCGTATTTGGTGTAGATCTCGAACGAGTTAGCCCTGATCTTTCCAGCCTTTGCGTTGTGTCGCCCGTTCCCAGCGTCCATACATATCACCGAATAGCGCGTATGCCCGAGGTCGTGTGTAACGGTGTATATGCCTGTACCTGTTCGGCTGATGCTCATACGGTCGGAGCGCGCTCCCCACTTATGCTCGAAGCTCACGTTACCTGCGTACACACGCCCGCCGAGTAGCGCACCCGATATGTCGACGCCTCCGCGGACGTGAAGGACGGGCTTATCGAGCTTGTTCGAGATGCGGACGAAGCGCGCACCACCGCCAGCGATACCGAAGAAGAAGAGCGCGCCATCGTCGCCGACGTAGATACGGCTGCGCTCGCTCCGTGGGTCGATCTGCTCGAGCGTGCGGAAGTCCTGCGTATAAGCGTTGGGGAGCTTGCCACCGAAGCGCATAGAGCCGATCTGCAAGACCTTGCCACCTTCCATCACCTCCATCTGTCCCCAGTGACCTGTGCCGTCGTGGTTGATAGCTACGACGCGCGCCTCGTTGGGCTTACCGAAGTGCGTCACCCCCGCTGCGAAGGCGGGGAGGTTAGCCACGCCAGAGAGGTACGATGCTACTGCCCCTGCGTTGTTCTTTGCGCCGATGATTGAGCCGAGGACAAGCCCGCCGCTTATATCCGTGCTTCCCTCGTGGATAGCTTCGTGTAGGTAGTCGTTGGGGTAGGACTTCTCTCCACCGTCGGGGTGGCGGAACTTAATCTTGTCACTCACGATTTCTCCCGTATTTAGGTTAATGGTTGTGCTTCCGTCAGCTGATGCGATGCGCTCCGTGCGTATTTGGCTGGGAAGTACCTCCGTGAAGCCGTAGAGGCGAGAGAAGGAGCGCGCACCAGTATCATCTGCGGAAGAGAGCAGGCCGAGCAGAAGGCACGTTGCCGAGCCGTCGTTAAGCTCTCGGGGGTTAGTATCAACCACGAACGCCCCAGTGAGCGAAGTCCCCACCCCATTGTTGCATCGTGCGTAGATGTAGTAGGACTTATTGGGGTCAGAGAGCGCAGGCGTGCGCATTTCTGGGAGCGCCCATACCTTCCCCGCATTAGGCTCAGAAGAAGAGAGCGTGCGTGACGGGTTGTACAGCCACTCTATCTGCCCAGCTGGCAAGCGCAATACCTGCGTATCCTTATTGTACTCTGGCGTCCAGTTCTCAGGGGTCTTGAAGCGCAGTTGCGTCTGGGGGTCGCCTGCAATGAGTTGCATCGTCTTAATCGTTGCAGGGCTGATAGATGAGGAGAAGCGCTCAGCAGTCGCTCGTGCTATCTGCTCCGATGCCTCCAACGCCTGCTTATAGTTGCGTGAGCCTTCTTGTCGCACTTCCTTCACTGCCTCCTCCTGCCGTGCGCCCTCTTGGCGCATCTGCTCTATAGTCGTGAGGATGGACGAAGCAGACACCCCTGTACCCAATTCAATCTCGGGTGTTTCTGGGCTGATGAGATAGTCCTTGATACCAGTGATGCGCAGGTCTACTCCGTAGGGTATTAGCTCGGGGTCGGACAACCGAACGTACCCACCGAGGCGGATAGCACCGCCCCTATTTGTCCAGTCCTTTTTCGCCCATAGTCCGTCAAGGTCGGCACGATAGACGTATGGGTGCTGTGTAGCTTCGTGTAGGTGCTTTAGCGCACGACGAAGCAACTCCCACTCTGCACCAGTCTTAGTATTGTTATCACGTATGTAGGGGGCAGGAAGCTCCACAGAAAATACTGCGTACTTGTCGCCGACCTTAGCGATATACTGGGCTTCGGGCATCCATACCCCGTCTACCTCCTTACCGATGATGGTAAAGCGTCTATCCTTATGTGTGTACTCAGCTTCGAACGTCTGTCCAGCGAGCATACCGCTTTGGAACGCAATGGTAAGAGGTTGGTTAGGGATAAGGCACTGGGTATAGTCCAGTGTGGCAGGTATAGATGTGTCGGTAAAGGAAAACAGAGGGTGCTTATCCTTCGTCTCGCCCTTGACCTGCTCAAACGTCGTCACGCTCCCCACTCGAGAGGGATAGATGTCGGTAGCGTCTAAGCTACCCTCGCCACCCGTGACCCCTTCCGAACTCACTCGCTCCACATAGTCACCATTTGGGCTAACCAAGTATAGTGCCTGCGTTCTCGTGTTGTATCCTGCTTCTCCCGAGAACCTATCCCCATCAAAGAATACTGATTCGCTCTTAGGCATATGCAGGGTCTTTGAGCCGTACCTGTCGTGGCGGATGTTGCGATCTGATCCCTGCACATACAGACGCTGGATAAGTGTCTGGCGCTGGTCGTTCTCACGCTTCAGCCCCGACTTTAGCCCCTTGTCCCTCCCATAGGCAAGGGGTAGCGGACTGGTGGCGTTCGCCTCAATCTTCCCCAGTCGGATAGCCTTACCCTCTGCGACCCACTCGGTGTCGAAGGTTTTGGCGATAAGCCCCAGCGCACTAAGGCAGTCCGTATGGTCGTAGCTGATGAGCTTCTCGGGAGCGTCAAGGCAGGACGCAATAGTCCACTTCTCCGCCTCGGTGTCCGCTCCGCTCGCTGCGTCAATGAGCATTCGCAGATGTTCCTCGGGCTTTGCAGTGATATTGAACTTTACCGCCCCATCTGTGCGGTGCTTCATTCGCCACAGGCGCAGGCGCTCGCAGGGCGCACCCAGCGTTAGTGAATGATGATAGGACTTGTCGTTATGCTTCGTGATGACCGCAGGGGATAGCAGTGTGTAGGTAGCCCCCTCGAAGCGAATAGTAGCCCCCACGGGGATAGTCGTAAGGCGGTCAGAGACAAACGTGATGTAAACTCTGTCCTCCCCCGAAATCTTCCTATATCGGTAGCTCGTGTCCTCGGGGGTAACGCTCGTTAGCGGTCGCCCATTGACGAAAAATGTAATAGTCATAGTCAGCTCGGTTGGTTAGTATGATGCTTCGCTCGCTTCGTACTTGCGCTCCTCTCGGATGTCATCGAGTGTCCTATCTGGGTCGCTCGTCCAGTTGAGGAAGGCGATGCCATCACGCTGGGAGATAAGCCCAGCGGAGAGCGCCTGCGCAATGTTCTGTATCGTATCCTTCTCGTCTGAAATCTCGAAGGGCTGTATCTCTACCTTCGGGACGATGCTCATAAGAGCCTCGGCAAGGTCGGGGCGCATCACCGAAGCGAAGGAGCGAAGCACAGAAAGCTCTCGTAGCAAGAATACCTCCAGCTCGCCAGCCTCGTCTAGCACCTTGAGCTTCGCATCGATGTAGAGCTGCTTACGGCTCTCGCCACTCATTGGCGTGCTTTTCATCTCGCTATGCGACCAGTCTGGGAGCTGGAGCGCATCGAAGAATGTACTGCGCAGTGTCTGATAGTGGAACTTTAGGCTTTCTGGCGCACCATCCCACGTGACGTACTGCATACTCGAGCCCTTGGGAAGCTCGAAGATTGAGCGAAATTCGCTGTCCCCATCCTTTTCGTAAACCCCCTCCTCGTCTTCCTCCTCGACTTCTTTGTCGTGGATCACTGCAAGAAGGGGCTTTGCGTTGCGTCGCAGGTAGTTACCGTTGCGAGACAGCGAGAACTCCATCTCATCCACGTTGCTCGACATGTCCTCCCACGCTGGCGCAGGGCGGTAGATGTACACGGCTGGTATCTTGTCCAGCCCATGATACGCACGGCTCTCCAGTCGCCACTCCTTTCCGTCAGCTGCATAGATGATGCGCTCTCTGTCCGTCAGCGTCTCGAGGTATATAGTGCCACCCGAGCTGTACTGCACCGAGAGGGCGACAAGGTCACCGAACGCATCGAAGAGTGGGAAAATCTGATGCCCATCCATTGGGCTAAATGTGCGCTGTCGCAGCGTCACGATACTGTTAAATCCGTAAGCGGTCGTTGGCTTCTCGACTGCGTGCCAGATGGTGGCCACCTCGCAACAAGCGAAGTACTTCCTCCCCCTGGTGCGGTTGAGTGCGTCGATACGCAAGGCGTTGTACAGGCGCTCGATGAGCTTAGCGGCGTCCTTCTGCTTGTCGTCGTCCGTGGTGTAGCTTCTCGCCACTGGGGTAGCAAAGCAAAGCTCCGCAGTACGAAGAGCTGCGAGCTTCTGAAAGGGGAGAACAACACGTGTCACCTTCTCCTCCTTGTTCGCCTCCGTGATGATGTCGGGGTACTTTGACTTGCTAAGGACTGCATGCTCCCGAGGGTCATACGCCTTTTTTAGCTCTTCCCACGGGGGTACTATGATGTCCTTCCTTTTGAGAGCCTCTACCGCATCGCCTGCGGGTAGCTCTAAAATCTCGGCTATATTCTTCAGCTCCATATACGTAGGTTGTTGGTCTTACGTATAGTTACGAAAATAAAGAGAGCGAGGCGGAAAACTGCACCCTTTTATCTGCTGATTTATAGCGCATTTGACCGACTGCACAATACGCAAGAGAGCCGCCCCACGCTGGTAGGACGGCTCTCTATTCGGTTGGATTGGCTAGTCTTTGAGCTTTACCCCTCGGGTCTGAATGTCAGACACGCCACGCTGGAGTGCCTGCACGTCTTCACGTATTCCCTTTAGGTGAGAGGTGTTGTCGTTGATTGCTGCGAGGTGTCGGAGCTGTTCGCCTGCAATCGAGTAGAGGCCACGCACGTCACTCTGTATCTCGCTCGTCAACCCTTGGATGGAGCGCAGTAGCCCGTTATTCTCGTCTACGCTCTCCTGCGAGGCTTGAGCTATCCCCCTCTTCGAGGCTTGGTGGTCAGACTGCGAAGCCCCCAGCGTGTCCGTCAGTTGCTCCTGCACTGCCTTCATCGCTGCGGTATATGCAGGGACAACCTTTGCTCCTACCTCCTTCATATCTCGAGTGAGAGAGGTCGTGAGATTGACTACCGCCTTCGGGTCAAAGCCCACGGCAGAGAACTTAGCCTTGTAGCGGTCGTAGATGTCGAGGATAGGCTTCATTAAGAACTGCTCGGTGAGTTGCTTCTTCACGATGTCACGCATAATGTCGCCTACCTTTCTGTTGAACGCCTCGGCAGCATCCTCCCCTCGCTCAAAGGCAGAGGCAATAGCATCCCCCAGCTCATCAGCCATCTTGGAGAAGTCGCCACCCAGAACGTCCTCGGTTAGCTTGTTGATAACCTCGCTCTGCTTCTCGCCCAGCTCCGCCAGCTTGCGTCTATACTCGTCCACCTTGCCTGCATCGGTCTTTTTCTTCTTCTGCTCCGCGTTCATCTGCTGGGCTACCGCCAGCTGTTGCTCGCTCATCGCCTTTAGCTGCGCACGTGCGTTGCTGTACTTATCTGCCCCGATAGCTTTGTTCGCAGAGTAGGCTACCTTCTCGTATACTGCAGAGAGCCTGCTGGCGGCTTCCTCGGTGCGTCTGTTGAGGTACGCCACGACTGCGCCAATGTCGGAGGTTGTACCCTTGTACTCCCCGACCTTGCTTTTCGCACGCTCGAGGGCTTCGGTCACCGCTTCGTAGCTATTCACCACACGCTCCAGCTGCATCGTGCTTGAATGGTCTACCTCCCACTGCAGAGTATCTATCCTACCCTGCAGTGCCTTTATCTCCTCGTCTCGCTTGCTGTCGTTGTTGAATAGGTTAGCTATCGTCTGGGCTACCTGCATAGCAGCCGAGATGACCGAAAGGATGACCGTTGCACGCTCTACCGTCTTCATCGCCGTAGCACTCGCCGTGGCTGTAGCCTGCATCGAGGTGGCGGACGTCTGCGTGAGTTGCAGGATAGAGTTGATAGCACCGAAAGCACCAGTGGCGATAGATCCTACACTCTTGAGGAGCTTCCCAGCTGTACCGCCAACCGCCTCGCCCAGCTCATCGAAGCTCTTAGTTCCCTTGTCGATGATGTCGGAGAGGTCTTTCCATTGCCTAATGGTTCGTGCCTGTGGTGCAGCCTTGTCTCTTGCCGTTGCCTTCTCGAGAGCCTTGGAGAGGGCGTCCACCTTGGCACGCGCCTCCGCAACGCTTGCTCCATCTACCCCAGAAGCCCCGTTAAGTGCCTCAAGTTGCTCCTTCGCCCGCTCTAAGGTCGCCTGCAATTGCTCCAGCGAGAGTGCCGCTATCTGCTCCATCCACGCCTTGAACGCTTCGGAGCGTCCTGCGAACTCGCTGTCAATAGCAGAGAGGGCTTCACGCTCCTTGCGGTTGAGCTCGTCCTCATTACTCTTCCCCGCCCCATCGTGGTAGGCGGTGCGTCTACCCTCGGCGTCGTGCTGATAGAGGGCTTCACGCCTGCGGGCGTACTCTTCTGCGACCTTCGCCCTCCGCTGTTCGTAGCTCTCTGCACCGCTGATGAGCTTCTCCCAGTGTTCCCTCTGCTCCTTTAGCTCGGCCTCTCTGTGGATGCGCTCCTGCTCTGCAAGTAGAGCCTTTGCGCTCTCCCCGAGATTATCCTTAGTGTACTTCGTTGGGTCGAACACCTCGCCCTTATCCTTGGCTTTGGGGTTAGCAGCCTCCCACTTCTTGCGCTCCTCGGTGCGCAGAGCCTCGACAAGCTCCGCCTCTTGCTTGATGCGTGCCGCCTTGCGCTTCTCCGCATTGAGCTTGAGTACCGCTTCTTCCTTCTCCCATCCGTCAGCCATCGTGGCAACTCGCTCCTCCTGTTGCTTGAGCAGTCGTTGTCGTTCATCCTGCGCCTGCTTCTCATCGAGGAGCTGCAACTCTACCGCACGTTGCTTGCGCTCTGCCACCTCGTGCTGGGTGTTCTTCTTGGCTGTGCTTCCACCACCTGCTCCCCCGCCCTTCTTCGGCTTGAGGCTGTTCCCAGTGAGCGTTTCGTAGGTCTTGGCATACTCCTCCTGCTGCTTCTTAAGCCCTTCGATAGTCTTAGCCTCCTCGCCAGCTCTTATACTGGCGTCCTTACCCGCACGTATCTTGGCGATTTGCTCGCTGGCACGCTTGTACCCCTCCGCTGCCTTCTTAGCAGCTTCGGCTACATTGCCCTGTGCCTTCTCCGCCTTGGTGGCGGATACCTCGATATCTCCGTATAGGGCGTTAATCTCCTTGATGCGTGCCTCCTTGCTATCCTTAGACAGACGGAGCTTGTACACCGCATCGTTGAAGTCATACACAGAGCCCAGAGACTCGCCAGCTGCGTCCATCTTCCTACGGAACTGCTGAACAAACTCCTTGCTAAATCCACGCCCGCTCTCGATAGCGGCGCGCACTTGCGCAAACTGCTTGTCTCCGACTTCCGCCCCGTACGCTTTCTGCAGCTTATCGCGCACCTCCTTTAGGAGCTTCGCATCCTTTTCGTAGGAGCTATCCCCGAGGTCTTTTATCGCCTGCTCTCTGTGGCGTGCCATAATAGACTTACGCACCTCAGCAGTGAGTGCAGTGTAAGCCCCTGCAAGGTCGTTCACCTCGAGACGCTCCTTCACAAGCGCGCTAACCGCCTGCGGGGCTTTGGCTATGAACTCCTGCTTCTTCTCGTTGTACTTAGACAGAGCTTCATTATGCTCCTTTTGGCTCTTAGTGCCATCCTCGGTAGCCGTCTTAGCCTCCTTGAGAGAGCGGTAGAGGTCATCGATTACCGCCTTTTCCCCCTCGTACTCTCTCACCGCCTCGGTGTGGCTCTCCTTGAGCTTGCGTGTCGCCTCCTCTGCTGCCGTCTCATAGGTCACCAGCTCATAGATGCCATACGCCAGTGCAGCAACTGCGGCAGCGGCTAAGGCGTAAGGGTTCGCCATCAGCACCGCATTAAGTCGAGCGGTCACTCCCGTAAGCGTGGTCTTTGCTGCGGAGAGGACGCCAGTTGCGGTAGCCTCCGTCGTCTTGCTAGCCGTGGCAATGGCGTTGAGTTGCGCCTCGGTGATCGTAACCCCTACGGCAGCTTGTTGCGTCACAAGTTGCTTACGAAGAGCGAGCGTGTAAGCCTCAGTGCCAATGGTAAGCCCCTGCTTCTGCACCATCGCAAGGCTCTCCGCGCTTAGCAGGGCTTCAAGGCTTCGGGCTTCCGCCACCCACGCAGAGGCAGAGCGTGCCTTATCGAGAGCTGCGGTAGCCATAATTACAGCCTTGTAAGCGCCAACAGCGGTGACTGCTGCGAAGATAGCTTTAGTCAGCACCTCCCAATTCTCCACTGCGGTAGTCGCAATTCCGATGCCCGCACCGATGATGCCCTCGGTGCGCTCGCCCATCTGGTTAAGCATCTGCTCGTAGGCATCTGAGAGCGCTCCCAGCTGACCTCGCAGTGTCTTACTCTGCCCCTCGAGGTTGCCATAGAACAGACCGCCCGCACTCGTTGCGCTCTGCAGTGCGCCCTCGACCATCTCGATAGAGATAGCGCCCTCTTCCATTGCCTTCTTGAGCTCCGCCATCGACTGCCCAGTGGTGCGTGAGATTTCAGCAAGGGGGTTGAATCCTGCGTTAATCATCTGGTTGAGGTCTTGCCCCGTTAGACGCCCAGTGCTACTCATCTGCGAGAAGGCAAGGGAGAGGCTTTGCAGCTTATCGCCAGATCCACCCGATATGTCGCCTAATTGCTTGATGATAGGCACGACCTTACTCCCCTCAATCCCGAAGGATAGCATCGTCTGTGAAGCACGGACAAGGTCGCTCAAGTCCATAGGGGTCTCCGCTCCGAAGCGGGTAAGCTCGCTTAGCATCTCCTTAGCCTTTGGTGCTGAGCCGAGGAACGTGGTAAACGAAGCCTCGAAGCCTTGGAACTCCGCACGCGTCTGAATGATACTGCGAGCAAAGCCCAGTAGGGCGGTCGTACCGAAGGTAGCAGCTATCGTCTGCCCTACTCGAGAGAACGCCCCCTCCATCTGCGACACAGACACCTCGATAGGCTCGGTCTTTTCCACCACGCCATCGAGGGCGGTAGTGATCTCCTTGCCCATCTTCCCAATCGCAGGGGTTAGCGTGGAGAGCTTCTTATCCATACTTGCAAGGGCTGCGCCTATGTTGTTGCCTGCTGTCGTTGCTGCCGTGGCGACCTCTCCGAAGCCCTGCGACATCTTGGCGGTGAGTGCGTCAATGTCCGTGCCCGCCTCGGTAGCCTTCTTGCCTATCCTCCCGAACTCCTGTTGTAGCTCTTGGCTCTTTGCCTTTGCTTGACTATCGTCCAGTGTGACCTTGAAATCAAGACCGCCATCTATTGGGGTATTGCTCATAAGTAGAAATCCTTTAAATCATCATTCGTTAATGTCGCTGCATCCTTGACCTCCTCAGCTGGCTTGCTGTCCTCCTTGTAGCTTGGTGCGGTGGCGAGGTAGAGCACTAGGTTTTGGTAGCTCATCTTGTAGAGGAGGTACTCGGGCGTCACCCCGAGGTACTTAGTCGCAGATGCTATTAAAGCCCACGGGCTGTCGTTGTCTGTTCCACCTTCGTCGGCTTCGCAACTCTTATTGCGCTGAGGAAAGTGGTAAGAGCGAAAAAATCACGCACCTCCAAGCGCTCTGTAAGTCGCAGGAATGCGAGAGCGAGGTCGGACACCCCGTGCTTCGCTTCCAGCGTTCGTGCGAGCTTCTCCACTGGGTCGCCCTTGAGCACGCGAATCACACGCTCCAGCATCGAGGGGAACGGAGCAGGCGCACCGAGGATGAGCAAAGAGATAGCACGCGACAATCCGTGGGCGTGCCGTGCCGTACGTAGTGCGGTGATAGCTGCCGAGCTGTCCTCGCTCACTGGCTCGAGCATCTCATCGGGGAGCTTGCTCAGCTCATCACTCACGCTTATCAGTGTGGCGAGCGTTGGGGGTGCCACCTTGTACACCTCTTCCCCGATAGTAATCTCTGTTACACGCTGGAGTATAGCGTCTGCTGTCTTTGTTTCAGTCGTTGCCATAGTTGGTTGGTTAGTATGCTAGTCTGTATATCTTTCCCTTGTCGAGCTTTGCCCGCTTTTTCTTGTCCAGTATCTCGGTGAGCACGACATAGCGCACAGCATCGAGAGCGTGGTTGAATGCATCGATAGGCTGGTCAAGCCACCTGCCATCGTGAGCTTGTCGCCACGTGTAACTGCGTAGCTCCTTGCGTAGGTTGTTGGAACGTTTGGTCACGTAGACTTTCATTGAGCGCATCTTGTCGATACCAGCCTTAATCGAATCAGCCCCCTTGGTTGCTGGGTGGATATCTACCCCCCTGCGTGCTATCTCGGCTATAGTCCGAGGCTCTGCGCTATCGGCTATCACCTTCACTCCCTTTGCCCCAGCTCGTAGCAGGTCTGCAATGTCGGAGGCGAATAGCCCAGACTGGTAGATGAGCTCATCGAGGTAGAGGGCGTCATCTGTATATCCTACAAGGATAGCGGCGGTAGGGTCATTTGTGAACCCAAAGTCCATACCCACACGAATGTGGCGCAGCCCCTCGGGTAGCGCATCGATAACCTCGTGGGAGGGGTACACCAGCCCCTCCACCTGCGCCTGCTGCCCCTCGCCATACACACGCCACAGACTGGGGTTAGTCTCCTTCAAGGATAGCAAGTTATCTATGATAGCCTGCTCCAAGAAGGGGTTATCACGGAAGGTGGTTATGAAGTGGTGCGTGCGCTCGTCCCTGTTGAGGGCGCAGAGCCAGTGGTCTTCGCTGAATGATGGGTTGTAGTCGAGGACACAGAAGCGAGTGGTGCGCATCCGCAGCTGTTGCCACTCAATCTCCAGTAGCTCGTTCGCCTCATTGACGAATAGCACATCTCTCTTGCGCCCTCTGAGCTTCTGCTCGCTGTCGGTGCTGATGAAGTCTACTACCGAGCCGTTGGGGAGCGTGTAGATAAGCTCGCTCTTGTTGAACGCCTTCTCGTTCCACAACTCCATGCGGAGCAGTATCTCCTTGAAGTCGATAAGCACCGACCCCTTGAGAGCTGGCAACGTACCACGGACAATCGTTAGGCGCGTCTTAGGGTGCTGGGCTAGGTAGGTGATTAGGTAGATGAGGATATTGTACGTCTTCCCCGAGCGTGACGACCCTTGGGCAGAGATAACTGTCTTCCCTGCCCGCAGAGCCCTGTCGAGGATGCGCACAATCTTATTCGCCCTTATCGTCATCTGCGTCTACAATCTCCACACGGATAGAGGGTATCAAGTCCTTACCGCCAGCCCCAGTGACCTCGGTGCGTTCGCTGTACCCTCTGGAGCGCCCCCTCGTCTTGAGATAGAATATGATGGAGGTCACGTCACCTTCGTCTATCTTGTTCATCAGTGCGCTCTCTACGTGGTCTACCTGTATCTCACGAAGTGCATCTACTGCGCTTGCGAACTCTGCGTCCTCGTTCATCCAGCGGTGGAACGTGCAGCGAGCAATACCTGCAACTTCGCAGGCTGGGTGGATAATCCCCCTGCTCGAAGCGAGGGCTTCCAGCATCTTCTGCTTTCGTGCGTCCTTGGCTCGCTTGGCTTCGCTCCCCTCTGGGCTTGGCCCTTTCTTCCGGCCTCGGGTGAGCTTAGCCTTTTCAGCTGCCGTCCCCTTTGACTTCTTTTCCGCCTTTTTATCCATAGTCTTGTTATTTGCTATCAGCTACTTACGTATAGATACGAAAAAAGGGGCAGTGCGCCCCTTTTCCGTTAGATTAATCCCTGCTTTATTGCAGAGTGATACTTGTCTGGCGTTGTTGTCTCGATGGTGATAGTCGAGTAGCCGCGCTTTAGGACTATTCGGTGCAGTCGTCCCTGCGCTTTCTTCTCTGCTATCATCTGAGCCTTTACGGCATCGAGGCACCGTTCCCGCTCTGTTTGCTCCTCAAGGTTGATGTACGACCTCTGCTGGTACAGACGCTTCTTAGCAGCGTAAGTAGTATCAGTCTTTCCCATAGGCTTAGTAAGTTAGTCACTCTTTAGGGGTGGCGTGTAGTGCATCGAGGAACGCCTCTGCAACCGCCTTTCCGTACTTTTCAGAGAATACTCCGTGGAAGTCGATCGAGAGGCGCGCCCCCCTCATCGAGAAGATAGCCCCAGTAGCCTCGTCTATGCCTATCTGCAAGCCCCTGGGGAGTGTCGTCCATTTGATGCGTGACTTTGTGTCCATACCCTATCTGATTAGTCCGACTGCATCGATTAAGCGCACCGAGGTAGCCACGCTGTCCGTACCGCTCTCTGCGGTGTGGCAAGCCTCGACCACTCCCAGCTCCTTTACCAGCACCCTCTGTGATGTCGCCTTGCCCCTGCCGTCCGTAAGCCCAACGATATAGTAGTGATAGCTCTCTCCGTCTACGTCAAGCCCGATAGCATCGGACACCCCGAGTGGCTTGAGGCTCTTTATCTCTACTGTATCAGAGGAGAAGCTGGCGAGGTGGTCTAACACCTTGGCTTCTGCTTCTGTGTAGGAGAGTGCGTCCACAAGGTGCGTCTCCGTGGTTTTCTTGTCGTCAATGTTGCTGTATGCAACTCGTGCGATGAATAATTCCATCTGTTAAGTATTTGCGTTTTCGTTAACCTATTGGTGTGGATATGTTAAGCAAATGGGCTTTTCGTTAACCTATTCCGCCCCTTTACTCCTTGAATTTTACTCCTTGAGTTCGTGGTGCTACTCATTGAGGTTACTCCTTGACTCCGAGCAGTCGGCAGATGAGGTCGAGACGGTGGGCTTCGGCCGTGGCCTTTACCTCCTCCAGTGTCGGGAAGTTGTTAACCTTGCGTAGAACGCACTCGCCCACTTCCTCTCGGTCAGCCATCGCCATAAGGTAGAGACTCACCCGTTTAAGCTCGAGGCGCTCATAGTCGTAGAATATGCGGTACTCGGCGTGCAGTTCGCCTCGCTTTATCTCGGCCTTGAGGTACTCATATCCGAAGCGTGGATGCGCCTCACGTTCCCACTCCAGCGGGTTCTCTTTTAGCTGTTGCCTTACTTCTTCTCGTGTCACAGTCGTTATCCTTTAATGCCGAGCATTCGGCAGGCCATAGATAGTCGGCGTTCCTCGGCTTTTCCCTTGAGTACCTCGAGTGGGATGATATAGCCTGTGGATCTGGCAAGTTCGTAGCTCCCAAACTCCCACCTCCCGTGTGCGCTAACGTCGACGCTACAGGAGCTATTCGCCTTGTTTACGTCTATCTGGAAGTCGATGCGGAGTGCGTCGTACGCATCTTCGTCTCCATCTTCACCATCTATCAGCGTCACTCTTGAGTGTAAGCCGTAGACAGGCCTGCCATCGTCTTCCTTCCACTCCAGCGGGGTCTTCGCCAGCTGTTGCTTTACTTCTTCGCGTGTCATTTCTTGTTGTTTATGAACATACTACGTACTTTCTCCACTTGGTATATGCGGGCTTCAACTTTAGCGTCCTCAAGTGTATCGCAATACTCCCTGAACCCATCAGTGAACCCGTCATCTGTCGAGCTGAACACGACAAAACCATTCCCATCCTTTCGGATGAAGATCTTGTACTTTAGCCCTACTTCCGCTATTAGGAGGTCGTCATCGTCTTTCCACCATTGAATAGGGCGTAACTCGTCAGCTATCTTCTGCCTTCTCATGTCATTTCTATTCGATATTAAAGTGTGATAGTATCTTCTCCTTGAGGTACTCCTCGGCCGCTTGCTTAGCCTCCGCCAAAGTGTTGTACTCCACGTTGTCGAAGGAGGTAATCCATTTAGGGTACATCTCGCTGATTAATGCGTCCCAGTCCATGAATCGGTCGGCTTTGTAGGTCGTTCTAAGGATGCCCGTCAGCTTTCGCCATTCGAGCGGGCGGAGGTATTTCAGTAGTTCTTCTCGTGTCATAGTTTGTTGTGTTGGAGAGTGCGCCCCGCCGTCCCAGGCGCGGAAGGTCTCGCGTGCGGTAGGTAAACCGCCAGCAGGGCGCACTCGTGGTAGCTACTTAGAGATTAGCGTGAAGTCGAACGGTGAGCAATACTCGGGGGCGTCAGGGGATAGCCCTGCGTTCTGCTCGTGGGTGTATTCCTCCACCCATTTGCCAGCCTGCCCATACGTTGCGAACTCTCCGCAGATAGCGTCGGTGAGTCTGTTCTTTACGATGTACTTCATTTTCTTTTCGTTTTAGTGGTTAGTTCTGTTCGTTGCGTTCGTCCCTGAGCTTGTGTATGGCTTCTTCCGCCTCCTCCCATTCGCCACCGAAGATGTAGGTAATGACGATCTGTGCGGTGTCGCTTAGAGGCACTTCCTTCGCTATCTCCCGTAGCTCTCTGAGTAGCTCGGTGTAGTCCTTCTGATCGGGCTCAAAGCCAAGGAATTTAGCTTCACGGCAAGCCCGCCATACCGCCCCAGCATTCCCCCGACTTCTGTATTGTGCATATTCCACTATTTGCTGAATGGCATTGCCTCGGAAGTAGTCAATACGATAGGTGATAAGCAGGTTGTCACGCCACGCTCTCAGCCGTTCTTTTTGTTCTTGGGTCATAGCTGTACATTCTTAGTTAGTAGCTCCTCGGTAATCTCGAGGGCGTTAGGTTCAGCGTCTCGGTGCTTTGCCACTCGGAAGCGGGTGACCTTGTCCCCAGTCCAGCCCGTCAGCTCCCGATAAGCGTAGTAGCCTTTCTTGAGGAAGGGCAGGAGCAGGGCGCGCGCCTCTCCGTGGCTTATCGCTGAGTCTTTATTCCGCTTGTCGAGTGTTACGACGCAGGTCGGATAGGTGCGTAGGGTTTCGACTATACCCGCCCTTATGCGCTCAACGTCGTCTGTGCGAATGTGCCAGTCCTTGTCGTTCACGGGGATCTCGGTTGGCGTGACGCTCTCCGCTTCTGTGGTGGTTGCCTTCGGCTCTCGCTCCTTTCGCTCGTTCCACAGCGTTAGCGTCACGGCTATTGACCACACGAGTAGCCCACCGCAGGCGATGATGAGCAGGTCGATGATGTTGTCCGTTGTCATTGTTCGTCAAGTTCAAAGAGGCTACACACCTCGTTTACGAGAAAATTGCGAGCCTCCTGCATTGCGCCGTCGAGGCTCTTGTGGCGCACCTTGTACCCCTCGAGGAGTGTTTCGTTTCTGAGTATCTGCAGGTGCGAAAACTCTGGCGCACCTAAAGCAGGGCAGATATCAATCTCGAGGCTCTTCCCTCCAATCCCAAGAGAAGCCCTGTACGTGTTGCACTCGTGGTTGTACGCCCACTCTATGGGCTTGAGGCTCTTTGCTATGTCGTTTCGTGTCATTGTTGCTCTATGTTTTCGCCCGAATGCTGAGTGTGGGTGACCTTTATGTTCGTCAGCCTGGTAACGATGCTGTTAGCGAAGCCGCGAACTCCAAAGCCGTATTTAACTCCTCGCACCCACCCGATGAAGTACGCTACGAAGAGTACCACTACAATCATAAGGCAGCTTACTATTTCTTTAGTAGTCATATTCCATTAGTATTTCTTCCCGTGCTTCGCAGGGCGTGTGGCGTTGTACTTTAGCTTCAGCTCGATGTGAGTCATAAGGTCGATGCCGAGGCGGTTGCAGAGCAACTCCAGCGACTTAATGGAGTAGAGAATGGCGGTGCGATGAGCGTACATGTCGCAATGGCAGCACGCCTCCTGAAGGATAGGCCACAGCGCATCGGCAAGCGTCATTTCCCCAGCGATGTAGAATGCAGATACGCCTAAGTCGGTCTCTACCTCCTTCTCGGAAAGCGCACGATCTTTGAGCATCCACCCCAGCAGGTCAAGCAGGCATATCACTGCGTCGGCGATCTCGTCCCACACGGTGTCCTTAACAACTCTAAGGAACTCCTGCACGAACTCTGCGCCATCCAGTCTGTTAAGCTCCGCAACCTGCGCGGGTGTGAGCTTGACAACCTTCCCTAAGCGGTCGGCCTCCACTGCCTCGGAAAGCTCCGAGACAACCAGCATCAGATAATGCCCGACGGAGTGGGGCTCATCCCAAAAGCCTTTAGCCACTGCCCGCTGGTGGCAGTCCTTGGCGTAGCGGTTGAGCGTATCTGCGTTGTAAAGTCTGTATGTCATATTCGTTGCTATTTGATGATGTGTGATAAGATGTGTTTTATGACCTCAACCGTCCACCCGTTGCCGAGCATCTTGTAGGCTTGGGTATCGGAGCATCCCCACTTATACCAGTCGGGGATAGTCTGCAAGCGTGCGCACTCGGTGGGGGTGAGTCTACGGAGCATATAGCCTATTTTAGCCACGGGCTGTCCGCTGCCGTCGTTCCTCGCTCTCGCAGGTATGCACGGGGCTTTACCTCCAGCTGTCGGACGGAAGCCCTGCCCATCCTTGTGCGTACGCCAGGTGCCAGGGATAATTAGCGGATTATTTGCATGCCAGCGGTTTGAGGTTAAGGTTGGCGACTTGACAAATTTTGCACTTGGGGGTATATAGCCACGCCCCCGTTGGTAGATGCCTATATACAAGATGTCCATATCGGAGTGGTTGCCACCGCTATGTCCTCCAGCAGTTAGGCAAGACGCCTTGTCTTGCTGAGCCTTTGGCTTTAGCTTCTTGTCGAGCTTGACTACGGCTGACGCCTTCCCTTCCTGCGTAGGGGCTATGCTTTCAAGAGCCTCCTCGTTGAGAGAGAGATTGCGCATATAGTATTTCTCGTCTACTTCATCGTCGAGGATGTCTCCGATGTAGATGCCTCGGTCGGCAGGCTGGGGGATATCTGTGAGCAGCTCACTCCATATACCCTCGCTCTTCGTACGAATATCGCTCCAATATAGGCGCACTCTATTCTGTGCAGACACAAGGGCGGAGTTAATCACAACGGGTCTAATGCCGAGGCTTTCGTTTATCCTCAGCTCGTCTGATGGACGCATCCGCACATTCTCAAGGAGGTACTTTGCGTTGGGGTTGAGCTTTTGCACGTGGTGCAAGATGTCAAGGAAGACCCAATATAGCTTACTTCGTGGGTCATCGTGACCGAGCATTTTACCTGCTAAGCTAAAGCCTTGGCAGGGCGATCCAGCGAGGAGTAGGTCAATGGATGACCACTCAATGTCCCACTCTCGCCACTTCTCCACGTCTCCGAGCTGTATGGCGTCGGGGAAGTTGAGCTGCGTCTGTGCGATAGCGTGCTTGTCTATCTCGCTGGCATAGTACCTCTCGATAGGCACGCCCAGCTCTCGGAGGGCTATCTGCCCGCAGCTCATTCCGTCAAAGAGTGATAGTACTTTCATTCTTTCGCTTCCTCTCTCTTACTCATCACGGGCTTAGTGCGAAGTAGGGGGCGTGGCACACGCTCCAGCGTGACGGGCTTAGCCGTGGGGGCTTGATACTCACCCTTGGTCAGCACCTTCTCCGCGAGCTTGAGCGTTAAGTCATTGGCATTGCCAAGAATTTCAAGGATCTTGTGTTGCTGGCCACTGACGAAGGAGAAGTAGTGTTCTACCTCACCCTGCATCTTGGAGAGATCTCGTGCTTCTCTCTTGCGCTGGGCATCCATCCGCTCAATAAGGCGAAGGCGCGAGTGGAGCGTCCAGAGGAAGTAGCTCATCACGAGCAGGCCTGCAGAGAGTAAGAGTAGTAGTAGTGTGATTGTCATTTGTCGAATAGTTTGGTAGGTGTTGCGATGTGGTGGATAGCGAGGAGCAGCGCGTCGCGGTCCTCCTGGTTGGTGGCCCTTTGCTTGTGCTTAGGCAGTGTGAGTCGGTGACGCTTGCATACCATCAGGAGCTCCTCGTGTGTGATCTTCCCGTTCTTACCCTTCCACACCTTGCGGAGCGGAGGCTGGCAGATGAGCGGGAAATCGTAGTCGGTGATGAGGTCACGCAGGATCTCTCCAACCATTGAACAGCGTCCGACGTTGTAGCCAGTCTTGGCTATTGCCTTGGCTTCCACCTGTCCACCGATGTGTCGGTTGTGCGATGTCCCCCACACATTCTCGAGGACAAAGCGGTAAGAGTAGCCGGTATCGAGATACTGCTCGTCTACCTCGTTGCGCCATTCCTGGAGCAAGCGTACGATCTTGGGGATTGTCAGTTGCTCCAGGTGAATAGTGCGGTCAGTGATATTGATGCAAGCCCAGCCCGACCCCTGGGTGTCAGGGTCGATGCCGATGATGAGGTTATGGATTGGTTTTTCTGTCATAGCGACTAGGCTCTTTCTGATTTCTGTTTGGTACATATAGGGGTCAGTGGAGGTATATCTAACCGCTGACCCCTATATATGATTGGTCGTTACTTAGTGAGGTGCAGGAACTCTGGAGCTACTCCATATAGCGGGGTCTTCCCGTCCCACTTGTCGATGAATTTGGCGTAGAGCACTTCCTTCGTGAGACCTCGGCTGATGATGAGGGCTTGCTGAGTTCGTAGCTCTTCAAGCTCATTCCGCTTCTTCTGCTCTAGGATCTGCTGGTCTAGTACGGAGATATTGGTGTTCACCTCATTACGGCTGTCGATCTTCTCTCGCACCTTGTTCGAAAACTCCAGCTGGGCGGAGAAGGTGATCAGGGTAAACCCTCGCTTCTTGAACTCTTGGCTGATAATCTCCTCTAGCTTTCGCTCAAAGGATAGGCTACCCCCATCCGCCATCAGGCTATCCGTCTTATGCTTTCGGCTTTCTTCTTTGATTAGGTCGTAGATACGTGGCTCTAGCACGTTGTCCTCTACGCTCGAGAGGAAGTCATCTCCGTACCCGATATGCTTGTTGTCGAAGACTACGTCCACGGATCTGTCCTTTGACACCCGATAGGAGTACGTAGGTCGTGCTGAGAATTCGGTGTTATCAGCCGCTTTGAGTCGCACGGGAGACTTGAACTCACCCCGTTGCTCGAAGAGCGGTACTTGGTACAGCTCCGATCCAGGCTGGATCGTCCATACTCGACCAGAGACTACCGAAAAATCCTCCTTGCCCGACTTGCCATAGTTCTCCATGAGCACACCTGCGTAGTTGGGTTCTACTCTTTCGCAGGCGCAGAGTAGTAGCGCCATGATCGCCAAGAGGGCGATCTTACTTAGTTTCTTTACCATGATTCACTAATTCTTTTAGAGTTAAGGCCATAGGCCTGATTAAGAGGGCTGAAGCTATGAGGATGGCTAGGCCTATCCACACGCTGTATCGGTTTGCTACCTTTGTCGCTGTGTAGATCATAGCCTGCTGAGCTATGATGATACCAGCTAGCTTGATGATCTTTCGGTTCATCTCGTCTGATCCTATCTAAAATGGGAGGTCGTCGGCTACCCCCGCCTGTGGCGTTGCAGGTGCGGGAGCTACAGCCTGCTGTTGTGGATACGCCTTCTGGTAATCTGGCTGTGGTTGCGGTGGCTGGTAGGTCGGCTGTGGTGCGGGCGCAGCTTGCTGTGCTCCTGCCAGGACGATGTTCCACGCCTTGATCTCAGTGTACCACCGCCCGTTGAACTCTCGGCTATCGATGTCTACGGAGACTATCACGTCCTGCCCCACCTGTGGTGTCTTGGCTACGTTGTCCCCGAAGAGTGAGATACATACCTTGCGAGGGTATTGACCGCCCTGCTCGAGGACGAACTCCTGCTTCTGCCATGGGTTGCCAGCCTTGGATGTGCCTTGCTGGAGGGGGAGGATTTGGAGCACTCGCCCCGTTACGTTCAGTTCATTCATATCTATGTGTGTTAAAGTGTATCTATTCTTTGGCCTTGATTAGCCCCCTGCGCTTCCACTCGTCAAGCGTCCAGAAGTTGGTAAAAGGGGTCTTGTCCCAGCCACCCTCATCGCCACTGCTCGGGTTGTTAGCTACGTTTTTCAGGCTCACCAGCTTTATCTCGCTGTAGTTTGGGTGTCCTTTGAACCGAGAGTACACGATGGTTGATGTTGCACCAATCTTTGATGCGTACTCCTCGCACGCCTTTGTGATTGTCATCCCATCCTCCATCACCATCAGCTCAATCTCATCGAGGAGCTCTGGTGGCAGTTCTATCTTGTTGGGTGGTGTTATTGCCATGCGTCTTTTCGTTGCTTTCTGTGGTCGGGCACTCCGACAAGCTGTATCTCGATGCAGTCGCCACGAAGGCGGGAGATAGCTCTATCGCCGTAGCGCTGGAGCTCTGACCACGGGAGATTTGTAGTGATGACCATTGGCGCATCTCGGTAGCCAAAGTCTGAGCGCTGGTTGATGAGGTCTGCGAGGCTCGCTTTATTTCCGTACCGCTGGTATGTGGCGGGCTCACTGCCGAGGTCGCCGATGTGAAGCACTCGGTAGCTTAGCGCCGTATACCTTCCATCTTCGCTGTCGATGTAGTCCGACATGTGCCAGAGTGCGTGAGTGTCTCCGTTCCAGAGGAAGGGCTTCATCACCCTGCGACTACTGCCGCCATCATAGAAGGGGCGGTGCAATCCAAGCATATCGCTAAGCTCTCGGAGGAGAGATACCAGCATCGTCTTCCCTGTGCCTGTCTCACCCATCACAAGCAGTCCCTTCATCGGGTCGTCTATCTCTGGGTGAGGTAGAGCCAGTAGCCACGAAACGGCCTTGATGTAAGCTGCGGTGCTAATCTCGTCTAGCTCGAAGTTGGGGGTCGCCCGCTGACCGAGTGCCACGATGTAGCTAAAGGCGGTGCTTATGTCAATCTCTTTGTACACGTCGTACACCTGCCTTGGCGGTAGCCCCTCGATGCGCTCCGCCTGTACCTTCTTCACGAAGTCTGAGGCGAGGGGGAGTACGCTTGTCTTTTGTGGTGGTTGTTCTGCGTTGCTCATTATCTTGTCTTCATTTCGCTCATTACACGCCTTGCCATCTCGGCTGTCTTAGCCTTGTACGCCTTGACCTCCTCGCTATCCTCTCGGCTAGCCTGCTCTGCCTTCTCCTTCGCCCACATGTCGTTGGAGTAGCCGTGCGAAGCTGGAGGCGGAGAGGATGGCTTAGAGGCGTGGTTGTCTCTATAGCATCCCTCCACAACCTTAGCAAAGTTGTCAGCCCTAACCAACCACGAGAGGTTCGCCATAGCCTTGTTGCTTCGGAGGAAGGTAGACGCCTTAGCCTCTTCGAGCATCTTCTTGAAGAGCTCTATTGCGTTTAGCGTGGTGGCTATCGTTGGGCGCTCCTTGGAGTTCCCGTCGGGGCGGTCGGGCATCAGAGCAAAGAAGAGCTCCTGCCCATCTCTGCATATCGCACGACTTAGCACCAGAGGCTTAGCGAAGTCCTCCTCGCCTGCAGTAGCCTCCTCGTAGATCGCCTTCCACACCTTGCCGTAATCTCGCATATCGGAGCTAGGGTACATTAGCGAGCTAACCATAGAGCGAAGCGAAGTATCCTCTATCTCCTCTAACTCGATGCGCTCGCTCTCACCCCCCCCCTCGGGGGTTAGGGGGCTACTTTCTATTTCTACTTTCTCTTTATCTTTTTCTTTTAGGGGGGTATTTACCCCCCCTATAGTCCCCCCCAAAGTAGAGCTGAAAGTAGAAGGCAAAGTAGAAGAGCCTTTTCTACTTTCATCTACTTTCATTTCTACTTTCTCTACTTTGGTGGTTTTTTCGTCTACTTTGCTCTCTACTTTCGTTTCTACTTTGCTCTCTACTTTGCCACTTTCGCCTTCTACTTTTGAGCGATTGCGCTTAGCCTCCCGAGCTCTATCTAAGCCATCTTTCACCGCTTGGCTTACATTGTAGTTCCGCTTCTTCGTGGTAGGCTCTTCGCTCTGCTTTCGCTCTGCTCCTCCAATGGATGAAAGGTGCGAGGTGAGGCGAGGAGAGTAGAACACCTCTACCCCATCTTCGTCTACTTCTACCTCGAATAGCCCGTAGTCCTCGATAGTAGAGCGAACAACCTCCGCACGAGGTCGCTTTGGTAGGATGTTCGCCAGCCGCTTGGCATTGTTTGGGTAGCTGTATCCGCTCTCGTCCTGCTGGGCGAGCTTTAAGAGTAGTGCGGTGTACACCCCCCATCCTGCCAGCCCGTGGTCTGCAGTCAGCGCTTCTATCTTAGCGTCCTGCATGGCGAAGATGTCGAGAGGTATGTACTTATGCTTACACATATTCTGGGAGTGTAAAGTATGTAGTATTGAGTGTCCGCCCAGTGAGCAGTAGGCCATCGTGGTAGAGGTCTAGAAGGACTGGGCGTAGGGTATCAAAGTCGCAACCAACGACCGAGGACAACTGCTCTTTTAAGATTATAAGCGGTTGCCGTCTAGCATCCCTGCGCCGTTGCAGGTGGAGCTTCATCTTGTCGAGCACCTCGGAGCGGTCGATCTTATGCATTCTCCTTAGTCTCCTTCGCCCTGCGCTTTCTCTCAGCCCGAAGTGTGAGTAGCCTATCCATTGTGCTATCTGCCATTCGTCTGTAGTAAGGCATCCGCTTGTTGTTCGCACACATTTTGGTGGTAATGAAGCTCATCACCTTGTTGTGGTTGTGGATGTGTACGTCTAGCTCGAAGTCGCTTAGAATTGATAGGTCTATCTCCCTAGGATATAGTCGAAGTCTTCCCATAGTCATTATCTTTTGTGGTGGTTATCGTTTGGTCATCTTCTGTTCTCTGCGCAGGCACTCTGCGTAGGCTTCCACGTCAAGAATGAGCGTGAAGCGTTCATCTTGGAGGAAGGCGCTAGGGTACTTTGCTATTCTGGAGTTAAGTGCGCCCCTCGACTTGATGCCGAGGAAGTCGAGCACCCTATCACGACCTGCGATATATCTCTCGCTCTGCTTTGCACTCTCGGTGTGCTTGCTGAGCGCATCGCACACTGCAGAGGAGATGAGCGCGGAGAGCTCTACTGGGCTAAGGATTACTGCGGTGTCCATCGTGCTTATCCTTTTGGTCTAATAATCTTGCTTCAATCTTTGTGCGAAGAAGCTTTGATACCCTTACTGCGTTCTGCACCTTGAGATTCAATGTGCCAGACATACGGGTCGCTTGCTCTAGAGTAGCGAGCGTCCTTGCAAGACGCTCCGCTTCGGAATTTGAAATATGTATCATACGTACCTCCTACTTTGTTCTACTTCTCTGGACACTGCATTTATCATTGCCTCATCATCGGCAAGGGGGAGGAAAATCCCCACCTCTTTGTACGACCAGTCAATGAAGCGTTCTATCGCAGTGGTCATTTCCTTTGTCGTTAGGTCAGAGCTGGAGCGAAGGGCGTAGTACCGCCCTATGCCTGCCCCCTCTTTCTCGAGGAGGAAGATATCGGCATTCACGTGCCTCTTGAAGAACTCCTGCTTGACCCACTCGAGGCGCTCCCCATACTCTAGGGCAAAGTAGGAGAGGATGAGGTGTAGGTAGCTGTTCTGCGATAGCGTCCTCTTGTCTCGCTTCTCGGTGAGCTCGACGCGCGCGCCCTTTTCGGAGAGGTGCTTACACCTTGCTTCGAACTGGGCGCGCTCGAGGGGCTCTTGAAGGTTGTATATCATCGGAGTGTAATCTTTACGTAGCTCTTGCGGGCTACCTTCTTAGCGTACTGCTCGGCAAGCTCGGGGTGCTCTTCCTTAAACCGCTTACTGTCGAAGGTGGTACTCTCACTTTCAGCTACCAGCGTTAGTAAGAGGTTCTGCGTCTCGAGCTTCTTTAGCCCACCCTCCTCCATTCTCGCCTTGAGAATGTCGAGAGCCTCCTGCTTCTCTGCTTCGCGTCGGTCTATCTCTCTCTTCAGTGCGATAATCACCTCCTCCTGCTCGCTGATTCTCGCAAGAGCCTCCTCTTCGGGGCTTGTGAACTCCACGGGCTTGGGGGTGAATACCTCGCCATCTAGATAGGCCTGAATAACTTCCTCGATGTCGTCGTCGCTCTTTCGCTCTACCTCTACCAGCTTCGCAGTGCTACCTCGTAGCCAGATGCCGTAGAGCTTAGATGACGGTCGCTCGAGGAAGATGTTCTGCTTCGTAAATAGGTAGTCGCAGAAGGAGAGCTGCCATGAGAGGCTCTCTATATCGAGCTGGCTGGTAGTCTTGATGTCGTAGAGGTTGCCTTTGTCGTCGATGCAGTCAATCATCGTAGCTACCACCTCGTCATCTGTCACGAGGTATTCGCTGTAAATCATCGTGATGCCTTCACTCGCGAGTAGCTCGTGGTAGTTGCGTGCCTCCTCACTGGAGTTCTCGTTGAGAGCTCCTTCCCCGAAGAGATTTACGTCCTCGCACTCATTATGGATAGCCGTGCCACGCTCAGCCGCCTTGGCGAGTATCGCATCTGGGATGCCCTTATACTTGTCTGGGAAGAGTGCCTGCTTAATAATAGAGGTTACGCCAGTAAGCTGTCGCCCATCGGAGGTGGTGTATGTGTGGCTCTGCTCATCGAAGCGCACCGAGGAGCGGTGCAAGTCTAGGGCGTTCATTTCTTTGCGGTCTTTTGAGCGAACACTGCCTTTAGCCTTATCGCCTCGCCCTTTACTGAGCGGTCGTCCTGCATTTCCTTTGGGAGGCTTCGGAATATATTCGCAAGTTCATCTAAGCTACTTGCCTTTGCGAGCTCGTTAATAGCGCCCTCTACTTTATTCTGGTAGTCGGGGCTTGTCGGCGCCTGCGGCGCCTGCGGCGCCTGCGGTACTAGCTCGTGGGTGGTAGCGTCGGGGTCTTTGTCTTCATCAGTCGGAATGGTGAAGAGCTGGAAGAGGGCATACTTGAGGGCTATGCTCATCGCCTTGTTCATCCCCTTGTCCCCGCTGTCCATCGCCTCGCCTACCACCAGTGTCGTCACGGAGGAGCCGTCGGAGGCGGTGAAGTGGTGGCGGATAGTGGCTCGGGTGTAGAGCAGAACGCCGTTGCGCGCTTGTCTCTCTGTTACCTCGTAGCTCACAACCTCGGGGATAATCACGATACCGCACTTAGCGAGTATCGGGTGCAGTCTGTTGTAGACGTCGTCTACACCTCGGAACTTAAAGCCCTGTTGCTGGTTCGTGTTGCCCTTGGAGATAGCCCCTACAAGCTCATTAGCTTTGATAAGGGCTTCATAAATCTTGGGCGTCTTTGTTTCCGTGTCCATCTTGTGTCTGCGTTAGAGATTGTCGCCATATGCTGGCGTGTTGTTGTGGGCGGGGCGGCCTCAAAATTGACCGCCCCCGCCACGGATTGAAGAAAAGAACCTATCAGCTATTACTTGCCGTGGCGCTCAATGGCTCGCCACGTATATATCGAAGCCCCAAGCAGTGCAATGCCTGCGAGCTTCTTAATGATGAACTCCGAGGTAGAGAGGTCGGGTGTAAACGCTGCGTCTGTGTCGGAGACGATTAGAAGCCCCCCTAAGAATCCGAGGAGGATAAGCCCGCCTGCTACTACATAAGCAATGGCAGTTGTCACTCTGTCTGTCGTCATATCTGCTCGTTTCATATTCATTGTCTTTATCGTTCTGTTATGTTGAGCCAGCGCTCTGTGTCTGCTATTTCTCGGGCGGTGCGCTCGCTACGCGCTATCTCACGCTCTGCGTTGTAAAGCACCCCGCAGAAGTCGGTGCTATCGAACGGGGGGAAGTCCTTCACCCCTGCTCTGTTGTCGTATTCGTAGGTCAGTTCAAACTCCCCTCCCGAAAGCTCTAAGGTGAGGATGAGTGTTGATTCATCAGAGAGCCGTGGGTCGTCTATTATGTAGATGCACTGCTCTGTGGTGTATCCGCCATAGTCTACGATGGACTGGGCCATATCGCAGACCACGTCCTTGAGGAATGATGCGGTGACCTCGCTGTAGGAAATGTCTTCTTCGTTGTACATAGTTGTCTTTGTTACGTTACTGGTGTCGTCAGGAGGGTTGCGACCCTCGGGGTTTCCGTGCCTTCTTCCACGGCTTCGCCCTGTGCGCAATAGGCCACAGGCTAACGACAATGGTTAATCACGTGCAGGCCTTTCACCTGCAGATTATCTGTATTCGCCATTGTTTGTATCAAGAATGTCAAAGAACGCTCAGTAATGAGGGCTTAGCCCTCGGAGGTGCACAGCTTGTTAGCCCTTTAGGTAGTTGTATACCGTTGAGCGTGCGAGCTTGTATTTCACTCGTAGACTGTGCACGGCATCTTCTGTTCCCATGCCTTCGTCCTTCATCTTTGCGAAAGCTGCTCTGACTTTGTCAGCACGCTCTGCGAGTATCTTAGACTTGGGCTTTAGGGCTCTTCGCTTTGCCATAGAGGTCTACTTGTTTTGTATTTCATTATCTTTGTCGGTGTCTATTTTTAGACCCGCCCTTGTTGTCCTCTCTTGGACTACACTACAAAGGTAAACCAATTTGGTTGACTTACCAAATCTTTGTCAGCCTTTTTGGGTGACTTATTCTACAAGATGCTGTAATACTGCACCTTATGAGCGAAAAAAAAATTTCTGCCCTTGCAGAATACTTCAAAAGCAAGGGCGTTACACAGAGTGCTATTGCCGAAGAGCTCGGAGTTAGCAAGGCCTACGTGAACTCTCTGATGAATGGGAAGAAGGCTTTTGGCAAGGCGCAGGCGGCTAAGTGGGGCGACCTGTACGGCCTCTCGCCCTCGTGGTTGCTCACTGGGGAAGGCGAGATGCTAAAGGATGGCGCACCAGCCACACAGCCCACGCAGGAGAATAGCGCCCGCCCGCTCGTAAGCAGTGACCGAGATTGGGTGGACATCCCTCTCGTACCGCACAGAGCACAGGCTGGAGCGCTATCTGGATTCGGAGACCCTTGCTGGGAAGAAGACAAGCAGACGATGCCCGTACTAATAGACAAGCGTCTGAAAGGGGATTACCTGCTCTTTGAAGTGTCGGGCGACAGCATGGACGATGGGAGCAGTACCGCATTCCTCGATGGCGACATCCTGCTATGCCGAGTGCTTCCTAAAAGCGACTGGCAGTTTGGTATAAAGAAGCGTGGGGAAACATACTGCGTCGTGGCGACAGATGCCGAGGGCATAGTGCTCAAGGAAGTGGTGAACCACGACAAGGCTAACAATGAGATTATATGCCACTCCCTCAACAGCCAGTATAAGGACTACTCTGTGAAGCTCGATGACGTGCAGGGTATCTTCTATGTCGAGGAACTGGTAAAGCGCAAGTTCTAGACAACATATACATATATATGTACGCGTACGCGCGTATAAAGCACTACATACGATCACTTTTAATAACTCTAAATACAACCATTATGAAGAAATTACTACTCTCGCTTGTAGCGGTCATTGCGATTGCTATCTCCTTTGCCTCGTGCAAGAAGGACAGCCCAACCCCCTCGAGCTTCTCAATGGAGCAGCTTTACGGAACGTGGCGCATCACGAAGGTAGAGCAGAAGGACGGCTCTATGTTTGACGTCACCAGTGCCGTCGCACAGCTGGTATTCCCAGCAACCTACGCCACGTTCGACAAGGATGGCAAGTACCAAGGTAGAGGCTACTTCGGCAAAGGAGAAGGCACTTACAAGGTATCGGGAAATACCATCATCTGCTATATCGACGGAGCCGAGTACGCACGATACGAAGTACTCAGCATCAGCGGAGACACCGCCCTACTGAGAGCGAGCATCTCGGGAGAGAGCGTAAAGATTGAGTGCAAGAAGCAATAGCACTTACCACCAACAACCACGAAAAACCATATTGTTGAAGCCAACGATATGGTTTTTCTTTATCCCCCAGTATATTATGCTACCTATCCGCCGCACGTGCCACTTCCTCCTCGACAAACAGAAGGGGTGGAAGGCTTTACAAGTCCGCTACCGCATCCGCTATGGAGGCGGGTACATCACAAGCGTCTATGTTGGCTACCGAGTAGACCCCGACAAGTGGAGCACCGAGGCGGAACGATGCCTAAAGAACACCACCCACGGAGACAGACGTACGCCAGCCGCTATGATAAACCGAGCCTTGCAGTACACCGAGGAGGCAATAGAGAGCGCATTCTCCTACTTCGAGGAGATAGAGTACCTCCCTACCCCCGAGGAGCTAAAAGCGAAGTACAACGAGTATCTAGGAGAGACGCTTGGCACATCGAAGCAAGCACCAGTAAAGGTCGCCCCAGAGGACAAGCGAAAGGTGGTATCGCTCATTGACCTATTCATCGAAGCCGAGAGCGTCCGACGAAGCTGGAGCGAACGACACAGAGCCAACATACGCACCGCACGTATGCACCTCGCTGACTACTCGCAGTCCGCAACACTGGAGGACATCAGCGAGAAGTGGGTAGCAGGCTTCATTACGCACCTAACGGCAAAGCGAGGCCTGCTCAACGGCTCAGTAGACAAGACACTCCGCATCCTCAAGAGTGCTCTATACTGGGCGCAGGGGCAAGGGCTATACGAAAAGGACTACCGCCGCTTCTTCGAGGTGCGACTAAAGGGCATTGACAGCAACAGAGCGGAAGTATACCTCACGTGGGAGGAGCTGAGCCGCCTTGCTTCTGTGGAGCTTCGCTTACACTCCGAGCGTGTAGCCCGTGACCTATTCTGCTTCCTTTGCTTCACTGGTCTGCGGTACTCCGACTTGAAGAAGCTCACCCACGACAACATCACGCCTACAAGCATACGATACTACGCACAGAAGACAGACCAGCTAATCGAGGTAGACATCAACGACCATGCACGGGCAATACTCGACAAGTACAAGGGCGAAGAGACACCGCTACCAGCAATGGCGGAGCAACGTCTGAACCGCACCCTCAAAAGCGTGTGCGAGCAGGCACGAATAGACGCACCCGTCACACGCCTGCGATATTCTGGACGCCAGCGCATCGAGGAGACGCTGCCGAAGTATGAGGTAGTGACCTCGCACATCGGGCGTCACACCTTTGTCGTGCAAGCCCTCACCCTCGGAATCCCATCCGAGGTCATCCGCAAATACACTGGACACAAGACCGAGAAGACTATGCGCCCCTACGTGGCAATAGCCGACACCCTCAAAGCGCAGGAGATGGAGAAGTTCAACCGTCCGCTGCTATCCTCACAACGGACGCTTAGCGGACGGAAAAGGGTATCATCTAATAAACGATAATGGCTTTAAAGGGCAAGAGGGGCGGGGTGAATACCTGCGGGAATAGCACTATCGAAGCATAGAGCGTATTTACCTAACAATCAATATATTACCACTCTGGGTACAGCCACTTACAGGAAGCCCCTACGTAAATCAATGATTTGCGTAGGGGCTATTCTTGTAGCGGACGATGCCATTTATCCCTAAGGTACACACTATCCAATCGCATAGATTCGATAGCTTCCGACAAATAAATCCAGCCACTTTATTCCATCCTTAGACTCCTATCAGCAGGCAGTTTATTTCGCTCCAGCACCCCGACATATCGATTCTATAAATACACACATAGATATAGACTATCAAACTAAGGGCTCATTATCAGGGTTACGGGCTTCTCGGGTTGCGGTCCACTCACTCGTTTGCTCTATCTTTGTCCGAACCGGATCCATCCGACGGAATTATCATTCTCACCCTCTCATCGACCCTATGCCGACTGAGTCCCCAAAACCCAATTTCTTCGTGCGAGCCTTTCGCCTCTATCGCGATGGCTTCCGAGGATTGACCCCGACAAGCAAGAAGCTTTGGCTCATCATTGCGCTGAAGCTCTTCATTATGTTTGCTATCCTGCGCGCCTTCTTCTTCCCTAACCACGTCAAGCAGCAGGCTCAAGAGCAGCATATCGAGCGATCCGAGTTCGTCGGTGACGAGCTCCTCAATCGTCGTGCGCCAGGCGATACCATCGCCCAATGACGCCCCACCTCTTCATGCGAGATAAACATATCAAACTCTAATAACTATTTACAATGGATCTAGAATCTTTAGTCTCATGGTCGCGGGCGCAATTCGCCCTGACGGCTATGTATCACTGGCTCTTCGTCCCGCTGACCCTCGGCCTGGGGGTCATCATGTCACTGGCTGAGACGAAGTACTATCGCAGCGGTGATGAATTCTGGAAGAAGTCCACGAAGTTCTGGCAGAAGCTCTTCGGGATTAACTTCGCTATCGGCGTAGCTACAGGGATCATCCTCGAGTTCCAGTTCGGGACCAACTGGTCGAACTACAGCTGGTTCGTCGGTGATATCTTCGGTGCGCCCCTCGCTATCGAAGGGATCCTCGCCTTCTTCATGGAGTCGACGTTCATCGCCGTGATGTTCTTCGGTTGGGGGAAGGTCAGCAAGGGCTTCCACTTAGCCTCCAGCTGGCTCACCATCATCGGGGCTACTATCTCTGCAGTATGGATCCTCATCGCTAACGCTTGGATGCAGAATCCTCAGGGTATGGTCTTCAACCCCGATACGATGCGCAATGAGATGAGTGACTTCTGGGCTGTAGCTCTCTCGCCAACGGCTATCATCAAGTTCCTCCACACAGTCACCTCGTCTTGGACGCTCGGTACGTTCTTCGCACTCGGTATCTGTGCACTCTATCTCCTGCGTAAGCGCAACGTAGAGTTCGCTCGTCGCAACCTCAAGATCATCGCCCCCTTCGGCTTCGTAGCAGCACTGCTGACGGCTATGACGGGTCACAGCTCGGCTGTCGATGTGGCTACGAATCAGCCCATGAAGCTCGCAGCCATGGAGGCTATCTACGACACGGGTAAGTGCACCAGCGAAGGCTGCACGGAGGATGGCGAAGGTGTCGGCCTCGGTGTCATCGGTCTGCTCAACCCCGACAAGCAGCGCCCCGACGACGGCAAGCCCTCACACATCTTCAACATCGAAGCGCCCCGCCTCCTCTCTTACATGGTCGCTGGCACGGGCACACACTATGTACCTGGTGTGATCAACATCCTCGAAGGTGGCTACCGTCAGCCCGATGGTAAGACCGCCATCTCTACGGAGGAGAAGATGCGTCGTGGTCGTATCGCTATCGATGCTCTCAATGCCTTCCGTGCCGCTCGCAAGGCTGGGGATAGCATCTCCGCTGAGCAGCACCGCACTGTACTGATGGAGAACTTCCCCTACTACGGCTATGGCTACTTCACCAGCAAGTATGAGACGGTCCCCAACATCCCACTGACCTACTACTCCTTCCGAGCCATGGTCGGGCTCGGTGGTGCCTTCCTCCTACTCTTCCTCATCCTGACGTGGTATGCCTACAAGCGTAATGAGAAGCTCGCCTCTACTCGCTGGCTCCTCTGGGCAAGTATCATCCTCACTCCTCTGGCATGGGTAGCAAGTGAAGCAGGCTGGGTAGTGGCTGAAGTGGGTCGTCAGCCCTGGACTATCCAGAACCTCCTGCCCGTCCATGCAGCTATCTCGAAGATCGAAGCTTCGTCGGTGATGATCACCTTCGCACTCTTCTTCCTGCTCTTCACGATCATGCTCGTGGCTGAGATCAACATCATGCGCAAGGCCATCAAGCAGGGCCCTGATCAGCACTAAGCCCCACGAAGTCATCTAATCAAGCTAAGCAAACGATTTATTATGGACTACGCATTCTTCCAAGAATACTGGTGGCTCTTAGTCTCCGTCCTCGGCGCTCTCCTCGTCTTCCTGCTCTTCGTGCAGGGGGGCCAATCGCTCTTCTTCAGCATTGGCAAGGAACAGCTCGACCGCAAGCTCCTCGTGAACTCTATCGGCCGTAAGTGGGAATTCACCTTCACTACGCTGGTCGTCTTCGGCGGTGGCTTCTTCGCCTCCTTCCCCCTCTTCTACTCGACCAGCTTCGGCGGTGCCTACTGGGTGTGGATGCTCATCCTCTTCTGCTTCATCATCCAGGCAGTCTCCTACGAGTATCAGAATAAGAATGGTAATGTGCTCGGTAGCCGCACCTACCAGACGTTCCTCTTCATCAATGGCCTCCTCGCTCCGATCCTCCTCGGTGCCGCTGTATCGACCTTCTTCACGGGCTCAACCTTCACGGTGAACCGCGAAGCTATCGCTGACCTCTCTGGTGCCAGCCAGGTCATCTCCGAGTGGCTCCCCTACAAGGGTATCCAGCTCCACGGCCTCGAAGCAGTGCTCAATATCTGGAATGTCGTCTTCGGCCTTGCCGTCTTCTTCCTCGCACGTACCACGGCACTTCTCTTCTTCATCAACAACATCGATGATGAGACGATCTACAAGCGCTCACGTGGTGCACTCGCTTGGAACGCCGCTATCTTCCTCATCCTCTTCCTCGCATACCTCTTCTTCCTTCTCACGAAGCAGGGCTTCGCTTACGATCCTGCTAACCCCGAGGTCACCTATCTCGTGGACTATAAGTACTGGAAGAACCTCATCGAGATGCCCGCAGTCTTTGCGGTCTTCTTCATCGGGGTGGTGCTCGTGCTGGCAGGTATCCTGCTGACGCTCCTCAAGGAAGGCTTCCGCAAGGGGATCTGGATCGAAGGTATCGGTGTCGTCCTCACGGCACTCGCCCTCTTCCTCATCGCTGGGTGGAACAATACCTC
>ERZ773180.139-NODE-139-length-51333-cov-52.210383_pt1 | contig 51333 bp, 39 predicted proteins | sample MGYA00511080_ERZ773180 | MGnify/ENA primary metagenome ERZ773180 (study PRJEB29015, sample SAMEA2738175) | human oral metagenome | biome: human oral; feature: human-associated habitat; material: saliva | place: China | collected 2178 ... | reverse complement strand
TCCTGGGGTTGGTTGCATGGTGTTTCTTAGAGTTTTGATGACCCAGCATAGACCTACATGCTGCGCTTCAATGGAAAGTTCTCTGAGCCCGGCGACCATGCCGTGTTTTCTAAAGAACTTACCCCCACTAGGCTACACGTTCCATCTCCGCGTTGCCATGATTATCGCGCCTAAGACCCAATATTCCTGCATTTTATGCACGCAAAAGCCCCGCAAGCGTATACACGCCCGCGAGGCTTTACTGGAGACCGAGGCAATTTACCTTCGGAACCCTTCAAATATTGGTTATTTACTTGCCAACCTGGCAGAGGAATACCCTCACTACGCCATCATGAGAGTACGTTGTTGAGCTGAACACTTCATCGGAAGTGGCGTTATTGGAGTTAGAAATCTCCCCCTCCATCACCCGCGGCGCCAGGTAGGAACCACCAGCACCACCAGAGCCAGCCAGCTGCACATAGCTGATGCTCTGGCGCACGCCCTTAGGGTTGTTATTCCACTTCTGAGCAATTGTGATAGATGACTGCGAGAGTGCCGCGCCCGAACCACCGCCGCCGTAACCGCCGCCGCCACCACCAGACACGATAATCTGCCCACCGTTAAAGTAGGGCGCTACACCGTAGTAGTGGATTTCTTCTCGAGTTCCATCAGGGAATTCAAGAACTTCTACGTCTTCCTGACGCCACCATGCTTCGTTATCATCCAGCTGATAGCTCACCGACATCACGCCGTCGCCGCCCTTACCATTCAGGCCGTTAGTGCCGGGGTTGCCTGCAGTCGAGGAGCTATAAAGCACCTGCTTATTCTGGCTGTCAAAACTAAAGATATCATTGGGGGTACCGGTCATCACGGTCGGCTTAGCGCCGCCAGCACCACCAATACCTCCGCCGCCACCTTTACCGCCTTCAACAGTCAGTTCAAGGCTCACATCCCGAGCATAGTATTCGTGGCCTTCGGTGGCGTCACCACCACGAGCCCCGCCAGCAACGCCAGCTGCACTGTATACGGGCGCGTGGGTCGGGTGCTCCGGACCGGTCATGCGGACATCCACAATGCCGGGAAAATGGCGATGATTAGGTTCTGCGGTGTATGGTTTTCCGCCAATTGATACGCCACCGCCACCACCGGCAACGGCAATGACTTCACCATCAATCAGTAGTGCCGATGAGCCACCACCCGAGCATCCGTAGACTTCTTCCATAGGCAAAGGAACGGGTCCGTAGGACCATTGGTGAGCCCAGACCCAGCGCTCATATACTTTATCCATAACATCGTTAGGGATTCTCACCTCAGGAGTCGAGCCTCCGTCGCCGAATCCGTATCCGCCCTTCACCGGAGCGGTTCGGTATCCTTCACCGCTGGGGTAGAACTCAGGAGCATAACTGCCGCCACCACCAGCAATAATTTTGACGGTCTGGTAGGGTTTCACTTCAACGATTCCGCTGACCTTGGCGCCGGATCCTCCGTCCAGGCCCGTATCGTATCTTCCGCCTGCGCCGCCGGTCAGCTCAAAACGTAGCTTATGGGTGCCCTCTGGGATTGTAAATTCTTCTTCAACGCGTTCATAATTGCTAATACCCCGAGCAGAGACAAATGCGTTCTCAGCAAACGTACAGTCCACAGAAGAGGCGAAGGTCGGAACGACCGATGAAGCGGCAATAACGGGGGTTGCCCAGGCAGCACCTTTCACCATCCTGCGACGAGAAATAGTAGACATCGATGTCCTTCAAAGTTTGTGCAGTCATTCATCCAGAGCCTTACCAAAAATTCGACACATTGAATCGTTGACTACGTGGTGTTTCTTCACGGAACCTCTTCACGCTAGCAACAAGGCCAAGTGTATAAAAGAGTTTCCGGTCTCTAGGGTACACCCAAGTTCAGAAAAAAAGAGCGCTCACAGGGCAAAAAACACTATGTCAGCGCCTTTTTACGACCATTTTCATCCCCCCTCCCTTGCTCTTCTCCGTATTTTCTACCAAGCTCAGAGCACACAAAAGCCCCGCGAGCGCACACACCCGCGGGGCTTTTCTCTACGTTCTATCCACGTTCTAGCGTCGGCCCACGAACCAGTCCGACAGCTTATCGATACGCGCCTGAATCTGCTCTGCAGAAGCCTGCGCGACCGCCGGGCCGCCACAAATCTTACGCAGCTCATTATGAATCACGCCGTGCGGCTGACCCGAACGAATCGACCACGCCGCCACATTCTTCGCCAGCTTATTGCGTAGCGCCTTCAACTGGCGGTGATCCACCACCGAAGGTGCCGCAGTCGCCGGGCGGCGTGCCGCGTGTTCACGCTGATGCGCTCGCAGTAGCGTACCGACTTGTTCAGCATCCAGCAGACCCGGAATACCCAAGAAGTCCTGCTCCTCCTCACTACCCACGGCAAGGTTGCCGGAGGCGAACTCGGCGCCGTCAAACAGCACACCGTGGAAGGACGCCTCGGAGCCGAGCGCCTCGAACTTACCGCGTGCCAGCTGTTCGGAGGCGCGTTCCTCGCGGTTTGCTTCTTCGAGCAGGTGGTCGTCCAGGCCCTCAACCATGGGGTCGATTTCCTGGGGTGCGCCGCGGTCGAGGGCGTGGTCGCGTTCCACTTCCATGTCGTTGGCGAGCATCATCAGCTGCGGCACGGACGGCAGGAACACGGAGGCGGTTTCGCCGCGCTTGCGGGCACGCACGAAACGGCCTATAGCCTGCGCGAAGAATAGCGGGGTGCTGGTGCTGGTGGCGTACACGCCCACGGCGAGGCGGGGCACGTCCACGCCTTCGGACACCATGCGCACGGCGACCATCCAGCGCTGCATGCCTTCACGGAATTCGTCGATTTTCGCGGAGGCTTCACGGTCGTCAGAGAGAATCACGGCGGGGTACTCGCCGGTAATTTTTTGAAGCTGCTCGGCGTAGGCTTTGGCGTCCGCGTGGTCGGTGGCGATGACGAGCGCACCGGCGTCGGGCACGGTGCGGCGCACCTCGGTCAGGCGCTTGTCGGCTGCCGCGAGCACGGTCGGGATCCATTCGCCGTTGGGGTCGAGGGCGGTTCGCCACGCCTGGGAGGTGATGTCCTTGGTGAAGCCTTCACCGAGGTTTGCCGCCATTTCCTCACCGGCGGAGGTGCGCCAACGCATCTGGCCCGAGTAGGCCATGAAGATGACCGGACGCACCACGTGGTCCTTCAGCGCGGGACCGTAACCGTAGGAGTAGTCCGCCTTGGAGCGGCGGATACCGTCATTGTCGACCTCGTAGGTGACGAACGGAATCGGGGAGGTATCCGAGCGGAACGGGGTACCTGTCAGCGCCACGCGGCGGGTTGCGTCGTCGAACGCTTCACGCAGGCCGTCGCCCCAGGACAGCGAATCGCCTGCGTGGTGAATCTCGTCAAAAATTACGAGGGTTTTCGTCGCCTCAGTGTTGCGGGCGTGCAGCTGCGGCTTATTCGCCACCTGCGCGTAGGTCAGCGCCACACCCTTGTAGTGGCGGCTGATGGTCACGTCCGCGTTCTTGAAGTTCGGGTCAATGGGAATACCGACCTTTGCGGCGGCGTCTGCCCACTGCTTTTTCAGGTGGTCGGTCGGCGCCACAACAATGAGCTGGCGGACCGTGCCGCGGTTGAATAGTTCCTTGGCGAGGGTGAGCGCGAAGGTGGTTTTACCCGCGCCGGGGGTTGCGACTGCCATGAAGTCGCGGGGGTTGGTTTCGAAGTACTTCTGCATGGCTTCTGCCTGCCAGGCGCGCAGGCTGACGGAGGTGCCCCAGGGGGCGCGGTCGGGGTATGCCGGGGAGAGCTTCGGCTTCACCATACTGTCGAATAGTGTGGGTTCCTCTGCGGGTGCGCTCATTCTCTCCTTCTTCCTCGGCTGCCTCTGCTGGTTCCTTCCGCCGATTCAGCGTAGGCGCTTCTGCCTCGTTTGGAGGTGGTGAGCGTCTGGCGTTCCTAGTGCGCTGGTGTTCTTAGCGCTCTGGCGGTCCGGGCACAGCGAGGTTAAATTCTAGCACCACATCCGCGGGTTGGGCCGGGCTGTGGTGCAAGAATTTGGTGCTAGTCAGCAACGTCTCATGGGCGGTGTTGAGCCGTTGAGTCTGGCTGCCGAGGCGTGTTATTTGACCGTATTATATTCAGGCGTATTGCCTGAGGCGTCTTGCCTGGCGCGTATTATTCGCCGGAGCCGTTGTCGCCGTCGTTACCGGGTGCGAGGCCTTCGTAGATTTCCTTGCACTGGGGGCAGACGGGGAACTTCTGCGGGTCACGGCCGGGTACCCACATTTTGCCGCAGAGGGCGCGTACGGGTTCACCGGTCAGCGCCGATTCGAGGATCTTTTCCTTGCGTACGTAGTGGGAGAAGCGCTCGTGGTCGCCGGGCTCAGAAAGCTGGGTTTCTTCGCGTTCGAGCAGGGCGGTGCCGCCTGCGGTTCCGGGGCCAAAGGGGTCTTCGATGCCTTCGATCGAGCTCATGTTTCTCCTTGATGATGAGGTGGGATACATAGGGTGAGGGGTGCCGCTGCACGGTTGGGTGATCGGCGCCTTCTCTATTTTAGTAGCTGTTGCGTGGTGCTGAGCCCAGGGGCGGTCAATATGGAGGCAGACCACAGCTAAGGCGCAGACTCGTAGTGTTGCGGTGAGCTTCTTTCCGCTAGAAGTTCGGGGCTAGAATTTCGGGCGGCACAGAAGCATAGAAAAGGGGTTCCGCGCCAGGCTTAGTACCTAACACGGACCCCTTCTCGTTTATTCCTGATGTGCTGGAGCTTCGACTCTCGTTAGTTCGTTTGGAAGCGTGCCACGCGCTCCAGCATCTTGGAGCTGACCTTGTCGTAGCGGTGACCGCCCCACGCCACGCCACCCACGAGCAGTGCGGCACCAATCAGGAGCTGAATCAAGCCACCGAAGACGAGGGTTAGTAGATCTTGGGTCACGAAAATGTACACAACAACCGAGATACCGCCGGGTAGCGCGCTGAGCATCACCAGAATTACGGTGAGCATCAGCAGCAACTGATTAGCGAAGCCCTCATTGTTCTTCGGGTTCTTGAACGGGTTAGCACCCGGAGGCGCCACGGGCGGGCTAATGAAGGTGTCCATCACACTGCCCATGCCAGCCGCTGCGGCGAGCACGCCCAGCTGGTGCATCAGCACGATGGGGAAAAGCTCCAGGTGTCCATTTGCCGCTGAGGCGACGAACACCATCACCACCACGATCGGAACCATCAGGATGCTGTAACCCCAGAGACGGCCGAGACGATCGTCAATACCGCGTAGCGGGGAGAGCACGTGCAGGCTGAATGCGGTGTTGTCGTATGAGACGAGGTAGCACATGTAGTAGCCGGTGAAGACGGTGCAGAAGTACATCCAGAATCCGAAGAGCTGCATAACGCCGCTATTGATAATCTGGTTAGCTTCAGCCGCGTTGACGCCGTTAAAACTGGCCCGACTTTCGAAGGAGCCTACCGAGCTCAGGAACAGGGGCATAGCCACCGTCAGTATCAGGTAAAGCATGGCGGTGCTTACGGTCAGCAGCTGCAGACGGTTGTCTTTCAGAAATGAGTGCAGGGTTCGTGCCGCCACGGCGCCGCGCGGGGTTGCGGGGAACCGTGCAAACAGACCCAAATCACCTGCGGCGACTTCGGTTGCGCTGGCGTGGTGCGCGCTACCGCCCACATTCGCCATGGAGCGTGCCAGGTTCTTACCCCACAGCCACCAACCGCCAGCCAGGTAGACGAGGGTCAGAACCAGGCAACCAAGGGCGGCGCCCATATTGCCGGTCGCCATAAAGTAGGGCACCGCAAACGCGGACCCGAAGGGCGTCACGCTGAGCCACGGCAGGTAGGGCAGCACCTCTTCCCAGTGCTTGGTCAGGTAGGTTATCGTTCCACCGAAGATAAAGCCGGCGCTCATCATCAGTAGCATGGCAACGATCATCAGGGTGTTGGCGATGCGCGGGTTATCATTCAGCGCCATGCCCAGGCGGTTGGCGAGACGAGCCCACACCATGAGGTTCGCAAGGCCGAGCACGCAGCAGATGAGGTACACAACCAGTGCGAGCGGTTGCGATATAAACGCGATCGCACCCAGCAGCACGGCAATGATGCTGGCGATGCCGGGGATACCCACGAACCCGCCGAGGAACTGGCCCTTCTGCAGGGTGGAGGGCTTGATGGGGAAGAGCACGAATCGGCTCTCATCCAGGGTGCCGTCCAGGCCACTGAAGAAGATAGGGACGATAGCCCAGGCGAGCGCCACAACGGTGCCTACAAGGAGGGTGCCGAGCTGACCGTATTCGGGGACCTTCGAGTTAGCGATAACGTATGCGGAGCCGAGGCCGAAGAGCATACCGCCCGCGTAGAGAGCCGCAAAAATCAGGCCGATGAGTGCCCAGATGCTACGGCGGAAGGAAGCGAGCACATACTGCCACTTTAGTGAGACGAGGTGCCCAACCATGACAATCCTTCCGAGGAGGTGCGGCCGCCGACCAGCTGCACGAATCGTTCTTCAAGGCTCATGCCGGCGCGTACTTCGTCGACGGTTCCGGCGGCGAGAATACGACCGGAGTCCATGACGGCTACGTGGTCGCACAGGCGCTGCACGAGGTCCATCACGTGCGAGGAGATAATGACAGTTCCGCCGGAGGCAACGAAGCCACGCAGAATGTCCTGAATATTGGCGGCAGAAACCGGGTCGACCGCCTCGAAGGGCTCGTCCAGGATCAGCACGGAGGGCGCGTGAACGAGAGCGGCGGCGAGCGCAATCTTCTTGGTCATACCGGCGGAGTAGTCGGCAACGGCACGGCCTGCAGCGTCGGTCAGGTCCATTGCGGCGAGCAGGTCCTTGACGCGGGAGGCGACGGTTTCCTTATCGATTCCGTGCAGGTAGCCGGAGTAGGTGATGAGCTGCTCACCGGTGAGCTTGTCGAAGAGGTGCACGCCGTCGGGCAGCACGCCCAGGTGTGCTTTGGCTTTGAGCGGGTCGGCCCACATGTCGATGCCGCGCACGTATGCGGTGCCTTCGTTGGGCTTGAGCATGCCGGTGACCATGGAGATGGTGGTGGTTTTACCGGCGCCGTTGCGGCCAACCAGTCCGTAGAAGGACCCGGAGGGGATGTCGAGGTTGATGCGGTCGACGGCGACCTTCTGACCGAATGCCTTGGTGAGGCCGCGGATTTCGATGGCGGGGCGAGCACCAGCTGCCGGTGCGGTCTGCGGGGTGACGGGTAGCTGCGGTGCTACCGACGCAGGAACTACAGCTTCCGGAGCTGCAAGCTCAGGGTTTACAGCTTCCGGCGCTGCAGATTCGGGGACTATAGCTTGAGGTACTGCCGCGGCGGGTGCTGCCTCTACTGCGGTCTCTTGTACCGGGTTGGTCTCTTGTACCGGGTTCTGCGGCGAACCTGGTTCTTGCGGGTTCGGGTCCTGGGGAAAGTGACTAGTGTTCATATTTTCACCCTACCACCCCCCCCATGAGGTCTAGCAGGTTTGGTGATGAAACCTGCATTATTAAGTACTCACAACGCATATTATGGACATTCCGGGGTGCTATACGTAGCGTCCTGGCGCGCTATCAGACAGGTTGAGTCGCCCGCTCTCCCCCACCTCAAAGCCGCCAAAAACCGCACACACAGAACGGGCTACCGCCTACCCCACAGCACGAGTGCGTGGGTAGACGATAGCCCGCCTGTATTCAAAGTTCCAGATTCAAAGTTTCAGTCGGTTAGACCGGCTCATGACGCTTCCCTAAAGACAGCGTCTTTTAGAACAGCGCCATGGTCAGTGCCGCACGCGCCTTGACGGTGCGCGGGTCAGATGCACCCACCACGTCGAAGAGCTGCACGAGGCGCTCGCGCACGCGCCCCTTATCGTCGGGACCTACCGCACTGAACAGGCGCAGCAGACGGTTGTATGCGTCCTCCACGTGACCGCCCACCAGATCCAGATCGGCTACGTTGAACGCGGCGTCAATGTTCATGGGGTCTGCCGCGGCTGCCGCGCGTTCGGTTGCCATGTCCAGGTCCTTCACGCGGGCGAGCAGTTCGACCTGTTCCAGGCCGAGCTTCGCTTCCTTATCGCCGGGGTTCTCGGCAATTGCCTTGCGGTATGCGGCGCGGGCACCCTCCAGGTCGCCGCGGTCGAGGGCGGCGACAGCTTCTGCGTGCAGGGGCGGCAGGGGCTTTTCGTCTTCGGGAACGACCGGGTCGAAGCCGCCGGGCAGCTGGTACTGTGCCGCGAGCTGCAGAACCTGGGAGAGCACATCGCCGAGGTCTTCTGCGCTGACCGGGCCGGTGTAAATCGGTGCCGGGCGACCCGCCAGAACGGCAACGCCCGCGGGCACACCGCTCACGCCGAACGCCTGGGCAGCTTCGGGGAGCTTGGTGACATCCACGGCGGCGCAAATCATGGTGCCTGCTGCGGAGTCGACGAGCTTCTGCACGCCTTCGAGCATCTGCAGGGAGGAGGGCGAGTGCGGCGCGTAGAGCGCAAAAATCACGGCACCCTGGCTGGAGAGCTGCACGAACTTCTGGAACTCTTCGGGGGTGTTGACCTCGTAGCGCCAGGTGGGAGCGGAGGGGGTCTGCTCGCCGCCCTGTGCGCCAGCAGACTGTGCCGCTGCGTTCTGTGCCGCGTTGGGGTTCAGTTCCATGGCGTTGCGTACGGAGGCGGGAATCTCCTGCGCTGCACCGTTCTGTGCTGCACCACCCTGGGCAACGTTACCCTGTGCCGCGTTCTGGGATGCGCCGCGGTCTGCCGGATCAAAAATAATGCTCATCCTGGGCTCCTTTACGTTCTGTACCTATTCTTGCGTGAGAGCTAAATCCTTCACGCGTTCCTTCCTCTATTATCCCCACAACGCACCGTTGCGAGCGCGCGTTCCCTGCCGCCTACGCTCTGAGCTCATGCCGGGACTAGCGCTTAGGCTAATCCTTGAACAGCGCGCAGATACCTCTCCCACTTGCGCTCCCTTATCTCTAGCGCTCACCTTTGACGCCGTAACAAAGTAAACCAGCCGGTAGAATGGCACAGTAGAGAAAAATACCCGGAAATGTTCCGGAAAGGAAGAGCATGAGCGAGAAGAAAGCCTCAGCAGCTCCCGAAGAGACAACATCGTCCTCCGAGACGCGCAAGAAGGAATCCCTCACCGATCAGTTAACGGAGACCTTCAGCGAGATAACCGAGAGCATTAGCCAGGTGCGTTCTAACCGCCGCCGCGCGTCCATGCCTCCTACGGATACCATTCCGGTGGTTCCCGCCACTTCTGAGGATGCGCCTCCCGCACCGAAGGTGGTCGGCAACGGCAAGACCTCGATGATGCATAACCCGGTCGCTTTTGGTTTCCTCATGACCGTGGGCGTGGGTCTGGCGCTCTTCGCCTACTACATTTTCAATAATGTGGGTGCCCTGGTGGGTTGGGTGACCGGCGCTATTTTCATTGCTCTGGGTCTGGACCCGATTGTGCGCCGCCTGGAGTCTTGGGGCATTAAGCGCGGTATCGGTGTGATTGCTGTGCTTGCTGGTTTTGCTGGCGCTGTGACCGGCCTGGTGATGTCGATTGGCCCGGTTATTAGCGAGCAGGCGTCTAAGTTTGTCCAGTATGCGCCGGGTATTTATCAGAACACGATTGATTCTGATTGGTATCACGAGCTTGATCAGCGTTTTGACATCAGCACCTGGGTGAATGAGAACGTCCCGAAGTTCTTGGAATCAACGTTCTCTTCGTCGCAGGTCAATAGCTTCATGTCGAGCCTGGTTTCTGCGGGTTCTACCCTGGCGCAGAGCGTGACCGGCGTGATTATTGTGCTGTTCCTGTCCCTGTACTTCCTCACGTCGATGGACACGATTAAGGCGTGGGGTGTGCGTTTGGCGCCGGCGTCTAAGCGTGTGCGCGTCAAGTACATTACCGACAAGATTACTGAGTCGGTGGGTAACTACGTGATGGGCCAGGCGATGGTAGCCATTCTGAACGCCCTCTTCGCATTCTTCATAATGTTGTTCTTGGGCTTTAGCTTCCCGCAGTTGATGGCTTTGGTCGTTATGATTCTGGCGTTCATTCCGCTGGTTGGTGGCGTGATTGCGCTGATTTTGACCTCGCTGATTCTGCTGACTCAGGACTGGAGTCTGGCGCTGTGGTTTGCGGTGGCGTACTTCCTGTACTTGCAGGTGGAGGCGTACCTGATTTCTCCGCGTATTATGGCTCGCGCTGTCTCAGTTCCTGCCGGTGTTGCGATTATTTCGGTGGCTGCCGGTGGCGCGCTCTGGGGCGTGCTGGGTGCGCTGATTGCTATTCCGGCGGCAGCTTCCATGCTGATTCTGGTGCGTGAGGTGTTCATTCCTCGCCAAGATCAGCTGTAGTCACCTCCCAACTGCAGTCATTTCTAGGTTCTCTACGCGCTCGTTGCTCTTCCACTGAGCAGGCATTTAAGACAAAAGGCGGCGGCTTTGGATGTTCTGTCCAAAGCCGCCGCCGTAATATTTTTATGCTGTATTTTTATGCCGAACCTTAAAGCTCAGTGATTTCTTCTGCCACCGGGCCGCTGTACTCGGTGGGCAGTTCGGTGGGTACACCGGTCACGATGCTGACCACGGTGTTCAGAACCTGCTGCACGGACTTCTCGCCCACCCACAGGTGCTTGCATCCCTCAAAGGGAATCACCTGAGTGCGCGGTACAGCCGCGAAACGCTCACGCGCCGCCGGAGGCTGCAGGTAGTCGTCGTGCTCGGGCACCAGCGCGTACAGCGGGTTCGAGATCTTGTTCCACTCGTCCAGCTCAGCCGGGTGCACGCGGTGCAGCGGCGGGGAGAGCAGAATAGCGCCGGTGAACTCGTTCGCGTATTCGGGCGCGTACTTGAGCACCAGCTCGGTACCGAAGGACCAGCCGACCAGCCAGGGGTTCGGCAGGGCGCGCTCGCGCACGAACTTCAGGATTGCGTCGAAGTCCTTCTTCTCGGCAAAGCCGCCGTCAAAGACGCCTTCGCTGGTGCCGCGAATCGAGGAGGTACCGCGAGTGTTGAAACGCAGCACCGCAATGTTCGACAGCGCCGGCAGGCGGAAGGACGCCTTCTTGTACACGTGCGAGTCCATGTAGCCGCCGTGGGTGGGCAGCGGGTGGAAGGTCACCAGGGTTGCCTTGACTTCACCTTCGGGCAGGGCGAGTTCACCGACGAGGCGCTTGCCGTCCGCGGTGGTGACGGTGAAGTTCTCGCGGCGTGCAGGAAGCACGGTACGTGCCTTAATGGGGGTGGGTTCAGCGGCGGTGCTGAAGACGTAGCGGGCGGGATCGAATTCCTGCTCGCGGGTGATATCGGCGGTGTTGCTCATTGCGTTCCTTCAAGAATTGGATTCGAGGATGTGGTCTTGGGCTGCACCTTATGTGCAGTGTTCAGCCTATTTGCGGCGGATTCGCCAGCAGTGCTGATGCCAGTGCCTGCGCTCATCAATCGCGCGGCTACGGCCCAGCGTGTGGCTTTCTTGCCACACCACCAGATGCGCTGTTCTGGGCGGAATCGGGCGGTAGCATTCGGGGCAGGTGTAGGTTTTTTGGGCGTTGACTGCGGGAATGTATTGCACCAGCCAGTCACCGTATCGGTCACGTTCCAATCGGGGCGCAGGGTCAAGGATCCTGCTGATATCACGCCCTGCGGGTGCTTGACGGTGCCACTTATCGCTGGTGGTGCCGGATGCTCGCCTGCCGGGATGATTCTTACGTGCCATGAGCCCTATTCTACCGCGCCACTACCCATTCCAGTTTTAAAGGTTATACCAGGGTCTCGTCTAAAGGAGCATACTCGGTGAGGATAGCCTCATATGTATTGCCGTGAAGATTGCAAGAATCCATAACGTAAAAACAGCGCAAAAAATTTTTATCAAAAATATAGGCGTGCTCGTAGAAATTAATAGAATCCACGTCTTCTAAATCGTGCTGGATCTCGCTGCTGAGAGCAGTGAAGACAGGCAACTGAAGACCGTCATACACATAATGCCGCAGCACATAAAGCATTTGGTGAGGAAAAAGCTCACCCAGCCGGTGGGGGCGAACCAGCTGAGGCTGGCCGCTTTCGCATCCGAATGGTCGCTTATACGAGAAACTCACTGTATTTTCGTTTGAGTTATTAGGTGTTGAGCAGAGCATATGTCCTCTGAAAAAGACACTGATAAGACGCTGCACTACTTTTTCCGCCTCAGTCGCTTCTAATGGCTGACCATACGCAAAATCTTTCATAGCCTGCACTTTCTGATTGTTTCAAGTATTCGGTTTTTCTCACCGGGCTATCAGCGGCAAAGAAACAACGCTGCCCCCGCATACACTATAAAATACACTTGTGTATCACCCACATCATGATACGCGTACCTAGGAGAATGCCGCATGAAAGCTATTCTTGATCACTGGGTTGGAAACCGTAGCGAGGATACAGAGCACACCATCGTATCAACGGGGGAACTGCTGGCCTTACTGAAACGTCTGGGCACCAACCACCACACCCTGCTCAGCCTGTATCATCCCAGTAAAGACCCCGATAACAACCACCTCATGATTGGCGGAGGTCCCCAATGGTATGTACTCACCGGATGTGAAGAGGGCACCATTCTAAACGTCAGAAACCCACAGATGAGTGACACAGCAACAGTTAAGATACTGGTGGGTGGGCAACTGAGCCTCTTCACGGAACACGAATTAGTGACTCAAGAGCAGGCTTTTGAGTGTGCGGTACAGTATTTCAAGACTGGGTGTATCTCCCACGTGGGCCCACCCTACACATGGGAGAGATTATAAATAACCAACCCGCAGATGGCGTGTGCACAATGACCCACTACTGGTAAAGTGGACGGATGCGTATTGTCATTGCTGAATGCTCCGTAGATTATGAGGGCCGCCTCCGCGCCCACCTGCCCCGCGCTACCCGCCTGCTGATGGTCAAGAATGACGGCTCCGTCCTCATTCACTCCGACGGCGGTTCCTACAAGCCTCTGAACTGGATGAGCCCTCCCTGCTCCCTGCTGGTGGCTGAGCGTGAGGACGTTCCGCAGAGCATCCGTGAGGACCTGGAGTCTGATGTTCAGCAGCTGTGGACCGTTCAGGCGGCTAAGAGCGATGACCGCCTCATGATTCGTATCTACAAGATTGAGCACGAGTACACCACCGACCTGGGCGTTGACCCCGGCCTCATCAAGGACGGTGTGGAGGCTGACCTGCAGCGTCTGCTGGCCGAGCAGATCCACACTCTCGGTGAGGGCTATTCGCTGGTGCGCCGCGAGTACCCGACCGCTATCGGTCCGGTAGACATCATGGCGAAGGATGCGCACGGCGTCTCCGTGGCGGTCGAGCTCAAGCGTGTGGGCGATATTGACGGTGTGGAGCAGCTGACCCGTTACCTGGAGCTGCTCAACCGTGACCCGCTGCTAGCACCGGTGCGCGGCGTGTTTGCGGCGCAGACGATTAAGCCGCAGGCTCGTACCCTGGCTGAGGACCGCGGTATCCGCTGCGTGAGCCTGGACTACGACGCGATGCGCGGCGTGGACGACTCGGCTGACCGCCTGTTCTAGCTGACCGCCTGTTCTAAACTGCTCTAGCTAGGCGGCTACACATAGCTTGAGGGGCGCCTCCCGATACATGGGAGGCGCCCCTTTTCTGTTCGCATCATCTTTCTATGCACGCTGTCGTTCTGCGCACGCTCTCTTCTGTACACACGGCACACCCTCGGATACACCAATCGCCGGTGCCCCTCCCCTTTCGGGGAGGAACACCGGCGAGGTGTACACAGTGGTCAATTCCTTTTACAGGGAACCGGCTTTAGATCTCTGCGTGCTTTGCAGCGATGGTCACGTGATCGTTCGAGACGGTCAAGAAACCTGCGTTGAGGATGGTCTTAATGGGCTCACCCTCAACAGGTTCAATGAGCAGCTCGCCGTCCTGTGCCAGCAGCGTGCAGGTGGGGATCATGCCCGGCAGGATGCCGAGGTCACCGCTGACGGAGCGTGCACGAACGTAGTTCGCTTCGCCAGTCCACACGACGCGTTCGCGGGAAACAACTTCAACTTTCAGAGCCATGATTACTTAGCTCCAGTCTGTGCCTTGATTTCCTCGTAGCGGCGCATAACGTCGTCCATACCACCAATGTTGTAGAACGCCTGCTCGGGGATGTGGTCGACATCGCCGTTGCAGATCATCTGGAAGGACTCGATGGTGTCCTTCAGCGGAACGGTCGAACCCTCGACACCGGTGAACTGCTTTGCAGTGTAGGTGTTCTGGGAGAGGAACTGCTCGATACGACGTGCACGTGCCACGACGATCTTCTGCTCCTCGGAGAGCTCGTCCACACCCAGAATCGCGATGATGTCCTGCAGTTCCTTGTTTTCCTGCAGAATAGCCTTCACGCGAATTGCGGTGTCGTAGTGCTCCTGACCGATGTACTGTGCGTCCAGAATTCGGGAGGTGGAGGACAGCGGGTCAATTGCCGGGTACAGACCGCGCGATGCGATTTCACGAGAGAGCTCGGTGGTCGCATCCAGGTGCGCGAAGGTGGTTGCCGGCGCCGGGTCGGTGTAGTCATCCGCAGGCACGTAAATTGCCTGCATGGAGGTGATGGAGTGACCGCGGGTGGAGGTAATACGCTCCTGCAGCAGACCCATTTCGTCCGCCAGGTTCGGCTGGTAACCCACTGCGGAGGGCATGCGGCCCAGCAGGGTGGACACCTCAGAACCTGCCTGAGTGAAACGGAAGATGTTGTCGATGAACAGCAGCACGTCCTGGTTCTGAACATCGCGGAAGTACTCCGCCATGGTCAGACCGGTCAGTGCCACGCGCAGACGGGTTCCCGGGGGCTCATCCATCTGGCCGAACACAAGAGCGGTGTCCTTCAGAACGCCTGCTTCTTCCATTTCGACCCACAGGTCGTTACCCTCACGGGTACGCTCGCCAACACCGGTGAACACGGAGGTACCACCGAAGTTACGAGCCACACGGGTAATCATTTCCTGGATCAGCACGGTCTTACCCACGCCTGCACCACCGAACAGACCGATCTTACCGCCCTTGATGTAGGGGGTCAGAAGGTCGATGGACTTAATACCGGTCTCCAGCATTTCGGTGGAGCCTTCCAGCTCTGCGAAGCCGGGAGCGGCACGGTGGATCGGCCAGTAGGTGTCAGCCTTGATCTCGGAGTTCGGCACGTCGAGTGCGTCACCGAGAACGTTGAAGATGTGGCCCTTCACGCCGTCACCAACGGGGACGGAGATCGGTGCGCCGGTGTCGACTACAGCCTGACCGCGGACCAGGCCGTCAGTCTGCTGCAGGGAGATAGCGCGAACGATCGAGTCGCCCAGGTGCTGTGCGGTCTCGAAGGTGATGGTGCGGGTGCGACCGTCGAGGGTCAGCTCGGTGGTCAGAGCGTTGTAAATCTCGGGGACCTGACCGGCGGGGAACTCGACGTCGACCACGGGGCCGATGACGCGGGCAATACGACCCGTTGCGCCCTGAGTCGGTGCGGAGACCGATTCGTTGTAGGTGGCAGTCATATTTCTCACTTACTTAGAAAGTTTGGACAGTTGATGGCTTCGTTGGCGTACCAATACTAGGAGCCGAGGGCGTCTGCGCCGCCCACGATTTCGGAGAGCTCCTGAGTAATTTCCGCCTGACGTGCGTTATTCATCAAACGGGTGTACTTGGTAATCAGCGTCTCAGCGTTGTCACCTGCGGTCTTCATTGCGCGCTGGCGGGATGCCAGCTCACTTGCCGCTGCCTGCAGGAGGCAGGAGAAGATACGGGATGCAACGTAGCGCGGCAGCAGCTCGTTGAGCACTTCCTCAGCGGAGGGCTCGAACTCGAAGGATGCCGCCTGCTCGTACTCAGCCTTGGTCAGTTCCTGGTCGGGAACGATTTCCTCGCCCATAGCCTTTGCGTCACCCACGTGGATGGGCAGCAGGCGCAGGATCTTGGGTTCCTGAACAACCATCGACTTGAACTCGGTGTACACGATGTGCAGTTCGTCCACGCCGCCCTCTTCGAAGGGCAGGTCGTAGGCTTCGAGCAGCGCGTCACGAATTTCGACGGCGGTTTCAACGCGAGGTGCATCGGTGTGGCCTTCCCACGCACGGGCGTAGGGGCGCTCACGGAACTCGAAGTAAGCCTTTGCCTTACGGCCAACCAGGTACAGCTGTACCTCCTGGCCGTTAGAGCGCAGCCTCTCAATCAGAGATTCGGTACGACGCAGGATAGCGGAGGAGTACGAACCTGCCAGGCCGCGGTCGCTGGTGACAACCAGGATTGCGGAGCGGCGGTGTTCGTAGGTTCCGAACTCGTGCGGCTTGTGAATCAGCGGGTGCTTGATGCCATGCTGAGTCGCAACCGCAGTCACCACGCGGGTCAGAGCGTTCGCGTAGGGGCCGGCTGCCTGAGCAGCGTTACGAGCCTTGTTAATGCGGGAGGTCGCGATCATCTCCATCGCCTTGAAGATCTTCTTCATAGACGACGTCGAAGCAATCTTCTGTCGGTAAACCCTAATCTGGGCTCCCATAGAGCTTCCTTTCTCCTTGCTTTCTGCCCCGCCCCAGCCTCATAGCTGAGGCGGGGAGAAGGCGAGGACTAATCGCTAACCGATGGTTTCCTGAGTGATGTCGCTATCGCGAGCTGCCTTGTGCTCCTCGTGACCTGCGTCGACGAGGTGGCTGCTGCCCTCAGACTTGAAACCCTGCTTGAAGTCAGCAACTGCGGTCTTCAGCGCGGCAACGGTGTCATCCTCAAGCTTGCCGGAGGAAGCGATATCGGTCAGTACCGAGGTCTTGTGACGCAGGTACTCGATGAAGCCTTCCTCGAAGCGCAGCACGTCGGAAACCTCAATGTCGTCGAGGTGACCGGAGGTACCAGCCCAAATGGAGACAACCTGCTCTTCAACTGCGTACGGGGTGTACTGCGGCTGACGCAGCAGCTCGGTCAGGCGAGAACCGCGGGTCAGCTGTGCCTTGGTTGCGTCGTCCAGGTCGGATGCGAACATTGCGAACGCTTCCATAGCACGGTACTGTGCCAGCTCCAGCTTCAGGGTACCGGAGACCTTCTTCATAGCCTTGGTCTGTGCGGCACCACCAACACGGGAGACGGAGATACCGACGTCGACTGCCGGACGCTGGTTAGCGTTGAACAGGTCGGACTGCAGGAAGATCTGGCCGTCAGTAATGGAGATGACGTTGGTCGGAATGAAGGCGGAAACGTCGTTTGCCTTGGTCTCAATGATCGGGAAGCCGGTCATCGAGCCTGCGCCCAGGTCGTCGGAGAGCTTAGCGCAACGCTCCAGCAGGCGGGAGTGCAGGTAGAAGACGTCACCGGGGTATGCTTCACGTCCCGGCGGGCGGCGCAGCAGCAGGGACACAGCGCGGTATGCTTCTGCCTGCTTCGACAGGTCGTCGAAGATGATGAGGACGTGCTTGCCACCGTACATCCAGTGCTGGCCGATAGCCGAACCGGTGTAGGGTGCCAGGTACTTGAAGCCTGCTGCGTCGGATGCGGGAGATGCCACGATGGTGGTGTACTCCAGCGCGCCGCGAGTCTCAAGGGTGTGGCGGACAGCTGCAATGGTGGATGCCTTCTGGCCAACAGCCACGTAGATGCATCGAACCTGCTTGTTGGGGTCACCCGAAGCCCAGTTGTCCTTCTGGTTCAGAATGGTGTCGATCGCAATAGCGGTCTTACCGGTCTGGCGGTCACCAATAATCAGCTGACGCTGACCGCGACCAATCGGAATCATCGAGTCGATTGCCTTCAGACCGGTCTGCAGCGGCTCGTGAACCGACTTACGCTGGGTCACGCCGGGAGCCTGCAGCTCCAGTGCGCGGCGACCTTCAGCCTCAATGGGGCCCAGGTCATCGATCGGGTTACCGAGGGGGTCAACAACGCGACCGAGGTACGCGTCGCCAACGGGCACCGAGAGGACCTCACCGGTGCGGTGTACGACCTGGCCCTCTTCAATACCGGTGAAGTCGCCCAGGACGATCACACCAATATTGCGGGTATCCAGGTTCTGTGCGAGGCCGAGGGTGCCGTCTTCGAAACGAAGCAGCTCATTCGCCATAACCGAGGGAAGGCCCTCGACACGAGCGATACCGTCGGAGGCCGATACAACTCGACCCACCTCAACACGTTCTGCATTGCCGGGTTCGTAAGACGCTGCAAACTCGTTCAGCGCATTACGGACATCTTCGGCATTGATGGTCAGTTCGGCCATCTTGTGTCCCTGCTCTCTCATTGTGGTTGCGTTCCGTCAACGGAACCAACCGAAACTTGCAATTCGGGTTGAACGGGCGGGCAATGCCACTGCTTCTGCGAAGGAGGCATCTGCCACGCACCCGCTACCCGAGGTATCTTCTAAATCACCGTTGCGACGAACGGTTCAGCGTCGCTAGCTTGAGCCGCTAGCCGATGGAACGAGCCAGGTCGGACATGCGGGTCTCGACGGTACCGTCGATCACCTCGTCGCCCACCTGAACACGCAGACCGCCAAGAACGGCGGGGTCCACCGAAACGTCGAGCTTCAGCTCACGGCCGTACACGGCGTTGAGCGCGCGACCGAGACGTTCAAGCTGTGCCTGCGACAGCGCAATCGCGCTAGTTACTCGCGCAATGTAACGGTTCTGTCGCGTGACGATGATTTCTGCGAACTCATCGGCTACCCGTGCAGCGTGACGGCCGCGGGGGTTGGAGCCAACTCGTTCGAGCAGAAGCACACCTTCGGCGGTGGTGGCGGGGCCACCGAGCGCCACGGCGAGCTTCTTCTTTGCTTCTTTGCTTGCCTGATGGTCGGACAGCGCTTCCTGCGCCTGAGCGTTGGAATCAACGGTACGCACAAAGGTGAGTAGTTCGTTGAGTACCTCGTCCAGGGCGTCCACGCCACCGCGAGACTGAGCCGATGCGGTCACGGCGAGCACTGCTGCACGCTCCAGGGCATTCGCCAGATCAGCATCATCAGACCAGCGCTGAGCCACCGCATTGGTGAACACAGCCATAGCCTGAGAAGAGATCTTGCCGCCGAAGACGGTGTTAGCGATACCCTGACGTGCTGCTGCATCACGCGAAGAATCGGTGACAGCACGGCGCAGGGTGCCGTTGTGGTCGAGAACATCAACCACAGCGAAAAGCTCGCTCGCCAGGTTCAGGGGCTGCAGGGAAGCGTGAGCTTCCAGCACCTCTTCCACCTTGCTCAGTGATTCAGTAGATACTCCTGCCATTACCGAGCCGCACCTGCGTTCTGCTTCTCGGTTTCAAGGTCAGCAAGAAAACGATCTACCACACGGGCCGATCGCTCATCATCGTTGAGGGCTTCGCCCACAATCTTGCCGGCAAGGGTCGTAGCAAGAGTGCCAACCTCGGAACGGAGGGACACTGCTGCTGCCGCACGCTCTGCCTCGATAGCCTTTGCTGCATTATCGCTAATGCGCTGAGCCTCAGCGGTTGCACGCTCGCGAGCATCGGCAATGATTGCCTCGCCCTCTGCGCGTGCCTCTTCACGAATCTTCTGAGCCTCCAGTCGAGCGCTTTCGAGCTGCTGGGTGTACTCATCGCGAGCCGCTGCAGCCTCTGCCTGTGCCTTCTCGGCCTTGGCAAGGCCACCTTCGATTGCTTCCTTACGGTCCTGGTAGATCTTCTCGAACGCCGGGACAACGTACTTAGCAACGATGTAGTAGAGGATCAGGAATCCGATGAGGGTAATGACAATTTCCCCGACGTCGGGAATCAGGGGGTTCGAAGTTGCCTCCGCTCCCCCTTCGCTTGCCAGATAAATCATGGAGGGAATCCTGTTCTATGGGATGGGTCGTTTAGGATGTGGCAGAGCCGGTTACTTGATGAAGACGAGAACCAGGCCCAGAATTGCCAGTGCCTCGACCAGTGCGAAGCCCAGGAACAGCATGGGCTGCAGGGTCTTCTGGGACTCGGGCTGACGAGCAACGCTGGTCATGTATGCCGCGAAGATCAGACCCACGCCGATGCCGCCGCCAATAGCTGCCAGACCGTAGCCAACCGCAGTGATGGAACCAACCATTATTTTTCCTTTCAACAGTGTTCGACCGGGAACATACCCGGACCGAACAGAGTTTGATTTGAGTTAATAGCCCGCACAGTGAACGTGTGGGTTGCTTTATTCACGCCCAATGACGAACGCGAAAACCTAAAAAACTAGAGAGTTTAGTGTCCCTCGGAAACCGAGCCCTGCAGGTACACAGCCAGCAGCAGAGCGAACACATAAGCCTGGATGCACTGAATCATGAATTCCAGGAAGTACAGGAACATACCCAGAGCACCGGGAGCAATAGCGGCCAGGTAGCCGATGCCGCCCAGAGTCTCAACCATGTAGGTCACCATGCTGGATGCAACCATCAGCGCCAGGTGACCACCGAACATGGTCGCGAAGAGACGCAGTGCGTGAGTTGCGGGACGAATCAGCAGGTTCGAGAAGAACTCGATCGGGATCAGGATGGGGTAAATCCACACCGGCAGACCCGAAGGCATGGTGATGTCCTTGAAGAAGCCGCCCAGGCCCTTGCGCTTGATACCAACGCCAACCCAGGTCAGGTACGCTACGCCAGCCAGTGCGTAGGCGCTACCGGGGTGGGAGAAGGAGGGAAGCTGAACAAACGGAATCGAACCGAAGAGGTTGTTCACCAGAACAAAGAAGAAGGAGGCGAACAGAATCGGCACGAAAGGCTTGTAGTGCTGTACGCCCAGGGTTTCCTTACCGAGGGAGTTACGAGCAAACATGTAGCCAGACTCAGCGATGAACTGAGTCTTGCCGGGAACCATGGCGCGCTTACGTGCTGCGGTGAGGAAGAAGACCGCGATAATCACCACGGACAGCAGAATCAGTACGTTCTGCTTACCGAAAGCGAAATCACCAATGGTGAAGAAGGGGGGCAGATGCATGTCTTCGGGGGTCGGCGGCACATAGGCTTCCGCGAGGATCAACCCGTTCTCGATCAAAGCAAGTCCTTTCTTGCTACTAGTGGCTATCAAGAGCCCATGTCTGCCTCTAAGCGACTGACATGCTAACTACATGGATGAATGTGTGACCTAGCGGTCCGCGTTCAATGACCTAGCGGTCTTTATTCTGCCTGGTCATGTGGGTAAAGACGAGGGTCAAACCTCCGACAGCGCCAATCAAGACGCCAACCCACACCAGCCAGGTGGTGGAGAAGGCCAGGTCACCGAGGTAACCGATGCCTCCCCACACTGCTACACCGATGATCAGATAGAGAATCGACATGACTGCGCCGGAGAGACCTCCGTCAGATACCAATTCTCCGGTAGTGCGGAGCTTTTTATCTCCGTCCCACCATTTCTTCTCTTCGGCCAAACGTATTTCCTTTCAAACACCGATCGCGTTACCGACCATGGTCTTCTAGATCGGTGTCGAAGTATAGAATTCTCAGTCGTGCGATGCTGATTGTTTCAATAACAATCCACAGAATCACGCCGGTACATGCGCCCGCGAGAGTCCAACCGTGCCTCAGATTCTCGGGGAATGGCACGAACATCAATACCAGACCGAGTAGGGCAATCTTCACGAGGTAGCTCACCACCAGCGATTTGGGTACACCCCAGTCGAAAATGGGAGCAACCAACATAACTAATACGCCCAGAGTGAAGCATATATAGATTATCAGAAAGCCCAATGTTATTCCTAGCGCGCCCACAGGGCCCGCAAACAGGTACGCACTCATCATACCGCCCAACCAAGCCAGCAGAGAGTAAGCCGATACCCTGTAGAACAAAAATTTCCAGGAAAGCTCCTGGCTCTCGAAAGAAGAGGCCTTCAAACCTGCTTGAGCGCGCTCTCGGCGGCGTTTCTGCTGCCGCCTACGTTCCGCCGGCGGATACCACAGAACGTCCACCACGCGCCTCCAGAGAGGCTCAGCAGGAGCCTCGACCGAAGGTTTAGAGTGTTCAGAAGTCATTAGTGTTTCTCCCCACGGTTTCGATGAGAAGACGGCTGAATAGAGGAATGAGCAGCAGAGGAGCGAGCAGTAGAAGAGCCGTCTGCACGGTCTTTCACCGAATCCGGCATAATCGGCTCCGGATGCAACGAGGTCGGCTCCACATTCTCAGGAGTCGCCGGAACACCGGTAGCAGAAGTCAACGAACCAGTAGCAGGGTCCGAGGCAGTCTTCTTCGCCTCAGGAGCTGTCGTCTCAGGAGCCGAGGCAAAACGCTTCGACAAATCAATCGCAGAAGTAGGAGCCTCGCCGCCAAAGAGCTGCGGCATACGCAGATACACGACCAACACGGCAAGAGCCACCAGCACAACACCCACGGTCGCCACCACAGATCCCGCAGTGTACAGGTCAGAGGCAAACGCCAACAGCACCCACACCAAAATGGTCGTACCCGTCACCACGGCGGTCGAACCAAGGTGGCTGAAACCAACATCCGTCAGACGCTGATACGTGTGAGTACGGTGCGGCTTATACCACTGCTCCCCCGCCATAAAACGACGGAACAGCGTCGTACCAGCATCCGCAAGATAGGTCACCAGCGGAGCAAAAGACAGCAGGAACGGAACATCCGCAAACCACGCACCCACAGCCATCGTGCCCAGCGCCGCACCCAAAACATAAGAACCCGCGTCGCCCAAAAACACGTTCTTACCGGGGCGCACATTCCACGGCAGGAACGCCGCAAAAGCACCAGCAACAGCCACACCGGCCAACGCCAGCCACGGCAGGTTCACCATCCAGCCGGTCAGCGCATACGCCAGACCAGCCACCAGACCGTGAGCACCAGAAATGCCGTTAATGCCGTCCATAAAGTTCGCCACATTAATGTATCCGGCAATAAAAATCGCACCCAAAACCAGCAGCAGAATGTTCATACCCTGCACCGTCGCAAAGCTTACGCTCACCAAAAGACCAATGACCAGCTGCAGGCCCGCACGACGCACAATGCTCACGCCGCGAATATCCTCCAGCCAGCCCAGGGCAAGAGCGCACAAAATCGCCGCGGCAATAGTCACCGCCAGCTGCAAAGACTCAGAAGAACGGTACGTCCAGCCAAACAAAGTAGCCGCCACAAACGCCAGCAAAGTCGCTGTAGCAGTCGCCAAACCCATACCGCGGTAGGTCGGAGCAGTATGCGAAGAACGCTCATTAGGAACATCCACCATATTGTTGCGGTGCAAAATCGGGCGCACCGCAAACGGCAAAAGGGCACCCAAAACAAAAGCAAGAGCAAAAATACTCAACAGCTCAGAAAAGGAGGTCATACCAGCTCCAAGGCATTGGCACCGTCGAAGCTGGAACCAAACTCCAGAATCGCGGCTAAGGGACGATATGTGTGTAGTGTGTGTTTACTTCGTATTCTATAGAACTCTTCTGAAGCCCGGGGCTAAACGTTACAGAATCTCTCCATACGCTCCGCATATTCTGCGTCCTGAAATGTTCTACACCGAGAAAGGGAAAAACACCGGATACCGCACCTGCCACGCAAGTGCAGCATCCGGTGTCATTCCGTAAAGATTAGAACGTCTGTGCATCCGCCAGAGTACGCGGATCAGGGGCACGCTCCAGGCCATGACGCTCATAGCCGCTATGCTCCCGATAGTTCTGAATCCACAGCTCATAATCGAGCTCATCAGGGTCAAGCGCCGGGGCACTCGACCGGGAAATATACCGGTTCTCCTCGCTAGGTACCAGCTTCTCGGTATCGCCGAAGAGAGTCTCATCCAGCTTCTCACCCTTGCGAAGACCAATCTCCTTGATCTCCACGTCATACCGCTCATACGCCTGGCGCATCGCCTTCGCAACGTCCAGAATCTTGACCGGCTGACCCATATCCAGCACCATGACCTCGCCCGGGCGACCAATCGCACCGGCGAGCATCACCAGCAGGCAGGCATCGGTAATCAGCATGAAGTAACGGGTCGCACGCTTATCCGTCAGGGTAATCGGACCACCCGAAAGGATCTGCTTCGTAAAGAGCGGCTTAATCGAACCGCGCGAACCAAACACGTTACCGAAACGAACCGACACGTAGGTGTTGCCGGTCTTCTCACCAAAGTACGCGGTCAGACGCTCCGCCACACGCTTGGACTGGCCCAGCGCAGTCTTCGGGTCCGCAGCCTTATCGGTCGAAACGTTCACGAAGGTCTTCACGCCCACCGCCTCCGCGGCACGCAGCACGTTCAGAGTGCCCAGGGCGTTCGTCTTCCACGCCTCCTGCGGGTACGCCTCCAGCGCCGACACATGCTTCAAAGCCGCAGCGTGGAAGACCACCTCGGGGCGACGGTCACGGAAAATCTCCAGCAGGTTATCGCCCTCACGAATATCAGCCAGAATAATGCGGTCATCATCCAGGCTCGACTCGTGAGTAATCGAAACCTTCGTCTCCATCAGCAGAGTCTCATCATGATCAAGCATCATGAGAGTCTCAGGCTCAAACTCGCTAATCTGACGGCACAGCTCAGAACCAATCGAACCGCCCGCACCCGTGACCAGCACACGCTTACCGTGCAGGTACGAACGCAGAATATCGCGGTCAATATCGTAGTTAATCTCGCCACGAATCACGCGCATCAGATCGTTATCGCTCGCGGTAATCAGACGCTCACCCATCAGGCGAGCATTCGCGCTACTAATACGCTGAACCTCAACCTTAAGCTTACGCATGCGGTTGCAGAAGGACTCGAAGTAATCCTCCGGCATATCCGAAATCGTCACCAGAATCTTACGGGTACCCGACTCGCGAATCACCTGTTCCAGCTCGCGGTACGTTGTAATCACCGAAATGCCGTGGAACTTCGTACCTGCCTTCAGCTGGTCATCGTCAAAGACCGCAACCGGGCGAAGCTTCGCCTCCTCATCGTGCAGCATCGAGTCCATGACCATGCCGCCAATAAAACCGGCACCGTACACAATCACCGGCTCACCGGTCAGCTCACGCACAGCACCGCGCTCAGTGTACACACGCTTCGCCATACGGGCACCAGCCATCATAATCAGGCTAAATGCCGCCGCAATCGCAGGCACACTATGCGGAATATGCGGCAGACCCAGCAGCTCATCCACAAAGGAGAACGCAGTCAACGCCGCGCCCGCACTCAAAGCAGCCGCACCGGCACGCCACGACTCGTCAAACGAACCGTACGAATACACGCCGTTATAAATCTTCACGCCCGCCAGGCCAATAGCCAGATGTAGCACCACAGCCAAAGTAGCGGTCATCGTCAACGACGCCGGGTGAATAATATCGAACACCGAGCCGTTGCTGAGCAGCACACTATAGCGGAGCATATACGCGAACAAAACCGCCAGCAGCCACGCGCTCGAATCAATCAGCGCCTGCGCAATCAGCCACCACGGCTTACGCTCATACAGGCGGTTCACCAGCATCGTGCCAGAGTCACCCTCCGTCACCATCGTGCCGCGCTGAGCAGCCTTCTGCATCACCACATGAGCGTGAGGTTTCAACTGAGCCACTACATGCCTCCTTCAGATGCGGTACCAGAAGAACGAGAAGAAGCACGAGCCGTCAAAGACGACAACGCACGAAACGCCGAACGGCGCGCCCGCTCAGGAACAAAACGGTACACACTACGCACCGCCATATTCTGAGCCCACTGAAGCTTAGAAATACCGTGACCGGTGTACAGTCGACGCTGAATCGCCACATCCTGCAACCAGGCGTCCACTCCCCCGCGCTTCGTGTACGCGCCCGCACCCACGCGGTAACGCACCAGAGCCTCGGGGATATTACCCAGACGGTAGCCGGCATCGCGCAGACGCATCCACAGCCACCAATCCTCAGCGCCGGGCACAAACTCATAACCGCCCAGCTGCTGCACGGCGCTCTTCACAAACGCCACAGACGGGTGATAAATCGGGTTACGCGAATCCATCGCGCGCAGCAGACGCGCAGAATCAACAATCGCCTCGCGGGTCGACTCCACCGCAGTATTGCTCTCATTCACCTCAAGCATGGCAGAGCCCAGCACCGTGTAGCCGCCCTGCACCAGGGCAGGAATCAGACGCGCAAAACGAGTCGGCTCAGACAGGTCATCAGAATCAGCACGAGCCACCAGCTCATAGGAGCACGCCTGCAGACCGGCGTTCAGAGCCTCCGCCAAACCAACATTCTGAGCCAGCTCCACCACCTGAATCGGCGGGCAATCCAGATTCTCGGCGCGCTGAACCCAGCGGTCCACCACGGCATCCAGCTCGGGGGTCAGCAGACCGTCCTTCACCAAAACCAGCTCAGAAGGACGCACCGTCTGGTTCAGAAGATTCGACTCCAACGCCTGATCCAAGTAGGCGGGATTCTCCTTCGCGTACACGCTCATCAGCACCGAAAAATCGGGTACAGAGCTCACGCAACCGCGCGCCCTCTCAGCCTCAACGGCACTAGCAGTAGCCGGCACGCCGTAGCGGCCGGGGAAAGTCAGCGGGTAAATACCCTCAAGCACCTGAGCATTCGGGCGAGGCGCACGCAAACCATCACGCACACCATTGAGGAAATACCCCAGGTAGGTGCGGCGGTCATCAGTGCGCAGAACAGTAGAAATCCATAGGCGCGCCGACGAGCCACCATACAGCAGCTTCTCCAGCGGGTTCAGGGTACGCGAGCGGGTAAAGACCCACAGCTTATTACGCACATCGTTATAGAAACGCGGGCCCGGGTCAGCGTTCGTCGTACCAAAAGTCTTCGTGTGATGCTTAGCCACCGAAGAAGGCACCGCAATGCCGTCACGGTGATGAATCAGACGAGTCGAAAACTCGAAGTCATCATTCCAAATGAAGAACTCAGCAATCGGCAAACCACCGTTACGGCGAATAGCCTGCGCATCCATCAGAATCGACACGAACGAGGCGCTACGAATCGGGCGGGCACCCACCGCCTGCGCACGAGCATGACGCTGCTCCCCCGCCGCAAACATGGTGCGCGGAGTATTCATCGGGTGGTCCTCGCCGTTCGTCCACACCACACGAGAGGCTACCACCGCGGGGCGCTGCGAAGGCACCGGCGAATAGTTCAGCCAGGCGGCAACCGCCTCCGACAGGGTGTTCTCGGTCGGCTCGGTGTCATCATCCATCACCCACACCAGGTCCGGGTTATGGCGTTCCAGAGCACGGTCAATACCCACCGCGAAACCGCCAGCGCCGCCCATATTGCTCTCCAAGCGGATGCAATCCACCGGCAGCTCATAGTCCAGGGTACGCAGGTACTCGGCGGTACCGTCCGTGGAGGCGTTATCAACAATCACCACCGCCGCAGGCACGCGCTCACCAGAAGCGATACCAGCGAGGGTCTTCGGCAGCAGGTCCTCACGGTTATAGGTCACCACCACGGCGACCGTGCGGGGGTACTCGTTCAAAGAATCGCAAGAAGAAGACTGTTCGGAAGAAGGCTGTTCTGAAGAAAGCTGGGCAAAAGCGGTCACGTCGCTGTACTTTTCTGCCATAAGTTCTCCCTCCGCGGCGCGATGCGCCTGAATCAGCCGGTACGCGATACACCCATACCGTGCCGGGCGCTTCTGGTGTTTCTCGCGCCCTCGGTACTCAACCGTGTGGATATATCACTCAAAGAAAACATTTTACCCGCGGTCTCCACTAGAGAGTGAACCACCACCCCAAAAGACGCGCTATATGACAAATAAACAACCGAATTCAGTTGATTTATCCGCATAGCGGACGTACCCGCACACCCACTTTTGGGTATCCCTCAAGCTATCAGCTTCACAGCCTGTGTTTGCGCTGTGCACCCCGTGCGAAAAAACGACCAGAGACCGAATAAAACCCCACAAATTCCCCATAAACTGTTCAAATATGGGAAAGTTGAAATGACCCCATTTTTCCCCGCAACGTACGCGGGCTCGTGAGAGGTAAAAGAGATGTCCGAATCCAAGTGGAAAGTCATTGGCGCCAGCGGCTTCGTTGGTTCCTCCATCGTCGCGCGTCTGAACGCAGAAGGTATCAGCGTCGACCCCATTGAGGCACCTCGACTCGCAACCCGCGCCCTTGACGTAGACAGCATCATCGACGAAGCAGACCAGCTTGAAGGCATCATCGACTCCCTCGCAGAAGCCTTCGCGGGCGCGCAGGTCGTCGTCAACGCAGCGGGCCTCGCCGCACCCAACATGCAGGATCTGCCCCCGCTCGTCGGCGCAAACGCCCTGCTTCCCGCCGTAATCGCAATCGCTGCACAGCGCACCGGCGTACGCCGCGTCATCCACCTCTCCTCCGCAGCCGTACAGGGCCCGCGCCTCGTGCTGGACGATTCCGAAGAGACCAACCCGTTCAGCGCCTACTCCTTCTCCAAGGCGCTCGGCGAAGAAGCACTGCTCGACCTGCAGGACTACTTCCTCGAAGAGCACCCCGACTGCGCACCCGAACTGTGCATCCTACGCGCAACCAGCGTGCAGGGCCGCGGCCGACGCACCACCGAGCTCTTCGCCAAGATAGCGTCCTCCCCCTTCGCCTCCGTTGCGGGTGCAGGCACCGGCAAGTCCCCGGTCTCCAGCGTGCACGCCCTCGCAGAATTCGTGGTCATGCTCGGCACCTTCCCCGGCGAGCTGCCCACCATCGTGCTACAGCCCTGGGAAGGGGCAACCGTCGCCTCCGCAACGTTGGATGCAGGCCGCCGCAAGCCGCTGCACCTGCCCGAATGGCTCTGCCGTGCAGCTGTCAAGGCAGGCTACACCGTCTCCGAGCTGATGAACGATAGGTTCTCCGGTTCCGTGCGCAAGGTCGAGGTCATGTGGTTCGGCCAGGGCATCGACGACTCCTGGGCACGCGAAAACGGCCTGCTGCCCACCCCGCGCGTGCGTGAAGTACTGCGCAACGCCCACACCGCGTTGGGTAAGAAGAAGGACCGCCGCTTCGACAAAAACTAGGTGGTGCAGAACTAGGTAGCGCGCGTGCTCTCCTAGAGGTGCACAGCCTGAGGCACGTAGCCTAGGGGCTTGCTGACTGAGGCGCAGAACCTAGAGACTCATAACGAAAGGGAACCCCCGATATATCTGAACGATATATCGGGGGTTCCCTATACGTTTTTATGCTCGAGATTTTATACTCCGAGCTTTTACGCTCCGGGCTCTATAACGCGCAGAGGTTTAGAGGTGATCCTCCGGGGCGTCCTTCTGCTCAGTCTCAGTTGCAACAGCCTCGGTCTCAGCCGCCTCAGCCTTAGCAACATCAGTCTTAGCGTCTTCAGCCTTAGCTTCTGCCGGCTTAGCCTCGCTCTGAGCGGGGGCACTCTTAGCGGCAATCTCAATCTTCGACTCGCCAAAGACCAGCGCACGCGCAGTATCAGCAGGAACCGGCAGAGTCTGCGGCTCATCCGCACGAACCGGCTTCGGAGTGTTGTCACGGTAGCCGCGCGCACGCTCCTGATCCACGCTGGTGCTGAAAGCGGAAGACAGCGCCGAACCAGCGCCCAGCAGGGACGCCGCGACGGAACCGGCAGCCGGCGCCGAAGCGCGACGAGCAGGCTCACCGCTCACAGTATGGGTGCTGTCCCACTGCTCGTATGCCTCATCCAGGTCAGCCTGATCGTCCAGGGCACGCTCAGAAGGAGTCGACTCAGACGACGCGGAAGAAGCAGACTCAGCTTCCTCAACCTTACGAGCCGCCTGCTCGTCAGCCTCCGCACGAGTCAGGATGGTCGGGACAACCTCGCGCAGCTCCTCCACCGAAATTGCGCCCTCACGAACCACCACGTAGGGGAAGGAGGTGCAATCCAGAATCGTGGACGGTGCCGGCTCACGCTCAGTCACCACAACCACGCCATCCTCATTCGGCTCAGACTCAAGCGGCTTAGGACGAGTGCCACCGTCAATGATCACGGCAACGTCCTCGCCCAGGGATTCCATGGCGGTCTGCGCGTCCAGTGCGGCTTCCTGACCGGTCTTGTTCGCGCTCGAAACCGCCAGCGGACCGTGCTCAGTCAGCAGCTTCAGGGCGAACTCATCATCGGGAACACGCACGGCAACGGTACCGCGGGTCTCACCCAAATCCCAGCTCAGCGACGGGTACGCGTGAAGAATAATAGTCAGCGCGCCGGGCCAGAAGCGACCACCCAGGTCGTAAATATCGTCCGGAACGTCGTCGACCACACCAGCGAGCGCAGCAAGATCAAAGATCAGCACGGGCGGCGGCATGGTGCGGTCGCGGCCCTTATCTGCCAGCAGCTTGGCAACGCCCTGATGCGAGAAAGCATCGGCGGCAATACCGTAGACGGTATCGGTGGGCATCACAATCGTGTCGTGCGCCTTCAGCGCCTCGCGGGCAGCCTCGATGGCCTCGCGGGTCTCAGTTTCAGTCGTTACGGGGTACAGCTTTGCAGTCACGGGTCTTATTCTCTCATGTTTTTCTGGATGCGGCGAGACACCGGCACCCACAACGCGCCATGTGGAAGCGCTCTTCCGGGGGTTCGCCATATTTCACCGGCTCTGGGCTGGTTACTGGGGCGGACGCGTTGCCTTCATGCAGCCCGGCACGGGCTAGGTGGTGCATTTACTAGTCTAAAGGCTCTAGTGGGCGCGGTTTATAACCGACGCTATGACGCGGACGATTATTCAGGTCACGCACCGGGTAGCAGCCCTCGAAGCCGATGCGTGCCAGCAGATCGGCGACGGCTTCTTCCTGGGTGTCGTCGTGCTCCATGATGAACAGACCGCCGGGGGCAAGAAGCTCGAAGGCGCGGGCGGCAATTGCGGAGGGCATCTGCATGCCGTCCTCTCCCCCGCCGTACAGCGCCATGTCCGGGTCGTGCAGGGCGGCTTCCGGGTCGGCGGGTACGTTCGCCGGCGGAATGTACGGAGGATTCGAGAGCACCGCGTCAAAGGTTCCGGCAAGCTCGGGCAGGGCGGTGAGAGCGTCCCCCTGCACCAAGTGCACGCCGAGCGGCTCCAGGTTTTTACGGGTGTAGGGGATGGCGTCTTCGGAGAGCTCCACGGCGAACACCTGGGCGTTCGGCAGTTCGCTCTTGATTGCCGCGGCGATAGCGCCGGAGCCGGTGCACAGGTCGACGATGCGCAGCTGACCGGTTGCCGAAGCGGTGCGTGCGTTCAGCACTTTGAGGGCTTCTTCGACGAGTAGTTCGGTCTCGGGGCGGGGTACGAACACGCCCGGCCCGACTGCCAGTTCTAGGCGGTAGAAGGGAGCGGAGCCGGTGATGTGTTGCAGCGGTTCGCGGCTGGCGCGGCGGGCGACCAGCGCCTCGTACTCTGCGACCTGGTCGGGGGTGAGCCGTTCCCCCATCAGCGCGGCGTGCTGGAGGCGCGAGCGTGAGCCGTCGTAGAGCAGATGCGCGGCGAGTAGCTCGGCATCGACGCGGGGGCTGGGCACCTGCGCCAGTGCCGCGGTGGCGCGCGTAAGTACCTGCGCGAGTTCTTCCCCGCGCGGGTCGTGCACATTCACCTTCATGAGCTCTCCTCCTCGTCTCTCAACGACTCAAAACCTGTCACAGCATATGGCTGAGGGGCTCCACCGCCGTAGCGGCGAGCCCCTCACCAACATCTCACGTCGATTCAGCGAATCGGCAAGAGTCTATATACAGAAACTACTTCTGTTCCTGGCCCACCTGAGCGAGGCGGTGCGCCTCGTCCATCTCAATAGCGGACTGAACCACAGGCTCCAGGTCACCATTGAGCACAGCGTCCAGGTTGTACGCCTTGTAGCCGGTACGGTGATCCGCAATGCGGTTCTCCGGGAAGTTGTACGTACGGATACGCTCCGAACGGTCCATGGTACGCACCTGCGAAGCACGGTGTGCCGCGTTCTCAGCGTCAATCTGCTCCTGCTGGTGAGCCAACAGGCGCGCACGCAGAACGCGCATCGCAGCTTCACGGTTCTGCAGCTGAGACTTCTCATTCTGCATCGCCACCACAATACCGGTCGGAAGGTGAGTAATACGCACCGCCGAGTCAGTGGTGTTCACCGACTGACCACCGGGGCCCGAAGAACGGTACACGTCAATCTTCAGGTCGTTCTGGTTAATCTCGATTTCTTCCGGCTCATCCACTTCGGGGAACACCAGAACACCAGCAGCAGAAGTGTGGATACGGCCCTGAGACTCAGTCGCCGGAACACGCTGCACACGGTGCACGCCACCCTCATACTTCAGGTGCGCCCACACGCCCTCAGCAGGCTCATTCGAGGAGCCCTTAATAGCAATCTGGGCGTCCTTGTAGCCGCCAACGTCAGTGCTGGTCGAAGAAATAATCTCAGTCTTCCAGCCCTTGTTCTCGGCGTAACGCATGTACATGCGCAGCAGGTCGCCAGCGAACAGAGCCGCCTCATCGCCACCGGCACCAGCCTTCACCTCAAGAATGACGTTACGGCCATCATCCGGGTCACGCGGAATCAGCAGTCGGCGCAGCTTCTCCTGAGCAACCTCCAGCTCCTCCTCCAGACCGGGAATCTCCGCCGCGAAATCCGGATCCTCATCAGCCATCTCGCGAGCAGCCTCAAGGTCATCCTTCAGCGAAGTGTACTTGTTGTACGCAGTCACAATACCGGTCAGCTCCGCGTAACGGCGGCCCACACGGCGTGCCTTACCCTGGTTCGCCTGCACAGCGGGGTCGGCCAGCTGATTCTGCAGGTCAGCGTGCTCATCCAGCAGAACCTGAATAGATTCAAACATTCTGTTCTCTCTTCCATCTCCCGCACTTTACGCCGCACGGGCAGGCACTAGACATCTCACACCCCTCACAACGGGGATGCACAAAACGAACGGCTCACGCGCCCCACCCACGTTCAGGAGGTGGGGCGCGTGAGATACGAGCCTTAGTCGACCAGACGCAGACCGTTCTTCTGAACCGTCAGAAGGAACTCCACGTTGCTTTCAGTCTTACGCAGCTGGTTAGTCAGAACACCCAGAGCCTGCTCAGGCTCCATACCCGCCAGGGCACGGCGCAGACCCCACATAATCTTGATCTCATCCGGGGAGAGCAGGTTCTCCTCGCGGCGAGTACCAGAAGCGTTAATATCAACCGCCGGGAAGATACGCTTATCCGCCAGCTGACGGGACAGACGCAGCTCCATGTTACCGGTGCCCTTGAACTCTTCGAAGATCACTTCATCCATCTTCGAGCCGGTCTCAACCAGGGCGGTAGCCAGGATGGTCAGCGAGCCACCCTCTTCAATGTTGCGAGCTGCACCGAAGAACTTCTTCGGCGGGTACAGTGCGGCAGAATCCACACCACCGGACAGGATACGACCGGATGCGGGAGCCGCCAGGTTGTATGCGCGGCCCAGGCGGGTCATGGAGTCCAGCAGCACGACCACATCGTAGCCGAGCTCCACCATACGCTTCGCACGCTCAATAGCCAGCTCAGCCACAGTGGTGTGATCCTCAGCGGGGCGGTCGAAGGTCGAGGCAATAACCTCACCCTTGACGGTGCGCTGCATATCGGTCACTTCTTCAGGACGCTCATCCACCAGGACCATCATCAGGTATACGTCCGGGTTGTTCACGGTAATCGCGTTCGCAATGGACTGCAGCATGAGGGTCTTACCCGCCTTCGGCGGGGACACAATCAGACCACGCTGACCCTTACCAATCGGGGACACCAGGTCCACCACGCGGGTGCCCAGCTTCTTCGGGGTGGTCTCCAGGCGCAGACGCTCCTTGGGGTACAGCGGGGTCAGCTTCGAGAAGACGCGGCGGTTCGCTGCTTCCTCAACGCTCTGACCGTTAATCGCCTCAACCTGAACCAGCGCGTTGAAACGCTGGCGGTTGTTCGACTCACCCTCGCGCGGCACGCGAATCGCGCCGAGCACGTGGTCACCCTTACGCAGGTTGTACTTCTTCACCTGAGCCAGGGAGACGTACACGTCGTTGGTGCCGGGCAGGTAGCCGGTGGTACGCACGAAAGCGTAGTTATCGAGAATGTCCAGAACACCCGAAATCGGTGCCAGCACATCGTCTTCGCTCAGGCGAGGCTCGTTCTCCTCGCGGCGGCGAGCCTGCTTCTCAGCACGCTCAGCCTGACGGTCACGCTTGGAACGGCGCTCAGTACGCTCGGCACGCTCTGCGCGTTCTGCACGCTCAGCAGCCTTACGCTCGGCACGTTCACTACGCTCAGTGCTGCGCTCTGCACGCTCAGCCTGACGCTCACGCTTAGTGCGGCGCTCAGTACGCTCACCGTCCTGATCGCGGCGACGCTCACGAGTGCGGGTACGCTTGGAGCTCTTCTCACCGTCGGGGGTGCCAAAAGTCATGTCCAGGGCAGCGTTCAGGCTGTCCAGGCTCGCGGTGCCGTCAGCGGTAGTAGCCTTCAGCTCAGCAGAGTTACCGGGCAGTTCAATCTGCTCCGAACGCTCGCCAATACGCTCAGCAGCCAGCTCAGCGCGCACATCCAGCGGAGGAAGCTCAACGGGCTTCTCATCCTTACGGGTGCGGGTGCGGCGGGTACGCTTCTCCGGCTTCTCATTCTGCTCAGTCTTCTCGGACTTCTCAGCCGATGCGTCCTCACCCTCAGCGGCACGGCGAGCGCGCGCACGCTTCTGAGCGGGAGTCTCGTAACGGGAAGAGCGGGTACGCTTCTCAGACTTTTCAGCCTTCTCAGCGCCCTCAGCGGGGGCTTCAGCAGCCTCAGCTTCGGTCTTCTCAGCCTTCGCAGCAGTCTTCTCTGCCTTTGCCTCAGTGTCCTTCTGGGCGTGAGTGCGGCGAGTACGGCGAGGCTTAGACTCTTCAGTCTTCTCAGCGCCCTCAGCGGGGGCTTCAGCAGCCTCAGCGGGCGCTTCAGACTTAGATGCTTCAGCCTTGGTCGCAGCAGGAGCGGCTACGGCGCCACCACGCTGATGCTCCTCAAGAGCCTGAACCAGCTCAGCCTTCTTCAACTTCAGATAGCCGCGGATACCAAGCTGCTGGGCGAGGACACGCAGCTGCGCGACCTTCAAGTTTGCAAGTTCCGGTGCGGCAGCTGCCGTACCGTACTCATCGGTGACAACAATATTCTTTGCCAACTACAATTCCTTTGGTTATAAGCCCTGAAAAATCTTCAGAATAAAGATCGGGCGGGCGCTATAGCGCGGTCAAAGGTTTAGACACTGCCGAAAGAAAACAGCAGTCTGCACCTTCGACTCCCTCGAACCGCACTGGAGGCGATTCGCGTCTCTTACCGTACACGCTGATTCAGACACAGCGAGCACACACGGAAGATAAGGCGCTCTATCACAAATGTGGGCAAGCCCAAACCATCATCTATACAAACCATCTACGCGAGATGAAGAGGATGGATTGGTCACTTTGAAAGGGCACCCGCCGCGAAACCGAACCTCCAGAAAAGTCTTCCCCTATGCGTCAGAAATAAAGAAAGACATGAATCCTAAAGGCACTCCCCCGAACCTTGCCGGTTCCCGCCCAGATACAAAAGCATCTGAGGTATTAGGGGAAACGGAAATACGTTACGAAGGATAGTATCGACGGTCTACATTGAACGACGGGCGAACCTCAACGTAGGACGAACTAATAACGTCCTACTGAGTAACTATAACACCTTCAGTATCAATTTCAAGGGGAAGAACCCGCCAGTTCAGGCGGCGATCCTCAATAGCGCTGCACGGGTGGGTCGCCTCAAACTCGGCAATCGCTTCCTGAACCTGTCGCACCTGCTCATCGCCGTGCGCAAAGGTCAAAACGGTCGGGCCAGCACCAGAAATCACCGCCGCAAAACCCTGACCGCGCAGGTACGCCACCAGCGCAGCCGACGGCTCCATCGCGGTCACGCGGTAACCCTGATGCAGGTAATCCACGGTCGCATCCATCAGGTACTCGGGAGCATCAGAGAGAGTGCGCACCAGCAGCGCCGCACGAGCCGAGTTCGCCACCGCCTCACCGTGGGGCATCTGCGAAGGAATCAGCGAACGAGCAAGCTTCGTCGACACCTCATAATCGGGCACAGCCACCACGGGGCGAACGTCAGGATGCACCGGAATAATCAGGGACTTCCAATTGCCCATTTCACCCCAAGACACCGACAAGTTGCCGTAAATCGCCGGAGCCACGTTATCCGGGTGGCCCTCCATATCGGAGGCGACCTGCAGCATCTGCTCACGGCTCAGACGGTGCTCTTCCGGCAGCAGACCGCTCGCCGCAGCCACACCCGCAACAATAGCCGACGCCGAAGAACCCATACCGCGAGAATGCGGAATCTTATTATCAGCAATCAGCTTCACCGGCGGCAGCTCGTCCAAACCAGCCGCCGCAAAACCAGCCTTCATCGCCTGCAAAACCAGGTGGCTCTCATCGCGAGGAACATCCGCGCTACCCTCACCGCTGAGCTCAAACTCCAGGCCGGACTCAATACGCTCAACAACCAGCTCATCATAGAAGCCAAGACCCAAACCCATGCTGTCATAGCCGGGACCCAGGTTAGCGCTCGTAGCGGGAACGCGAACCTTAACGGACGCGCCCACCGGAATATCAGAAATATGCAGGGAAGACATGAGAAGAACCTCGCGATCGGTGACGTAATGAGTGAATAGGTGAAAGATACAAAAAGGGGCTGTCATGCAGGTGCACCCCGCCCCGCAAACACGGGACGGAGTGCACATCGTAGTATGAACAGACTAGTTCAAATCAAGAATATCTGCCACAGCAACCACGTCGAAGGGAGCCTTAGTCGGCTCAACCTTCACACCGTTAACAGCCTCAAGAGCCCACTGCGGGTCCTTCAGACCGTGACCGGTCACGGTAATCACGATGGTCTTACCCTCGGGAGCTTCACCGGCGCGGTGCTTCTTCAGCAGACCCGCAACGCCAGCAGCCGAAGCCGGCTCCACGAAGACGCCCTCGCGGGCAGACAGCCAGCGGTGCGCCTCCAGAATCTCCTCATCGGTGACAGCCTCAATCACGCCGCCAGACTCGTCACGAGCCGCTTCAGCCTTCTCCCACGACGCGGGGTTACCGATACGGATCGCGGTCGCAATGGTCTCAGGAGCCTCAATCGGGTGACCAGCAACAATCGGTGCAGCACCAGCAGCCTGGAAGCCCCACATGATCGGGCGCTTGGTCGCAACCGGCTCCAGAACCTTACCGTCACGGTTGGTGTAAGGCTCCGAGTACTCCTTGTAGCCCTTCCAGTACGCGGTAATGTTACCCGCGTTGCCAACCGGCAGCAGGTGGTAATCGGGAGCGTCACCCAGGGTGTCAACAACCTCGAAGGAGCCGGTCTTCTGACCCTCAATACGGTAAGGGTTGACCGAGTTCACCAGGAACACCGGGTAGTTCTCGCTGAGCTTGCGAGCAATCTCCAGGCAGTTATCGAAGTTGCCGTCAATCTGAATGATGTCAGCACCGTGAGCAATAGCCTGAGACAGCTTACCCATGGAAATCTTGCCGTCCGGAACCAGCACTGCACAGCGCATACCAGCCTGCAGAGCGTACGCAGCAGCCGAAGCGGAAGTGTTACCGGTCGAAGCACACACAACAGCCTTCGCACCGTCACGCTTAGCGGCGGTCATCGCGCTGGTCATACCGCGGTCCTTGAACGAACCAGTCGGGTTCATACCCTCAAACTTCAGGTAAACGGTGTTACCGGTCTCAGCAGACAGTGCCGGCGCGTGAATCAGTGGGGTACCACCCTCACCCAGGGTCACTGCCTTCACATCGTCCGCGAAAGGCAGACGGTCACGGTACTCATTGATAACGCCCTGCCACACGTGTGCCATTGGCTTCTCCTTCAATCTTGGCGCCCCGCCCGCCGGACCTTCCATAGTTTCGACGCGGTAGCGGGGACGCGGGTTCGTTCGTGAGCGATGCTTCTACACGCGAGCATCGCACGTTTAGTAAGCGGCGCGTGCCGCACGACGCTTTCGCGCCCAGTAATTCTCAGCGCTTAGTGCTTCTCAGACTCCACGCGGATGACCGAGTTCACCTCACGCACAGTGTCCAGAGCGTCAATCACAGCAATCGCACGGCGCAAATCGGAATCCTTCGCCGAATGGGTGACCATACGAATCTGAGCCGCACCCTCCTTCGGGGCGGACTGACGCAGAGAATCAATAGAGATACCGTGCTCAGTCAGGATGCGGGTAATGTTCGCCAGAACGCCCAGGCGATCCTCCGCCACAACACCCACCGAGTAGCGAGACACCACGTTATCCAGGCTGGTTGCGTGCAGCTGCGCGTGAGAAGTCTCCGGAACACCGGGACCACCCAGCACCAGACGACGAGCCAGGGACACGAAGTCACCCAGAACAGCCGAAGCAGTCGGAGCGCCACCCGCGCCGGGACCGTAGAACATCAGCTCGCCAGCGTTCTCCGCCTCAACGAACACAGCGTTGAATGCACCGTGCACGCCCGCCAGCGGGTGCTGACGAGGAATCAGGGTCGGGTTCACGCGAATGTTCGCGCCGTTCTCACCCTCGCGCTCGCAAATAGCCAGCAGCTTGATGACGTAACCATCAGCATCCGCGGCAACAACATCATCAGCAGTGATGGAAGTAATGCCCTCGGTGTGCACATCATCAATAGTGAAAGTCGAGTGGAACGCCAGCGAAGCAACAATCGCAGCCTTCGACGCGGCGTCGTGGCCCTCAACGTCAGCAGTCGGGTCAGCCTCCGCGTAGCCGAGCTTCTGAGCCTCAGCCAGTGCGTCCGCGAAGGATGCGCCGGTGGTGTCCATCTGATCAAGAATGTAGTTGGTGGTGCCGTTCATGATGCCCAGAACGCGGGTCACGCGGTCACCAGCCAGGGAGTCACGCAGGGGGCGCAGAATCGGGATAGCACCCGCAACAGCAGCCTCGTAGGAGAGCTGAGCGCCGGACTCATCAGCGGCAGCCTGCAGCTCCACACCGTGCTTAGCCAGCAGCGCCTTGTTACCGGAGACCACAGACTTACCCGCCTTCAAAGCACGCAGAATGCGAGTGCGAGCCGGCTCAATACCGCCGGTCAGCTCGATGACCACATCCGCTGCGTCAATAAGAGCGTCAGCATCGGTGGTGTACAGCGAGGGATCCGCATTCCAGTGGCGGGATGCATTAGTATCGCGCACAGCAATACCGATCAACTCCACGGGCGCGCCAATGCGCTTTTCAAGGACGGCGTTATCCTCCACCAGGATGCGAGCAGCCTGGGAACCGACATTACCGGCACCAAGCAGTGCTACTTTGATCTTTTCAGCCACGATAGTCTCTTTCTACGGTCTGTTCCGGGTTCGCCCCGGTATCTCTTCGGGCTAAGGCACGGATGCGGCGCAGAGCACGCACCCAACAACCACTTTATCAAGAGGCGGCGACGGGGCTGCAGCCTCAAGGTGCGACTTTTACTCTCTGAGATGAGGTATCCCTCACAGTTATGAGGTGAACCTTATCTTCTGCAAAGTTTTGAACGCACAAAACCGTGAAGCCCCGCCCGCAACCACCACCTCACGGCACGCATTGCAGAAACGGGAACTTCACGGCTTTTCATGATGTCAGAAAGGGTTCTTAGATTTCCGAACCCATATCCAGCGCCAACATATCCTCCTCACGCTGACGGCGAATCATCACGCGCGAAGGCTGACCCTGCGCGGTCGCAATCACCGGCGGACGAGTCAAGAAGTTATAGTTCGAACCCAGCACATAGCAGTACGCGCCGGTCGCCGGAACCGCCAGAATATCGCCAGCCTGCAGGTCAGCAGGCAGGTAGCAGTAGCGAACCACCACATCGCCAGACTCGCAGTGCTTACCCACCACGCGAGAGAGCACCTGCTCCCCCGCCGGGGCACGATTCGCCAGGGTCACCGAATAATCCGATTCGTACAGCACCGGGCGGGCGTTATCGCTCATACCGCCGTCCACAGAAACGTAGCGGCGCACGCGAATCTCACCGTTCTCATCCTCAATGCTCACGTTCTTGATGGTGCCCACCGTGTACAGGGTCGCACCCGAAGGACCAGAAATGGAACGGCCCGGCTCAAAAGACATGTGCGGAATCGCCATGCCCAGGCGCTCGCAGGTTGCCGCAACGGAAGCGGCAATCGACTCGGTCACCTCGGTAATGGAGCGGGGGTGATCCGCCTCGGTGTAGCCGATGCCGTAGCCGCCACCCAGGTCCAGCTCCGGCAGGGTTACGTCCAGGTCACGGTTGAGACGGTTCATGAACTCCAGGGCGGTAGTCGCCGCCTGCTCGAAGCCCTCCGCCTCAAAAATCTGAGAACCGATATGGCAGTGAATACCGCGGAAATCCAGAGAATCGGTCGCGTTCAAAATCGCGGCAGCCAGCGCCGCGTAAGAATCGGTTGCCTCAACACCCCAGTGCTCCATCTCTGCCTCTTCCAGACCGGCGAGCGCGGCGGTGCCGGGCTGCAGGGACATGCCGAACTTCTGATCCTCGTGCGCGGTCGCAATGGACTCGTGAGTCGAAGCATGCACGCCGGGGGTGATGCGAATCAGCACCGGAACCGGGGCGTAAGGCTCCTCCCCCTCAGCCACACGCTCGGCGGCAAGCTCGGCGTACACACGCTCAATGAGCTTGAGCTCGTCCACCGAATCAACCACTACGCGGCCCAGGCCGTTACGGATCGCGCGGGCAATCTCAGCCTCCGACTTGTTGTTACCGTGCAGAGCGATGTTCGCACCCGGCACCTGCGCACGCAGAGCCAACGCCAGCTCGCCACCGGAGGCGGTATCCAGGCACAGACCCTCCTCGGTCGCCCAACGCGCCATCGCGGTGGACAGGAACGACTTACCGGCGTAGTAGACGCTCACCTTAGCACCGTGCGCGGCGAAAGCCTGCTCAAAAGCGGTGCGGTAGGCGCGGGCACGGGCACGGAAGGTCGTCTCAGAGAAAACGTACTGCGGAGTGCCGTGCTCAGCGACCAGATCGCTGACGGTTACGCCATCAATGCAGAGCTCGCCCTGCTCATTGCGGGTGAAAGAATCAGTCCAGATGGTGCGGGACAGGGCCTCGGGGTGCTCGGGGTAGGTGAGCCATTCGGGGGCGTAGAGGGCGCGTGCTTCGCTCATCGTGTCTCTTTCTTAGCTATCTTTGCCGGCATACGCTCAACCCCCGCCCGGTAGCACCGGGTCGGGGGTTGAAACGAGAGTATTACATGCGCTCGGGTGCGCTCACACCCAGCAGGTTCAGGCCGTTAGCCAGCACCTGCTGCGCTGCATTGTTCAGCAGCAGGCGGGTACGGTGCAGGTCGGTGACCTCTTCATCAGCCTTGGGGGCGACGCGGGAGACACCGTACCAGCTGTGGTACGCCGAAGCGAGCTGCTCCAGGTAGCGGTTCACGCGGTGCGGCTCGTAGAACTTCGCGGCATCACGCACAGCTGCGGGGAACTGGCCGAGTACAGCCAGCAGCTCACCATCAGCAGCCGAGTCGAGCAGGGAGGTGTCCACGCCGTCCTCAACCTTCACGCCAGCCTCCGCGGCGTTACGTGCCACAGCGGCGGTACGTGCGTGAGCGTACTGCACGTAGTAGACCGGGTTCTCGTTGCTCTTGGAGGTCAGCAGGCCCAGGTCAATATCGATGGGGGTGTCCACCGAGTAGCGGGTCAGCTCGTAGCGTGCCGCGTCAACGCCAACAGCCTCGACCAGGTCCTCGAGGGTGACCACGGTGCCGGCACGCTTGGACATACGGACGGGCTTGCCGTCCTTGACCAGGTTCACCAGCTGACCGATCATGACCTCAATCTGGTCGGCGCGGTAGCCCAGAATCTGGGCGATAGCCTTCAGGCGGCCCACGTAGCCGCTGTGGTCAGCACCGAGCATGTAAATCGCCACGTCGGCGGGGTTTACTGCACGGGTCATCTTGTCCTGGTAGTAGGCGATATCGCCCGCCACGTAGGCGTGGTTGCCGTCAGACTTGATGACCACGCGGTCCTTGTCGTCGCCGTAGTCGGTGGTGCGCATCCACCATGCGCCGTCAGCCTCGAAGAGCTGACCGTTCTCACGCATGGTCTCAAGCAGGGCGTCCACCTTGCCGCCTTCGAACACGGAGTTCTCGTGGAAGAACACATCGAAGTGGGTGCCGAATGCCGCCAGGGACTCCTTGATCTGATCGAACATCAGGTGAGTACCGATTTCGCGGAAAATCTCTTCGGGGTTCTCAGCCTCAAGCGCGTCGGGGCGCTGAGCCAGAATCTGGTCCTTAATGTCAACAATGTACGCGCCAGCGTAGCCGTCCTCAGGGGTCTCCTCACCGCGGGCAGCGGCAATCAGGGAGCGCACGAAACGGTCAATCTGGGTGCCGTGGTCGTTGAAGTAGTATTCGCGCACGACGTTAGCGCCCTCGGCCTCAAGGACGCGGGCGAGCGCATCACCGACGGCAGCCCAGCGGGTGCCGCCCAGGTGGATGGGGCCGGTGGGGTTCGCGGAGACGAACTCAAGGTTGATGGTCTTACCGGCGAACTTGTCGCTGCGGCCGTATGCTTCGCCAGCCTCAACGATGGTGGCGGCAAGCTCACCGGCTGCTGCGGCGTCCAGGGTGATGTTCAGGAAGCCGGGGCCGGCAATATCTACGGATGCAACACCGGGGATGGCGCCAATCTTCTCTGCCAGAAGAGCTGCTGCCTCACGCGGGTTCTTGCCCACCTTCTTGGCGAGCTGCAGAGCGACGTTGGTTGCCCAGTCGCCGTGTTCGCGGGACTTGGGGCGCTCCACTCGGACGGCGGGCAGTTCAGCGCCCTCCACGAGGGTCAGCTGGCCGGAGGAAATGGTTTCTTCAAGGGCAAGCGCAATGGCTTCGGAGAGTTCTTCAGGAGTCATAACAAACTATTCTAGCAAGCCTTGGCTGGTGACTGACCCTTTATCTAGCGCTTATCTGATACCATGGTGAGGTTGCCTCTGTAGCTCAGCGGATTAGAGCACCAGTTTCCGGTACTGGGGGTCGAAGGTTCGAATCCTTTCAGGGGCACGATGTTCTTATTCGAGAGGGAACACGGGAGCCGATATCCGAGGCGTATTGTTCGGGTATCGGCTCCTTTTTATTTAACTGCTACACCGGGCAGCTCCCTCCCTTCACCCCCCCCAGAGGCAGGAAACCTCAGAGGGTGGACACTACCCGCTTCCCTGTTGTGGCAACGCTAACCGCCTTGAGAGAATGGGGAAACGCGCACACCGTTCACATCAGCACGGCCCAAGTCACGACAGCGGAGGTAACCCGATGACCACCATGCGCCAGATTCAGCTCACCGAATGGGGCGATGAAAGCGTTCTGCACGAAGCAAACGTGCCCATCCCCTCGCCGGTGCGCGGTCACGTGCTCATCAAGACGGTTGCCGCCGGTGTCAACCCGATTGATGTGACCACCCGCAAGGGTCTGGGTCCCGCCGCTCAGCTGGCTGATCCGTCGCACAAGCCCTTCGTGCCCGGCTGGGATGTTGCCGGCACCGTGGTTGCTACCGCCGGCGACTACACGGGTTTCAAGGTGGGCGACGGCGTATTTGGTCTTGCTTCTTTCCCCTCCCCCGCCGGTGCGTACGCCGAGTATGTTCTCGCCCCGGCGCATCAGCTGGTGAAGGTGCCCGCCGATGTTCCCTGCGCACAATTGGGCGGTGCTCCCCTGGCGGCGCTGACCGCATACCAGGCGCTCTTCGATGTGGCGCGGCTGAAGGAAGGCGAGCGCGTGCTCATTCACGCCGGTGCCGGAGGCGTCGGTCACCTCGCCATTCAGCTGGCGGCGCAGGCTGGCGCTCAGGTTTTTGCGACCGCCTCCGCGGCGAACCACGAGTTTGTGCGCTCGCTGGGTGCCCAGCCCATTGATTACCGCACCGAAGATTTCCGTGCCGTACTGGGTCAGACCATGGACGTGGTACTCAATTCCACCGGTCAGCAGACCTTCCTCGATTCGCTGGAGGTGCTGGTTCCCGGCGGCCGTATTATTACCCTGACCAGCCCCGACCCGCTGGATGTGGCGCGTGAGCGCGGCTTCGAGGCGCAGTGGCTGACGGTTCACCCGGACCGTGTGCAGATGCAGGAGATTGCCCGCCTCATGTCCCTGGGCCTGTTGAAGGTGCACGTGGATCAGGTACTTGATTTTTCGCAGGCTGCGCAGGCTCACGCCCTGGTGGCGACGGGTCGCACCCGCGGCAAGATTGTACTGGTTCCCTAACGCGGCGCTGATTTATGCAGACTTCTGAGAGCGCGCCGAAGATTGAGAGCACAATGAACGCTGAGGGCGCATCGAAGATTGAGGGCGCACCGCACGCTGAGGGCGTGCCGAATGTTGAGCGTACCGAGTACCGCTCCGGTTTTTACCGCGAGGCGGGCTTTTACGACGCCCACTCGCTACCCGACTACGGTGCGCAGTCGCCGGTAACTCGCGAGGCGTTCGCCTACGATTTCTTCCCCGCGGCTGCTGAAGCCTCTTCCCCCGCGCCTTTGCTGGTGTGGGTTCACGGTGGCGCCTGGCGCTTCGGCACCAACCAGGCCCTACGCGACACCATCCTGCGCACCCCTGACGGGGAGCACCCCAATACCCAGGCGCTCATGCGCGCCGCTTTTCAGCAGGCAGGCTGGGCGGTCGCGTCCATCAACTACCGGTATTCGCATCAGGCGCTCTTCCCGGGCGCTCTGCACGATGTGAAGGAGGCGGTGCGTTTCTTCCGCGCCAACGCGCACGAGTTCGGCATCGACCCGCAGCGCATTGCGGTAGCGGGCGGAAGCGCCGGCGGGCACCTGAGCATGATGGTTGCGCATACGGGAGATTCCGCCGCCAGTGACCCTGCATTTGAGGACCCTGCATATGGGGACTCTGCGGGCGCACCAGAGCACGAGGAATACTTTGAAGGCAGGGCGGCAAGCGCCTACCCGTCCCATAGTTCGCAGGTGGCGGCGGCGGCTTCGTTTTACGGGGTCAGCGATTTGAGGACCATCTTCACCGATCGTCCCCTGGCCGGCTACGCTCTCAATCATCCCGAGGACGATGGCGCCGAATGGCGACTGCTGGGAAGCACCTACCCGGTGCCCGCAGACGCGTCTACTATCGACATCTCCAAGGGTGAGCGGGCGGTTCCGGGTGTCTGCAGCGAGCGTGCCCAAAAGAACTGGGAGCGTGCGCATCCTATTGATGCGGTACGCTCCCAGAAACGAGTGAATAAGTTCGAAAGTGCCTTAGCACAGGGTGCAAGCGGCGGTGCCACGCCCCTCATGCTCGTGCACGGTATTAGTGATTCGTGTGTGCCGTACCAGCAATCGGTGCGGGTGTATCAGGCGCTGCGCACGCGGCAGGTGCCTACCGATTTGGTGCTGGTTCCGGATGCCGAACACGGGGATTCGCGCTGTTTTAGCCCCGAGATTGTTCAGCAGATGCTGCAATTTCTGAACCGTACTGTCTGATCAGAGTGATTGATCAGAAAGTAATCGGCCAGATGCGGGTTTAGCGAACGCGGCGGTTCACGTATTCGTGCTCAAGGCGGTAACGTTCGAGGTCATCAAAAGCAACGCGACGGTGCGTGTTAATGCGCTCGAACGGAATATCTCCGCGCTCCAGCAGGCGAACAACGGTCGGGCGGGATACGCCCAGGTAGTCTGCCGCCTCCTGCGTGGTCATCAGGCGGTCCTGGCGTACCACGCAGACATCCTTGCGGTCGGCGAATGCGCGCGCTACGGAGGTGAGGGGTCCGTACATTTCGGGGGAAATCTGTACGCGCTCGCCGTCGCCGGTGACCAGGTAGAGGGTTTCTTCGGCGCTGAGGCGGTCGAAGTGGGTGCGCAGACTCGCGTGAACGAGGGCTTGGAAGAGTTCTTCGCAGCGGTGGTGAATTTCTTCCTGCTGCCCATCTTCGCAGCAATCCAACACTGCAGCACGTGTTGCCGGGTACGTCTTTGGTGATGGCATAGTCACTCCTTCGTTACTGTGTTATTCACCACTGTAGCAGTTGAACGAAACTATCGAAAGAAAGTTAAGAGGCGCAGTTAATTCGCATCTGTAGTGCATATAATTCAGATGAATATTTATTAGCTATATAGATAGCATTTGATGTCATTTATTGTATCTTAACTACTCTTTTGAGGGCCATCATTCCGCCGCTACCCACACAGGGTTCCCGCGAACAAACCCAAATATGACAAACAAAGCACACCCCAAGCCCACCGCAGGCAAGGCGAGTACACTGGATAGGATATGTCTGAGCAGAAATCCACGAAGAAACACGCAGATACTTCTAAGGCCCCCCGCACCGCCCCCACCATGGCGAGCATGGCAGCCGCAATCCACGCGGCAAAGGTACGATCCTCCGAAAAAACCGGTGCAAAAACCAGTGCAAAAACCGGCGAAAAGACCGCAGCTAAAACCGCTGAGAACAATGCGGTAAATAACGGCGCCCCGAAGAAGGGCGCACAGAAGAACAGCGCCCAGAAGAATAGCGCAGACCGCAAGAACTCCTCCTGCGGCGCATCCGAACGCAGCTCCAACGCCTCCCGCTCCAACCGACGCGGAGGCGGTAACAACCGCGCCCGTAAGCAGGGCAACCAGCAGGGCGGTACCCAGGGCAACCAGCAGGGAGGCAACCAGCAGAACCACCCGGCACCGCGCCGCTACGAGCCGCTCATCCCCGAGGTCATCACCTACCCCGAAGAGCTGCCCGTCAGCGAACGCCGCGAAGACATCATGAACGCGATCCGCGACAACCAGGTCGTCATCATCGCGGGTGAAACCGGCTCCGGTAAAACCACCCAGATCCCCAAAATGTGCCTCGACCTGGGCCTGGGCGCCAAGGGCCTCATCGGCCACACCCAGCCGCGCCGACTCGCCGCACGCTCCGTCGCCGAACGCATCGCCGAAGAACTCGGACAGAAAATCGGCGAAACCGTCGGCTACCAGGTGCGATTCACCTCCGAAGTTGGCGAGCACAGCGCTATCAAGCTCATGACCGACGGCATTCTGCTCGCCGAAATTCAGAACGACAAGCTGCTGCGCCGCTACTCCACCCTCATCATTGACGAGGCGCACGAACGCAGCCTGAACATTGACTTCATCCTCGGCTACCTCAAGCGCATCCTGCCGCAGCGCCCGGATCTGAAGGTCATCATCACCTCCGCGACCATCGACCCGGAGCGTTTCGCGCGCCACTTCTCCCCCAGCTACGTGCCGGGCAAGGGCATCGTCGACGAAAACCTCAGCGCCGAAGAACGCGAAATCGCCGAAGCAATCCTGCCCGACGACGCGCCGCCCATCATTGAGGTGTCCGGCCGAACCTACCCCGTGGAAATCCGCTACCGCCCGCTCGACGAGGAAGACTACCTCAGCGACGACGAAATCGAAGACGACCACGACCCCACCGACGGCATCCTCGACGCCATCAAGGAACTCTCCAAGGAAGCCCCCGGCGACATCCTCATCTTCTTCTCCGGTGAACGCGAAATCCGCGACGCCAAAGACGCTATCGAGGCGATGGTCGCCAAGTCGCCGCGCCTGAACTACGAAGTGCTGCCCCTGTACGCGCGCCTCTCGCTCGCCGAGCAGCACCGCGTGTTCTCCCCCGGATCGCGCCCGCGCATCGTGCTCGCCACGAACGTTGCCGAAACCTCGCTGACCGTGCCCGGCATCAAGTACGTCATCGACACCGGCACCGCCCGCATCTCCCGCTACTCGGCACGCACCAAGGTGCAGCGCCTGCCCATCGAACGCATCTCGCAGGCAAGCGCCAACCAGCGTTCCGGCCGATGCGGCCGCGTCAGCGACGGCATCGCAATCCGCCTCTACTCCGAAGAAGACTTCAACTCGCGCCCCGAGTTCACCGACCCCGAAATTCTGCGCACCAACCTCGCAGCCGTCATCCTGCAGATGATCGCAATCGGCGTGGTCCGCGAACCCGGCGACATCTCCCGCTTCCCGTTCGTGCAGCCGCCCGCATCCCGCGCCATCAACGACGGCGTGAACCTGCTCCGCGAACTCGGCGCACTCACCGAACGCCCCCGCGGCCCCCGCAAGGGCCGCGGCAATAGCGCAACCCTCACCGCCATCGGCCGAGCCATGGCGGCATTCCCCGTGGACCCGCGCCTCGCCCGCATGATCATCGAAGGCGGCCGCCGCAACTGCGCCAAGGAAATGATGGTGCTCGCCGCCGCCCTGACCATCCAGGACCCGCGCGAACGCCCCGCCGACGTACGCGCCGAAGCAGACGCCATGCACGCCCGCTTCGTCGACGACACCTCCGACTTCTCCTCCTTCCTGCTGCTCTGGGACTACATCAACGAGCAGCAGGCGGCGCTGTCCTCCTCGCAGCTGCGCAAAATGTGCCACCGCGAATACATCAACTACCTGCGCATCCGCGAATGGCAGGACCTATTCGCCCAGCTACGCGAAATGGGACGCACCGCCAACATTCACGCCAGCGGCGGCAGGGACATCAACGCCTCCGCCCACGAAATCGACATCCACAAGAGCCTGCTCTCCGGCCTGCTCTCGCACGTGGGCGTCAAGGAAGAACGCGAAAAGGACTCCAAGGGACGCAACCGCGGCCCCCGCGAATACCTCGGCGCACGCGGCACCAAGTTCGCAATCTTCCCCGGCTCCGGCCTGTTCAAAAAGAGCCCCGACTGGGTGCTCTCCGCCGAACTCGTCGAAACCTCCCGCCTGTGGGCGCGCACCAACGCCTCCATCGACCCGCAGTGGATCGAAGAAATCGGCAAGCACCTCATCAGCGTGCAATACTCCGAACCGCACTGGTCCCTCAGCTCCGGCGCGGCAGTCGCCTACGCCAAGGGCACCCTCTTCGGCCTGACCATCTACGCCGACCGCCCCGTACAGTACGCCCGCGTAGACGCCGCCGCAGCCCGCGAACTGTTCATCCAGTCCGCCCTCGTCGAAGGCCAATGGCACACCCAGCACAAGTTCTACCTGCGCAACCAGCGCGCCCTCGCCGAAGTCGAAGAACTCGAAGCACGCCTACGCCGCCGCGACCTGCGCGTAGACGACTCCGTACTCTTCGCCTTCTACGACGCACGCATCCCCGCCCACGTCACGGACGTTCGCGCCTTCGACAAGTGGTGGAAGCAGGCACGTCTCGAAGACGACAACTACCTGGACTTCAACCCCGAAAAGCTCATCAACGAGGAAGCCGCCGACTACGACGACTCCCAGTTCCCCCGCCAGTGGGTGCAGCGCACCGACAGTGGCGAACTGACCCTCGACCTGCGCTACGAATACGCCCCCACCGCCGGCATCGGAGGCGCCCGCACCGACGCCGCCAAGCGCGACGGCGTAGCAGTCCAGGTACCCATCCTGTTCCTCAACCAGCTGAGCCCCGAACCGTTCCGCTGGCAAATCCCCGGCCTGCGCCACGAACTCGTCACCGCACTCATCAAATCGCTCCCCAAGGCGATTCGACGCAACTTCGTGCCCGCACCCGACGTGGCACGCGCCGCCTGCGCCGCCCTGGAAGAGGACTACTCCCCCGCCACCGACGAACTCATCCCCTCCCTCGCACTCGTACTACGCCGCCTGCGCGGCGTCGTTGTCGAGCCCGAAGCCTTCAACTGGGACGCCGTGCCCGAACACCTGAAAATGGGATTCCAGGTGCGCAACGCACGCAACAAAATCCTCGGCGAAGGCAAGGACCTGCGCGCCCTGCAGCAGCAGCTCCACAAGGAAATCCGCAGCGCCCTCGCCGACTCGCTCGGCGCATCCGACGACACCATGGCAAAAATGGTGGCACTCGCCCAGGGCGGCACGGGCAACTCGGGTAGCTCCGCGGCTTCCGCCAAGAATGGCGTGAAAAACGCACAGGGCGGCACCGCACAGACGGCACAGCCGACCGATGCACACGGCTCGCAGGTACGCGAAATCAGCGGCCTCACCGAATTCCCCGCCGACCTCTTCCCCAACGGAGAAATCCCCCGCAAGGTACAGCGCATCATCGCCACCCAGGCAGTCAACGGCTACCCCGCCCTCGTCGACGAAGAAACCAGCGTAGGCCTGCGCATCTTCCCCACCGAAGCCGAACAGCTCCACGCCCAGCGCCGCGGCATCATCCGCCTGCTCCAACTGCAGGTGCCCTCGCCCGTACGCTACGTGAGCGAACACCTCTCCCACAAGGAGAAAATCGTCTTCACGCAGAACCCGCACGGCTCCATCGACGAACTCATCCGCGACTGCACCGTCGCGGCACTCGACCACCTCGTGCCGCACACCCCCATCTTCACGTACGCCGAATACAGCGAACTCTACGAGCACGTACGTGCCGAACTCATCGAGACGGTCTTCGACGTCACCAAGCTCGTCGCCGAAATCCTCTCCGAAGCCACCGCGCTGAAGAAGGCCATCAAGAAGGCAACCTCGCTGACGACCATGCACGCCGTCTCCGACGTGAAGGCACAGATGGAGAACCTGGTCTACCCCGGATTCGTGGCGAAAACCGGCTACGACCAGCTGGTTCACATCCCGCGCTACCTCAAGGCCGCCCAGGTGCGCCTGACGAAGCTCGGCCCGAACCTGCACCGCGACAACCAGCTCATGCTCACCGTGCAGGATCTGGAAGACTCCTACGATAACGCGGTGAAGTCGCTCCCGGCAGGCACCATCGTGCCGGATGCGCTCCGCCGCGTGAACTGGATGATTGAGGAGCTGCGCGTCAGCTTCTTCGCCCAGGAGCTTGGTACCGCCTACACGGTGTCTGAGAAGCGCATTGCGAAGGCTCAGCGTGAGGCGCTGGACGCTATCAAGCGCTAGGTAATACAAAGAGTCCCCCGCACGATCACCTCGTGTGGGGGACTCTTTCGTATCTATGGGTTTCAGTGCCCTGTGGGTCGGCAAGCTATGCACTTCCTCCGCTCCTGCAGGGGCACCCGCCGCCCCGGACGCTCCGCTCTTCCTTGCTTCGCTGCGGAGAGCGCCCGGGGCGGCACCCTGATGTCGCTTCCGGAAGGCATAGCCGCCTCCCACCCGTGAATTGGCAAGAGCGCGCAGAGGGGCCGGTGTCCTCCGTAGTGACATCAGGGTGCCCGAAGCGAAGCGAGGGCGGGTTCCCTGTAGGAACGAGGAGGATCACCGCCCCTCAAGCATCCCAAGCCGCTTGAGGAAACATGCGGCACCCCGCCCCTGAAACACCTCTAGGTCGGGGGTGTTAGGCGGCAGCCTCACAGAAGGTCACCGTCACCGAACCGTTACCGCGCTCGCGCATCCACTGCGGCGCGTTCTCAGCCGAAACAATCATTCCCTCGCTCACCAACGGTGCAATGTACGAGCCGCCCGCGCCGCCTGCGCCGCCCTGCATCGTGTAGCCGATGCCCTGACGCACGCCGGTCGGGCTATTCAGCCACTTCTGGGTCAGCACAATCGAGGAGACGGACTGTGCCGCGCCGGAACCGCCACCTCCGTAGCCTGCGCCGCCGCCGCCAGACACCACGGACTGGTAGCCGTTGAAGTTCTGCGCGTACGCGCCCTCGTCGTTGTAGACGTCCAGGTCCCAGCTGCGGTCCTCGTAGGTGCCCTTCTCGTGCACGCTGGCGGG
>ERZ773180.128-NODE-128-length-53302-cov-21.527786_pt1 | contig 53302 bp, 50 predicted proteins | sample MGYA00511080_ERZ773180 | MGnify/ENA primary metagenome ERZ773180 (study PRJEB29015, sample SAMEA2738175) | human oral metagenome | biome: human oral; feature: human-associated habitat; material: saliva | place: China | collected 2178 ... | reverse complement strand
TCGTAACAAGGTAGCCGTATCGGAAGGTGCGGCTGGATCACCTCCTTTCTAAGGATAAGGAATACGTTGATAATTCGTTTAGTTTTGAGTGTTCAAAACACTCAAGCACAATGAAAACTGAATATATATATTAGATCAAAAATAATTTTCTATAAAGTAAAAGAAACAGATTTACAAAAACCGAGAAAATAGTAAGTAAGTTGTAAAAAACTTATTCACAAAGAGTTCAAGGAAAAGAACGAAGCGTAAAAGCTACACACGATTAAGTAGTAAAGGGCGCACGGAGGATGCCTTGGCACTAGGAGCCGATGAAGGACGTGACAAACGACGAAATGCTACGGGGAGCTGTAAGTAAGCAAAGAGCCGTAGATATCCGAATGGGGGAACCCACCGCTTTTAAAAGGGCGGTACGCGAAAGCGAGGTAACGCAGGGAACTGAAACATCTAAGTACCTGTAGGAAGAGAAAGAAAAATCGATTTCCTAAGTAGCGGCGAGCGAAAAGGAAAGAGCCCAAACCAATGTGCTTGCATATTGGGGTTGTAGGACTCTCAACAAAGTGTATGACAAAGTATAGTAGAACTAGCTGGAAAGTTAGACCGTAGAAGGTAAAAGTCCTGTATACGAAATGCTAAGTTGGCGCGAGAGAGCACCTGAGTACGGCGGAACACGAGGAATTCCGTCGGAATCTACCAGGACCATCTGGTAAGGCTAAATACTACCTAGTGACCGATAGTGAACCAGTACCGTGAGGGAAAGGTGAAAAGAACCCCGGGAGGGGAGTGAAAGAGAACCTGAAACCGTGTGCTTACAAGTAGTCAGAGCCCCTTGAGGGTGATGGCGTGCCTTTTGTAGAATGAACCGGCGAGTTACTTTATCATGCGAGGTTAAGTGGAAGACATGGAGCCGCAGCGAAAGCGAGTCTTAATAGGGCGAAATAGTATGATGGAGTAGACCCGAAACCAAGTGATCTACCCATGGCCAGGTTGAAGTTTAGGTAACACTGAATGGAGGACCGAACCAGGACACGTTGAAAAGTGTTTGGATGAGCTGTGGGTAGCGGAGAAATTCCAATCGAACTTGGAAATAGCTGGTTCTCTCCGAAATAGCTTTAGGGCTAGCCTCGTTGTGAGTTTACTGGAGGTAGAGCACTGTTTGGACTAGGGGCCCATCCCGGGTTACCGAATTCAGACAAACTCCGAATGCCAGATAAATATCAACGGGAGTCAGACTGCGGGTGATAAGGTTCGTAGTCGAAAGGGAAACAGCCCAGACCGCCAGCTAAGGTCCCAAATTGTATGTTAAGTGGAAAAGGATGTGATGATGCACAGACAACCAGGATGTTGGCTTAGAAGCAGCCACCATTTAAAGAGTGCGTAATAGCTCACTGGTCGAGTGACATCGCGCCGAAAATGTACCGGGGCTAAACATACAACCGAAGCTGCGGATATAACTAATGTTATATGGTAGGAGAGCGTTCTAACATCGTAGAAGCCGAGCTGTAAGGCGAGGTGGAGAGGTTAGAAGTGAGAATGCCGGTGTGAGTAGCGAAAGATAGGTGAGAATCCTATCCACCGAATGACTAAGGTTTCCAGAGGAAGGCTCGTCCGCTCTGGGTAAGTCGGGACCTAAGGTGAAGCCGAATGGTGAAGCCGATGGACAACAGGTAGAAATTCCTGTACCACCAAATATCGATTGAGAGAAGTGGGGACAGAGGAGGCTAATTGATCGTCCTGATGGAATAGGACGTCTAAGCACAAAGGTTGAGTAGTAGGCAAATCCGCTGCTCATAAGACTGAAGTGTGATGGGGAGCGAAATTTAGTAGCGAAGTCAATGAAGCCAAACTCTCAAGAAAAGCCGCTATCGAGATAAGAGGTGCCCGTACCGCAAACCGACACAGGTAGTTGGGAAGAGAATTCTAAGGTGAGCGAGAGAACCATCGTTAAGGAACTCGGCAAAATGACCCCGTAACTTCGGGAGAAGGGGTGCCTACGAGAGTAGGCCGCAGTGAATAGGCCCAAGCGACTGTTTAACAAAAACACAGGTCTCTGCAAAACCGTAAGGTGAAGTATAGGGGCTGACGCCTGCCCGGTGCTGGAAGGTTAAGAGGAGTGCTTAGCGTAAGCGAAGGTATGAATTGAAGCCCCAGTAAACGGCGGCCGTAACTATAACGGTCCTAAGGTAGCGAAATTCCTTGTCGGGTAAGTTCCGACCCGCACGAAAGGCGTAATGATTTGGGCACTGTCTCAACGAGAGACTCGGTGAAATTTTAGTACCTGTGAAGATGCAGGTTACCCGCGACAGGACGGAAAGACCCCATGGAGCTTTACTGTAGCTTGATATTGAATTTTGATGCAGTATGTACAGGATAGGTAGGAGCCAGAGAATCATGCACGCCAGTGTATGAGGAGGCGTTGTTGGGATACTACCCTTGCTGTATTGAAATTCTAACCCTCGGCGTAGAAGACCGGGAGACAGTGTCAGGTGGGCAGTTTGACTGGGGCGGTCGCCTCCCAAAGAGTAACGGAGGCGTTCAAAGGTTCCCTCAGAATGGTTGGAAATCATTTGCAGAGTGTAAAGGCACAAGGGAGCTTGACTGTGAGACCTACAAGTCGAGCAGGTGCGAAAGCAGGACTTAGTGATCCGGTGGTTCCGCATGGAAGGGCCATCGCTCAACGGATAAAAGCTACCCTGGGGATAACAGGCTTATCTCCCCCAAGAGTTCACATCGACGGGGAGGTTTGGCACCTCGATGTCGGCTCGTCGCATCCTGGGGCTGTAGTCGGTCCCAAGGGTTGGGCTGTTCGCCCATTAAAGCGGTACGCGAGCTGGGTTCAGAACGTCGTGAGACAGTTCGGTCCCTATCCGTCGTGGGCGTAGGAAATTTGAGAGGAGCTGTCCTTAGTACGAGAGGACCGGGATGGACAGACCGCTGGTGTATCAGTTATCATGCCAATGGTAATGCTGAATAGCTAAGTCTGGAAGGGATAAGTGCTGAAGGCATCTAAGCACGAAGCCCCCCTCAAGATGAGATTTCCTGTTGCAGCAATGCAAGAGAGATTCGATACAGAAAATGTCGTAGATAGGTCAGAGGTGTAAAGGTGGCAACATCAAAGCTAACTGATACTAATAAATCGAAAGCTTGACCAGAAATATATACTCTTTAATTGGAGGGTATCAAACAGAAATATATTGAAAAAGAAAAAAGTAAACAAGTATGGCTGTGATGGCTAGGAGGATACACCTGTACCCATCTCGAACACAGAAGTTAAGTTCCTAAACGTCGAAGGTACTAGTACATCTCGTACTGGGAGAATAGAAAACAGCCAAACAATTCAAAATCACTCGAAAGGGTGATTTTTTTGTTGTATATTATTGTATAAGAAAAGTATTTAATATATAATTAATGTATTATATGTTTAGAAAGAGGTTTTTTAATGAATTCATACCTTATAAAAAATCATTTAATTGATTATGTTAAATTAATTCTTTTGGTAATTATGTTTATATTTGGACTTTTTTTAAAAGCCACAACTGGAGATTATATTTTACTTATTGTTTTATTATTAATTGAATTTGCTTTTAAGATAGGATTTAATTATATTAATTCCATAAGCTATACAATTTCTGATAAATTTTATAAGAATATGTTTAAAATTTTGAGTGTAATAAATTTTGAATTTGATTTCTTATTTGTGTATATATTTTTTGATTCGTTGTTTGAAATTAATATTAAATATTTTATAGGAATTCTGTTTACTCTTTTGATTATTAGTATATTTATTTTCTCCTTTTTGATTTCTTTAAATTTAAAATATGAAATTTTAACATTTAGAATGGCTAATGAGTCAGATAGAGAAAGTATTTTAGAAATATATCTTGAGGGGTCAAATTCCTTAAAAAATGACGGAGTAGATCAATGGCAAGGTAATTATATTCCAAGTTTTAAAGATATTGATGAACATTTGGGAATAGATTTATATGTTTTAGAATATCATAGAAAAATTGTTTCTACAGTTTGTTTGGTTGAAGGAATAGATGAAGATTATGAAAATATAAAAGGAAAATGGAATACCTCAATTCCTTATATCAGTATTCATAAGATTGCAACTTCAAATGCATATAAAAAGCAAAGTTTTGCAAAAAAGATGATGTATTATGTTGAAAATTTTGCAAAGAGAAAGAAAATGGATTTAAGAATTGATACACATAAGGATAATATAAAGATGAAGAATTTTATTATATCTTGTGGTTATAAATATACTGGAGAAGTGGTTTTACAAGGAGAATTAGAACGACTTGCTTATGATAAAAAAGTAGTGTGAGTTTAAAGTATAAAAAATGTAAAAGGTATTATATATAAAACAAGTTCACGTCATAGCAGTTAGCATAGGAATTCTCTCAACACGTCATCTCGAGCGAAGTCGAGAGATCTCACCACTATTATTTGTTTGCAAATAATAGTAAGTCCTGTAAAGGACTTATATAAAAATATTATACTATTTTAAACGAAAAAAAGGTTAGAGGATTAATAAACTCTAACCTTTTGTTATATACTAATGAGTTGCTCCGCCTTCTACCTTGATATCTTCTTTGTTTTCAACGATAGCTTCGATTGCATATTCTAATCCTTTTGCAATCATTTCTAAAGGCATTGATGGCATATTTCTCTTATCCACAACTTGTTCTGGTAAAAATGGAATATGGATAAATCCTGTTCTCATATTCGGATATTTTGTACTTGCAAGATGTGCCATTCCATAGCAAACATGGTTACAAACAAATGTTCCAGCTGTATTTGAAACAGATGCAGGAATTTTGTTGTCAATCATTTTTTGAACCATTGCTTTTATAGGAATAGTAACAAGATAAGCGTCTGGGCCATCTTCAGCAATTTTTTCATCAATTGGCTGATTTCCTTCATTATCTTTTATTCTGAAGTCATCCATATTAATCCCAACTCTTTCAACAGTTATATCAGGTCTTCCACCAGCTTGTCCAACATTTATAACAACATCTGGTTTTTCAGCTTCTATAACTTCTTCAAGTCTTTTTAGACTCTTTCTAGCAACAGTTGGAATTTCTAATTTAATAATTTGTGTTCCTTTAATTTCATCTGGTAATAATTTCACAGATTCAATTGCAGGATTAACTTTTTCTCCACCAAATGGATCAAATCCACTAACTAATATTTTCATTTAATCATCTCCTAAAATGCCATTACTAACATAAGAATTATATGAATTAAAATCATTGCAAAAGCCATTGGGGCCTGTTTCTTGATTATTGCATATTTATCCTTATTTTCTAATATTGCAGCAGGAACTATATTGAAGTTTGCAGCCATTGGAGTTAATAATGTACCACAGTATCCACAAGTCATACCTAGGGCACCAACTACAGCAGGGTTACCACCTTGAGCGATTACAAATGGAATACCTATACCAATTGTTATTACAGTAAATGCAGCAAATGCATTACCCATAATCATAGTAAAGATTACCATTCCTAAACAGTAAGCTACAACACCAGCAACTCTTCCGCCGCTGCCTACAACACCACCAGCAAGTTCTCCAATTATATTACCAACACCAGCTGCTTCAAATACGATACCTAAAGCACCTAAAAGTTGTGGTAATAAGCTTGAAGCTCCAACGTGCATTAAAAGTCTTGTTGTATCTTCTTTTGTATCTTTAAGTTTTGCTTTAGTTATAAGAACTACAAGAATTAAAGCTATTAATGAAGAAACTCCAAGAACTTGAGCAGTTGTAAATCCAAAAATAATATTTTTACCTTTTGCATCAGTTCCAATAACTATATTGAATGATCTAACTTGTGACATAAAGAATCCAAGTCCAGCCATTACTAATGCAGGAATAAATATTTTCCAGCCAACTTTGTCAGCATTCTTTCTTCTTTCTTCGTCAGTAGGTGGATTAAATTCTCCAACTTTAACTTGATTTGTAAGAGTTAAAATACCACAAATAACAAGTAAAGCTCCAACGATAGCTCCACCAGATTCTGGTAAGTATTTAACTAAGAATCCACCACAAGCGAATATTATACCAACTAAAAACCAAAATAAGAATGTACCAATTCTTGCTTCCTTATTTTTCAAACCTCTAAAAGCTGTTAAAATTGAAATTAATCCACAAAGAATATACATAAATTCGTCAATAAAAAATTTATTACTATTTATCCAATTTAGCATCTTTTTCACCAACCTTTCTAAGTTTCATTTCAAATAAGAAGCATTGTACAACTGATAATAAAATCATTGCAATACCTGCAAATAATGAATAATAAGCAATTTGAGCTCCAGTAACATTATATCCCTTATCATTAAGTGTAGATGCGATAAGTAATACACCTGATGCAACAGGGAATACATTTTGTCCGAAGAAGTTACCGTAGTTTTCTACAGCTCCAGCTAATGCTTTTAAATCTTCAAGTTTAGTTTCTGTAAGATCTACAGTCTTAGTTGCAGCTCCCTCAGCCATAGGTAAAATTAAAGGTCTAACAAATTGTACATGACCACCTAGACGTAAAGAGAAAATAGCCGCTAACCAACGAATGAATAAGTATAACCAGATAACTAAACCAGCGCTAGCACCTTTGATTTTCTTAATTCCGTCTGCTGCTTTTTCTTTAAGACCGTATCTTTCCATGATACCTATAACTACAAGTGTTGTAAAGAATAAACTCATATATCTATTTTCGATAAATCCTTTACCTATAATATCCAAAATTTCTACAATTCCTTTTCCACCGGCAAGACCTGTTGCGACACCTGAAATTAATACAACAGAAATTACATCAAGTTTAAGTACAAAACCAACAACAATAATTACAATACCGATTAAAACTAAATAATTTTGCATATATTCCTCCTATAAATTTATTTTTATTACCTATTTTCAAAAAAGAACTTTCTTTGTACAAAAAATAACAAATTCTTAAGTATGTATAAGTAATCACATATAGTATACCATAAATTAAGATCTTTTTAAATAGCTATATAGCTGTATTTTGCAATATATTAACATAAATATTAATAAAAAATTTCTATAAATTGCTTGTTAAAAAAATAAAATATATTAGAAAAAAATGACTCTTTTGAACAAGTTTTAACTATATTATTCAAATCATTTTTTATTAATAAGAAAATATTATTTAAATAGATATTTTTTTTGAAATACGCATAAAATTTGACAATATAATTTCATTCATGTATAATAGTAATATATTCACGTTATGTGGTGAATATATTGATATTACAGCATAAAGGCTTTTTGATTAATAAATATAGATAAATAAGTTTTTATGTGTTTTATGGTGCTTATACTTAATTATAAGTATAATTTCTAGTTCACGAAGGAGGATTTATGATATATTTTGATAATGCAGCTACTACAAAAAATAAACCAGCTGAAGTTATTGATGCAGTTGTTGATGCGCTAAAAAGCTTTGGAAATTCCTCTCGTGGAGTTTATGAAGAGAGTCTAAGTGCTGATAGAGTAGTATTTGATACAAGAAAAAAATTAGCAAAAATGTTTAATGTTGGTAATTCTCGTCAAGTAGTTTTCACAAAAAATGCTACAGAAAGTTTAAATATTGCAATTAATGGATTGTTTTCGGAAAAAGATCATATAATAACTTCTGTTGCTGAACATAATTCAGTTTTAAGACCTATTAATTATTTAAGAGCAAAGGGAGCTGAAGTAAGTTATATAAATGTATTTGAAAATGGAGTTCTTAATTTAGATGAGCTTTCAAAATTAATAAAAGCAAATACAAAAGGGATAGTTTTAACACATGCATCAAATGTTACAGGTAATATAACTGATATAAGAAAAGTTGGAAATTTTTGTAGAGAAAATAATCTTATTTTTGTTGTTGATGCATCACAAACTGCTGGAGCTTTCAATATTGATATGAAAGAAATGAATATTGATGTGCTTTGCTTTACAGGACATAAATCTATGCTTGCACCTCAGGGAGTTGGAGTGCTTTGCGTTAGAGAAGAAATTTACATAAGACCTCTAATTGTTGGAGGTAGCGGAACTCATAGCTATGATGAGTTTCAACCTGATAAAATGCCTACAAGACTTGAAGCTGGAACACTAAACGCACATGGAATTGCAGGATTACATGTATCTATTGAATATATTTTAAGAAATAAAATGGAAAATTTAACAAAAAGAGCATTGGAGCTTTCAAGAAAATTTTATGATGGTGTTAGTAAATTACCGGAAGTAAAAATTTATGGAGATTTTGAAACAGAATATAGAGCGCCAATAGTTTCTTTAAATATTTCAGATATGGATTCTTCAGAAGTAAGTAGTATGTTATATGAAGAGTTTAAAATTTCAACAAGACCAGGAGCTCATTGTGCACCTCTTATACACAAAGCGCTAGGAACTGTTGAACAAGGTATGGTTAGATTTAGCTTTTCTCATTCAAATTTAGATGAAGAGATTGAGCTTGCTATAAACGCGATTAAAAAAATTATTGATGATAGGAGGTAATCAAATGCGTTTTTTTAACACAAAAAAAGGATTGTTCACATTAGGCATTATTGCAGGTTTGGGAGCAGCATTACTTGCATATTTAGGCAATCCAAAAAATATGGCTTTCTGTATAGCTTGTTTTATCAGAGATACTGCAGGAGCTATGAAGTTCCACAATGCGGAAGTGGTTCAATATTTTAGACCAGAAATTGTAGGAATTATTATTGGTTCATTTTTAATTTCAATATTCACTAAAGAATACAGATCAACAGCTGGTTCTTCACCAGTTATAAGATTTTTCTTAGGTGTAATAATGATGGTATGTGCTCTAGTATTCTTAGGATGTCCTTTAAGAATGATCTTAAGAATGTCAGCAGGGGATATTAGTGCATATGTAGGACTTGTAGGATTTGTTGCAGGTATTGCTACTGGTGCTTATTTCTTAAGAAAAGGCTTCAGTTTAGGAAGAGCTTATACAACCAAAAAAGAAAATGGGTATGCTTTCCCATTAGTTGTAGCAGTTCTATTTGCTTTAGTTATAGCAGTTCCTTCACTTTATGCATTTAGTGAAAAAGGTCCAGGAAGTGTTCATGCAATTTGGTATGCTTCACTTGGAGTAGGTCTTTTATTTGGTGTAATTGCTCAAAAAAGTAGAATGTGTTTTGCTGGTTCAATAAGAGATATTATCTTACTAAAAGATTTTAGATTATTCTCAGTAGTTAGTGGTATTTTTATAGTTATGTTAGTTTATAATTTAGCAACAAACAACTTTAAATTCGTTCCTTTTGGTCCGATAGCTCATGCTCAAACAGTTTGGAATATCTTATCAATGTATGCAGTAGGATTCTGTGCTGTATTACTTGGTGGTTGTCCTTTAAGACAATTAGTTCTTGCTGGAACAGGATCATCAGATTCAGTTATCACAGTTCTAGGAATGTTTGTTGGAGCAGCTTTAGCTCATAACTTTAAATTAGCTGGTGCTTCAGCAGTAGCTGAAAATGCAGCAAAAGGAATTAAGGCTGTAGCAGGTGGTCCAGGATTAAATGGACAAATATTTGTTGTTGCTTCAATAGTTGTTTTATTTATCATAGCTTTCTTAGGATTAAAGAAAGAAAAAACTAGATAAGATTTAAGGAGATTGATATGAAAGAATTAGACGTTAGAGGATTATCTTGTCCAGAACCAGTTTTAATTTTACAAGATGCTCTTAAAGAAAATAAAGAAGAAACATACAAAGTATTAGCTAGTGAAGCTCATGTTGTAAAAAATATTACTCATTATGCAAATAGTCAAGGCAAAAAAGTTTCTGTTAAAGAAGTTGGCTTAGACTATGAAGTAATGGTAGAATAATGAAGGAAACTAAGCTGTATATAACATTTTATACTTCTGCAGAGGCAATGGCAACTGAAAGTGCATGTAAAGAAAATAATATTCAAGGAAAACTTGTACCAGTTCCAAGAGTTCTATCAGCAGGATGTGGAATTGCATGGGAATGTAGTCCAGAGCTTAAAGATCAAATGTTAGATCTTTTAAAAACAGAAGATATAGAATGGGAAGACTGTGAAGAAATATAAATATTAAGTCATCTTGAAATTCAAGATGACTTTTTTGTGTGTATATTTAATATTTCGCATAAATAATTATAGATTTTTTACAATTGACATTTTTATTTTCTTAATATATAATAGCAAAAGGATTTATATTTTTAGGAGGGAAAAATGAGAGTATTAAAAAAATCAAGTTTAGTACTTTTTTCTTTAGTACTAGCTTTAAATTTTGGAGTTAGTAGTAATCATTTTGCTGAAGAATCAGCAAATAATGATAAAAAAATAGTTTATAATGATGATATTTTCTATGTAAATGGGAAACCTGCAAATGGTTGGTATATATATGAAAAAACTATATATTACTTTAAAGATGGTAAAAAATTTACTGGATATATACAAATTGGAAAAAGATACAAGTATGTTGTAAATGGGCTATATGCCTACGGATATGCAAATGGTATTTTTTATGACTATGGATCACCTTATAATGGATGGAAATATGATGGTATAAAAGAATTTTACTTTAAAGAAGGTAAAAAATTTACAGGAACTATTAAAGAAGATGATGGAGAAAAATATGTTATAAATGGTGAATATGCCAAAGGATATATAGAAGGTCTATTTTATTCAGATGGAAAACTAGGAGATTGGTGGGTTAATGACGGAACTGCTTGGTATTTCTTTAGAGACGGTAAAAAATTCACTGGTAAAGCTGTTGATGGAAACGGAAGAAGATACTTTGTAAATGGAAAATATGCAAATGGTGTTTATGAAGGTAAGGTCTATAAAGATGGAGTCGAAACTTCTGGAAATATTTATGTAAATGATGTTTTCTATGATAAAGATGGAAAACCTGCAAATGGTTGGCATAAACATGAAGATATTACATTTTACTTTAAGGAAGGTAAAAAATTTACTGGATTTATACAAATTGGAAAAATAAACAAGTATATTGTAAATGGGCGATATGCCTACGGATATGCAAATGATATTTTTTATACATATGGAGTACCTGTTAATGGATGGCAATTCGATGGTATAAAAAAATTTTACTTTAAAGAAGGTAAAAAATTTACAGGAACTATAAAAGAAGAAGATGAAGAAAAATATATTATAAATGGCGAATATGCCAGAGGATATATAAGAGGTCTATTTTATTCAGATGGAAAACTAGGAAATTGGTGGTTTAACGACGGAACTGCTTGGTATTTCTTCCAAGACGGCAAAAAATTTACTGGATTAGGTGTTGACGGAAACGGAGAAAGATACTTTGTAAACGGAAAATACGCAAATGGTGATTATGAAGGTAAGTTCTATAAGGATGGAGTTGAAACTGCTGGAAAAACTTATATAAATGATGTTTTCTATGTAAATGGAAAAGTTGTTAGTGGCTGGTATGATGATGGTACAGCTTGGTATTTCTTCAAAGACGGTAAAAAATTAACTGGAAAAGCTGTTGATGGCAATGGTGAAATGCAATTTTTCAATGGAAAATATGCAAATAGATATATAGACAATATATATTACAAAGATGGTAAAATTGCAAATTGGTGGTGTGATGATGGCACAGCTTGGTATTTCTTCCAAGATGGCAAAAAATTTACTGGATTAGGCGTTGACGGAAACGGAGAAAGATACTTTGTAAACGGAAAATACGCAAATGGAATCTATAATGACAAATTATATAAAGACGGAGTAGAAACAACTGAAAAAATATATATAAATGATATTTTTTATGTTAATGGGAAACTAGCTAATTGGTGGTATGATGATGGCACTGCTTGGTATTTCTTTAAAGACGGTAAAAAATTAACCGGAAAAGCTGTTGATGGCAACGGTGAAATGTACTTTTCAAATGGAAAATATGCAAATACTTATGTTGAAGGTATTTTCTGTTATGAAGGAAAGCCAACAAATGGTTGGTTTGATGACGGAAATGCTTGGTATTTCTTTAAGGGTGGTAAAAAATATACAGGTCTTGGAGTAGATGGCAACGGTAAAATGTACTTTTCAAACGGAAAATATGCAAATACTTATGTTGATGGTATTTTCTGTTATGAAGGAAAGCCAACAAATGGTTGGTTTGATGATGGCAAGGCTTGGTATTTCTTTAAAGATGGTAAAAAATTTACAGGCCATGGAGTTGATGGAAACGGAGAAAGATACTTTGTAGAAGGTAAATATGCAAATGGATTCTATGAAGGTAAATTATATAAAGATGGTGTTGAAGCCAAAGGCAAAGTTTATGTAAATGGAATTTTTTATGATGAAAAGAATCTTCCTGCTAATGGTTGGTATGACGACGGTAATGACAGGTTCTTTTTTAGAGAAGGTAAAAAATTCACTGGTAAAGCTGTTGATGGCAATGGTGAAAAGGAATTTGTAAACGGAAAATATAAAAGAAATAATAAGGTGTATTCTGCTTCTGAAGAAGTTCAAAGAAGAATAGTAGAAGCTGCACACAATACGAGTTCTCCAGGACCGAATTTATGTGCAAGATGGGTTTCAACAGTTTATAGAAATGCAGGACTCGGATATATAGGTGGAAATGCTAATGATATGTATAGAAAACATACATTTACTTCAGATATAGCTGATTTAAAATTAGGAATGCTTGTTGCTGTTGAAAGTAGCAGTAGTGGGAGTAGAATGGGTAAAATTTATGGACATGTTGGAATATACATTGGAGATGGGAAAGTAATGGATAGTGTTGGATACAAGAAAATTTCAACACTTGAAGAATGGATTGAAACATATTGTCAACATTCACCAGTAGGTTTTGGTTATCCACCTTCAGTTGAAGAGAAATAAAAATATTAAGTCATCTTGAAATTCAAGATGACTTTTTCATATTTTAAAAATTATAAATTAAAGTTTGACATTAGTATTTAATTACTATATACTAAAATTCATATATTTATTTGTTGTGAGGTAGAAATTTTGATAAAGAATTCGGAAATAAAAGAAAGAAATTATGGAATTGACTTGCTTAGAATTGTTACAATGTTTATGATTGTAAATTTACATGTTTTTTGGTATGGTGGAATTTTAAGAAGTGAGAATCTATATTTCTTAAGTGCAAAATACAATATTGTATGGATGTTAGAGATAATTTGTTATGTGGCTGTAAACTGTTATGCCTTAATTTCAGGTTTTGTAGGAATAGAATCCAAATACAAATATTCTAATATAGTTTTATTATGGTTAAGAGTTGTTTTTTATTCCATTTCTCTTTACTTGATTGGCTGTATTTTTAGAATTGTAGATTTTAATTTTAAAACTCTTGTAACATTTTGTTTTCCAGTTGTAAATTCAAAATATTGGTATTTTACAGCATATTTTTGTCTGTTCTTCTTTATGCCAATATTAAATTCAGCATTAGAAAATATGGAATACAAGCTTCTTAGAAACTCAATTTTTATGATTATAATTATAATTTCTGTACTACCTTTTATTTATGCAGGGGACATTTTTCTTACAAGAAATGGTTCAAGTTTTGTGTGGCTAATGGTATTATACTTAATTGGTGGATTTATCAAAAAATACAATTTGCATAATAAGTTTTCTAATAGTTCTATGATTATTCTATTTGCTTTTTGTATTATTCTAGAATTAGCAAGTGCATGTTTGACAAGTTATTTAGCTTTAAAAGGAGTTACAGATTTTAAATTTACATTAATCTCCTACACATCTTCTACTATGCTTCTATCGGGAATAGCATTACTAATAATATTTTCAAAGTTGAAAGTAAAATCGTGGAAAAAAATAATTGCATTTCTTTCACCGCTTTGTTTTTCGGTTTATGTAATCCATGAACATGAAGTTTTTAGCAAAAGATTTATTGTTGGAAAATCTGCAACATTTTTAAACTATTCAACTTTAAAAATGCTACTTTATATAATAATAACAGATATTGCAATATTTGTAGGATGTATATTTATTGATTATTTTAGAGAAAAATTATTTAAAAAATTAGAATTAAAAAAGAGATTAAGTTTTATTGATAAAAATTAGGTGAAAGCCTAATTTTTTTATGTAAAATTTTGGATTTTTTGTCAAAAATATGTTAAAATAAAGCTTGTATGAATGGAGGAAGTATGGGCTTAAGATTTTGTCCGCTTTTTAGTGGAAGTGATGGAAATTGTTGCTTTTTAGAAGTTGATAATAGAAGATATTTAATAGATGCGGGTTTTAGTGGAAAGAAAATTGAAAGCAATCTTAAAATTTTAGGAATTGATCCAAGTACAATTGATTTAATATTTTTAACTCATGAACATATTGACCATATTAGAGGAGCGGGAGTTCTTTCTAGACGTTATGATATTAAGATTTGTAGTAATGTTGAAACTTTAAGAGCTGGAGCATCAAAATTAGGTAAAATTAAAGATGAAAATATTGTTGTTATCGGCACTGAAAAGAAGCACAGATTTTCTCTTTTTGATTTATATACCTTAGAAATTTCACATGATTGTGCTAGAGGAATGGGATTTGTATTTAATACTGACTATGGAAAAGTTAGTCTTTTGACTGATACAGGAATAATTACAAATCATATGAAAGATAAAATTAAAGGTTCAAAGATTTTTTATTTTGAAGCAAATCATGATTTAGATATGCTTAAGAACGGTCCTTATGACTATAATTTAAAACAGAGAATTTTAGGAGATTTTGGACATATTTCAAATGTTACAAGTGGAAATGTATTATCAGAAGTTGTAACTGATAAATGTAAAAAAGTATATCTTGGTCATTTAAGTGAAATAAATAATGAAGAAAAACTTGCTTATGACGAAGTTTTTGGAATACTAAATAAAGAAAATCTAATACAATATACAAATTTAGAAGTTGCAAAGAGATTTGACAATAGCAGTATAACGGAAGTGTAATATGAATATTAAAATTTTATGTGTTGGAAAACTCTCTGAAAAATTTTTTAAAGATGCTTGTGAAGAGTATAAAAAGAGAATTTCTGCCTTTTCAAAAATAGAAATAATAGAAATTCCTGAAGAAAAAATTATGACACAAACACCAAGTAAATTGGAAATTGAAAATGTATTAAAAAAAGAAGAGGGAAGAATTCTAGGAAAAATCTCAGATTCTGATTTTGTTATAACTCTTGAAATTCTAGGAAAATCAATAGATAGTGAAGATTTTTCGAAATTTTTAGAGGAAAAAATGAATGAAGGAAATTCTAAATTTATTTTTGTGATTGGTGGAAGTTTCGGACTTGGAGATGAAATAAAACAAAGAAGTAATTTTAAACTTTCTTTTTCAAAATTCACACTCCCACACCAACTATTTAGAGTCGTTTTATTGGAACAAATTTACAGAGCTTTTAAAATTATGAATAATCAAATATATCATAAATAGGAGAAATATGGAAAATAAGGAAATAAAAGATATAATGGAAAATAGAGAGAATAATTTACAGGCGACTTGTCCTGTTCTTTTTCCAGAAAATGAAAGAGCTGATTTAAAAGATATTGAAAGGTCGTTGATTAAGAGATATAGAAAAAATGTATGGTCAAAGTTTGTAAAGGCGATTAAAGAATACAATTTAATAGAAGACGGAGATAAGATTGCAGTTGCGATTTCAGGTGGAAAAGACAGCTTGATCATGGCAAAACTCTTTCAAGAGCTTAAAAAGAATGGAAAAGATAATTTTGAACTTGAATTTATTGCAATGGATCCGGGTTATCATCCGTCCATAAAAGAGTTACTTTTAGAAAATGCAAAATATCTTGAAATTCCTCTTACATACTATCCAGCAGATATTTTTGCAGTAGCAGATAAAATTGCAGGTGATTATCCTTGCTATATGTGTGCAAGAATGAGAAGAGGGTCACTCTATGCAAAAGCTAAAGAACTTGGTTGTAATAAATTGGCATTAGGTCATCATTTTAATGATGTTATTGAAACTACAATGCTAAACTTATTATGTGCAGGAAGTTTTAAGACAATGCCACCTAAACTAAAAGCGAAAAACTTTGAAGATATGGAAATAATAAGACCGTTATATCTTATAGAAGAAGAATATATAATAAGATGGATGAAGTCAACGGGACTTATGCCTTTAAATTGTGCTTGTATGGTTGCGGCTAAAAAAATTGGAAATAAAAGATATCAAATAAAAGACTTAATTGAAAATTTGAAAAAAGACTTTAAAAATGTCGACAGTTCAATTTTTAGAGCAGCCGAAAATGTAAATATAAATTTACTATTGGGATATGAAATTAATGGACGTAAAGTCGATTTCAACGAAAAATACGAAAACGACAATCCATTTTACGATTAATTAAATAAAAATATTTAAACAGTGAATTTTTTAATTCGCTGTTTTTTTGTAAAATAATATTGATTATTGGATTAAATAGTGATAAGATTTATTTGATAAATAATATCAAACATATCGGAGGTATTTATGTTTAAAAAATTTTTTGAAAATGTTATAAAACCAAAAGAAAATTTGGGTGGAAAGATTATGGTTAAAGGAATGAATAAAGGACATGAGAAGTTAGCATCATGGGCGAGGTCATTTTTAAATATAAAAGAAGGAGATAAAATAATAGACTTAGGTTGTGGTGGTGGAAGAAATGTTCAGTATTTTTTAACTAAGGCAAAATATGTATATGGACTAGATTACTCAAAGATGAGTGTAAAAGTTTCAAGGGAATTAAATGAAAAAGAAATTAAAGCTGGAAGATGTGAGATTTTTGAAGGTGATGTATCTGAAATTCCATTTGAAGATGAAAGTCTAGACATTATAACAGCATTTGAAACTATTTATTTTTGGAAAGATATTGAAAAAGCTTTTAAAGAAATTCATAGAGTTCTTGTAGTGGGTGGAACATTTCTAATTTGTAATGAAGGAAGTGCAAGAGAAAATACAAATATAAAAAAATGGGCTGATATGTTAGATTTTAATGTCTATACAGGAGAAGAATTGATTGAAATTCTTGAAAAAATAGGATTTGCTGCTGAATATTATCTAGATGAAAAAAAGCATATAGTGGTAATTGCAAAAAAATTGTAAAAACTAAGAAGCGTTTTAAGATGCTTCTTTTTTTTATCTATGTATCTACGATACATTTTAGTTTTACTTATTCATAAGCAAAACTATGAGATTTCCACAGTCGATTGTACTCAAATCAAAGATTTGAACAATCTTTGCGTCAGACCTACTTTTGTTTGCAAGCAAACAAAGTTAGGGCTAGATTGACTGCACTTCGCTATGCTACGTTTCGCTCGAGATGACGTACATAGAGAAATCTTCGTTTAGTATCTAGACGTTAATGGGAAATAAACAAAAAAATTATTTTATCTTATTGACATCTAATATTATACATTGTATAATATATGTAACTTAATAATAATTATGAAAGGAGTAGTTATGTTTTCGATTCAAGGAGAAATACTAGACTTTTGTGTTTTGGCAATAGTTAACAGAAGTGACACCTATGGTTATGAAATTACTCAGAAACTTATGGCTACCATTGAAATTTCAGAGTCAACTCTCTATCCTGTTTTGAGAAGGCTTTTAAAAAATGGTCTCTTGGAAAGTTATGATGTCGCTTTTGATGGTAGAAACAGAAGATATTATCGTATAACCGGGGCAGGTCGAGATGTTTTAAATTTTAATAAAGAAAAATGGAATATATATGTTAAGCATGTAAATCAAATTGTTGGAGGTAATGATGAATAGAAGAACTTTTATGCGAAAACTTATGTCTTATCTAAAAAATATATCTAGTACAGAAAGACAGAATGTAGAGAATTTTTATAATGAAATGTTTGATGAACAAGGAATAGGTCTTGATGATGAAGTTCCTAAAAGTTTTGGAAATCCAAGAAAAATTGCTATGGAAATTTTAGCAGAAGATATTGAAATAGAAGAAGAGAGAAATGAAAGAAATGGAAAGAAAAATGGAAGCTTTTGGAAAAAGTTCTCTCTTTTTGGGCTTGGAATTTTATCTTTTCCAATATTACCATTATTAGTTCCAATTTTTGTAATTTGTAGTCTTTTCTTGGTGTTTTGGATTGCATATTTGGTTGTGAGATTAATAATTTCTTTAATTACTTTGCCGTTTTCAATTATTTTTAGTTTAGAGTCAGTTCTTGCTTGGGGCGTGAAGATTATAGGATTTATTATTTTATTGTATATTTTTGTGTGGTTGATAAAAGGACTATATAAAATGTTGATTAAGGATATTTCTAAAAATCCAGATAAATATACAAAAAAATATGTTAGAGTTAATTATCAACCTAGTAAAGATGAAGATTATGAAATTTATGAGGAGGACGAAATGGACTATTCAAATGAAAATATGGATACTTTTTTTGAGGGTATTGATAATATAGAAATTGATTTAAATGCTTTAAGTGTGAAATTTGAAATAAGTGAAGATGAATTGGTAAGAGTGAAATCAAAAAAATTAAAAAGAACTAAATTATATTGTGAGAAAAATAAAAACAAACTAAAAATTTATAATAGGGGTTTAGTTGGTCATGTTGATGATAATGGAATAATAGTTGATAGTGATTCTATTAAAGATTCTTATCTTACTATTTATGTTCCAGAGGATATTTCAATTTCAGGAGAAATAAATGCTACAAATCTCAAAATCAACGGATTGGAACTTGAAAACTTCAATTTACAAGTAAACGCAGGAAATGTAAATATAAATAATCTTGAAGTTAAAAACTTCGATGTTGAAGTAAATGCAGGAAATGTTAAAGGAGAAGTTGAATACGAAGATATGTTTGAACTTAATGTAAATGCAGGGAATGCTACACTTGATGTTGAAAAAATGTATGGAGAGATTGAATACGAGTATAATGTTGGTATGGGAAGTGTTAGAATTTTTGGGGAATCTTTTATGGGATTTGGAAAACAAGGAAGAAAAAATAGAAATTCAGATGTTAATATGAGGATTGAATGTCAAGCGGGAAAAGTTACTATTAGATAGATTGCTAGTTCTTTAATTAAAAATATATTTATGTTATAATTGTCTTGTTGAAATTTTTATATTAGGAGGAAGGTTATGTTAAATAAAAGCGCATGGTTACAAATTGAAGATGCAGAAAAAGATTTAGTTTTTAGTTTTTCAGAAGACTACAAAAAGTTTTTATCAGTTTCAAAAACTGAAAGACTTGCTTGTTCAGAAATTATCCGTCAAGCTAAAGAACATGGATTTAGAGATTTAGAAGAACTTTTTAAGTCTGGAGAAAAATTCAAAGCAGGAGATAAATTCTATTTAAACCATAAAAATAAATCAGTAGCTTTATTTGTAATGGGAACTGAACCATTAGAAAATGGATTAAATATTGTTGGAGCACATATTGATAGTCCACGTTTAGATGTTAAACAAAATCCTTTGTATGAAGCAAATAATTTAACAAAAATGAAAACTCACTACTATGGTGGAGTTAAATTATATCAATATGCTACAATTCCTCTAGCAATTCATGGAGTTATCTATAATTCAGCCGGAGAAAAAATAGAAGTACACATTGGTGAAGATAAGGATGATCCAGTATTTTGTGTAACAGACTTATTAATTCACTTATCTAAAAATCAAATGGCAAAAACAGCTCGTGAAGCTCTTGTTGGAGAACAAATGAATATCCTTATAGGAAATATTCCTTTAAAAGATACTGAAAAAGATGCTGTTAAAGAAAACATTCTAAAATTAATAAAAGAAAAATATAATTTTGAAGAAGAAGATTTCAGAGTTGCTGAACTAGAAATCGTACCTGCTGGAGAAGCTAGAGACTTAGGACTTGATAGATCAATGGTTATCGGATATGGTCAAGATGATAGAGTTTGTGCTTTCACAACAATGCGTGCTATTTTTGAAATAGAAAATCCAAAGAGAACAGCTTGTGGATTATTCATGGACAAAGAAGAAATTGGTTCAATGGGTAATACAGGTATGGCTTCATATTTCTGGGAAAATACAATGACTGAACTTGTTAATTTAGAAGGAGATTTTTGCCAACTTAAAGTTAATCGTTCATTAAAAAATTCAAAAGTATTATCAGCTGACGTTGCAGCAGGATTAGATCCTGATTTCCCTGAAGTTTGTGAATCAATGAATGCAGCTGTAATAGGCTCAGGTATTTCAATTTGCAAATATACTGGAAGTGGTGGAAAATTTGGTTCAAGCGATGCTAATGCTGAATTTTTAGCAGAAGTTAGAAATGTATTTAAAGAACATAATGTTGTATGGCAAACGGCAGAACTTGGTAAAGTTGACCAAGGTGGTGGTGGAACAATCGCATTACTTCTTGCAAAATATGGGGCAGAAGTTTTAGATGCTGGTCCTGCTACATTAAGTATGCACTCACCATATGAAGTTACAAGTAAAGTGGATATTTATATGAGTTACAAAGCATATAAGGCATTTATGTTATAATAAATTACACCTACAGATATTAATCTAGTAGGTGTTTTTTTATCTCTTAGTATATATTATTGAATAGAATTACGATAGTCAAAAAAATCTATAAATTATTTTGTTAAAATATCTTGACAAGAGTTTTTTGTAGAGTTATAATAGGATTGTAAAAGGATATAATTCAAAAATCTTATAATTACTATGTAATTGTTAATTTTTTTGAGCCATTAAATATTTTTTAAAAGGAGGTTTTTTATGAAGGCTGTAGTTGTTAACAAAGAAGGTACTGGTGTTGAAGTAGTTGAGAGAGAAATTAGAAAACCAGGTTATGGAGAAGCATTAATTGACATTGAATACTGCGGTGTTTGTCATACTGACTTGCATGTTGCAAAAGGTGATTTTGGAAAAGTTCCAGGACGTGTATTAGGACATGAAGGAATTGGTATTGTAAAAGAACTTGGCGAAGGTGTTAAAGCCTTAAAAGTTGGAGATAGAGTAAGCGTTGCATGGTTCTTTGAAGGTTGTGGATGCTGTGAATACTGTAATACTGGGAAAGAAACATTATGTAGAACTGTTAAAAATGCAGGATACTCTGTTGACGGTGCAATGGCAACTCAATGTATTGTAACTGCTGATTATGCTGTTAAGGTTCCTGATGGACTAGATCCAGCTCAAGCAAGTAGTATTACTTGTGCAGGTGTAACTTGCTATGCAGCTATAAAAGCTGCTAAATTAAAACCAGGTCAATGGATTGCTATATACGGTGCGGGTGGTCTTGGAAACCTAGCAGTTCAATATGCTAAAAAAGTTTTTAATGCTCATGTTGTTGCTGTAGATATTAATGACGATAAACTTGCTCTTGCTAAAGAATGTGGAGCTGATATTGTTATTAATGGACTTAAAGAAAATCCAGTTGAAGTAATTAAAGAAAAAACAGGTGGTTGTCATTCAGCGGTTGTTACTGCAGTTTCAAAAGTAGCTTTCAACCAAGCTATTGATTCTGTTAGAGCAGCAGGTATAGTCGTAGCTGTTGGATTACCTTCAGAAACTATGGATGTATCTATTGTTAAAACTGTTCTTGACGGTATTGAAATTATTGGTTCTCTTGTAGGAACAAGAAAAGACTTAGAAGAAGCTTTCCAATTTGGTGCTGAAGGTTTAGTTGTTCCAGTTGTTAAAAAACGTCCAATAGAAGATGCTCCAGCAATTTTCAAAGAAATGGAAGATGGAGTAATTACAGGCCGTATGGTTATTGATATGAAAATGTAAGAAATAAAGAATTTAAAAAGAGGCATAAGCCTCTTTTTTTATTTTAAATTATTTTTAAATATACAAATAAAAATCTTATATAACAATAAATATATTTTAGTTACTATAATGTAATATAGTATAATTGTTAAAAAATCAAATATGTTTTTACTTATATATGAAAACGATGTGCAAAAATTATTTAATCTAAACTTTTTAGGTTTTTAGCTATATTTATATAATTTTATTGAATTTAAAGAAAATATATGAAAATGTTTGAAAAAAACAAAAAAATATTTGTTTTTGTGATTTTAATCACTGACTGAAACTTTTGTTGGGTATATACTATGTATATAGAACCAAAAAATATTTACATAATTAATAAAAAATAAGGAGATGATTTTATGGACGCATGGAGAGGATTTAAAAAAGGAAATTGGAGTGAAAATATCGACACTAGAGATTTCATTCAACTAAATTATACACCTTATGAAGGAGATGAAAGTTTCTTAGCTGAACCAACAGAAAGAACTAAAAACTTATGGAAAAAAGCTGAAGACTTAATCTTAGAAGAAGTTAGAACAAAAACTGTTAAAGTTGATACAACAAGAGTTTCAGGAATTAATAATTTCCCAGCTGGTTATTTAGATAAAGAAAATGAATTGATTGTAGGTTTCCAAACTGATGAACCTATGAAGAGAATAGTAAATCCTTACGGTGGATATAGAATGGTTACTAATTCTTTAGACGCTTATGGATTAAAGATGGATCCAACAATTGAAAAATATTTCAATCAATTTAGAAAAACTCATAACCAAGGAGTATTTGATGCTTATACTTCTGATATGAGAAAAGCTAGAACTGTTGGTCTTTTAACTGGTCTTCCAGATGCATACGGACGTGGTAGAATCATCGGAGATTACAGAAGAGTTGCTCTTTATGGAATTGACAGATTAAGAGAAGATAAATTAAATGAATACAAAAAATTGGAAAGTGAATTAGCTTCAGAAGATATAATTAGGCTAAGAGAAGAACTTTCTGAACAATATAGAGCTTTAGACGAAATGAAGAAAATGGCTTTGGAATATGGATATGATATTTCTGTTCCAGCTAAAAATGCTAAAGAAGCTATTCAATGGTTATACTTTGCTTACTTAGCAGCTGTTAAAGAAAATAATGGAGCTGCAATGAGCCTTGGTAGAAATGGCGGATTCTTAGATATCTACATTAAGAGAGATATTGATGAAGGTACATTAACTGAAAGCGAAGCACAAGAATTAATAGATCAATTCGTTATGAAACTTAGAATGATGAGACATTTAAGAACTCCAGAATATGATGATTTATTCGCTGGAGATCCTACTTGGGTTACTGAATCACTAGGTGGTATGGGAGTTGATGGAAGAACATTAGTTACTAAAACTGCTTTTAGAATTTTGCACACTTTAACTAATTTAGACTCTTCACCAGAACCAAATATGACAGTTCTTTGGAGTTTAGATTTACCAGAAGGATGGAAAAATTATTGCTCAAAAATGAGTATCCAAACAGGTTCATTACAATATGAAAATGATGATGCAATGAGACCAGTTCATGGAGATGACTATGCAATAGCTTGTTGTGTATCTTCAATGGTAATTGGTAAACAAATGCAATTCTTTGGAGCTAGAGCAAATCTTGCTAAATCACTTCTTTATGCTATTAATGGTGGCGTTGATGAAATGAAGAAAGCAAAAGATGGTTCTTTAATCAAAGTTTTAGATGGAATTGAACCAATCAAAGATGAAGTTTTAGATTTTGACAAAGTTTATGCTAATTACAAATTAGTTTTAGAAAAAGTTGCAAAACTTTATGTTAATACAATGAATACAATTCACTACATGCATGATAAATATGCTTATGAAGCTGGACAAATGGCTTTACATGATACTTTTGTTCACAGATATATGGCATTTGGTGTAGCTGGTATTTCAATAGTAGCTGACTCTTTAAGTGCAATCAAATATGCAAAAGTTAAACCAATAAGAGATGAAAATGGATTAGCTATTGATTTTGAAATTGAAGGAGATTTCCCAACTTACGGAAATGATGATGATAGAGTTGACTCATTAGCAGTAGAAGTTATTGAAGGATTCATGAATGAACTTAGAAAAACTCCTACTTACAGAAATTCAGAACATACACTTTCAATCTTAACTATAACTTCAAATGTAGTTTATGGTAAGAAAACTGGAACAACTCCAGACGGAAGAAAGAAAGGCGAACCATTCGGACCAGGAGCTAACCCAATGCATGGAAGAGATAAGACTGGTGCAATTGCATCTCTTAACTCAGTAGCAAAAATTCCTTTTGCAGGATGTTGTCAAGATGGTATTTCAAATACATTCTCAATAGTTCCAACAGCGTTAGGAAAGAGTGAAGATGAAAGAAAAGCTAATTTAACAAACTTGATGGATGGTTATTTTGAACAATTAGCATTCCATTTAAATGTTAACGTACTTGATAGAGCTACATTAATGGACGCTTATGAACATCCAGAAAAATATCCAAACTTAACAATTCGTGTTTCTGGATATGCAGTTAGATTTAACAGATTAACTAAAGAACAACAAATGGAAGTAATTCACAGAACATTCCATGAAGGTTGTTAATAAGTTGCTAATTAGATAAATAAAACAAAGCAGGTTGTCCTGCTTTGTTTTTTCTACATTATTTTTAAAAAGGTGATTTTATGGTAATAGGCAGGTTGCATTCAATTGAAACAATGGGGCTTGTTGACGGACCGGGCATAAGAACAATTTTCTTTTTACAAGGTTGTCCTTTAAGATGTCTTTACTGTCATAACCCTGATACTCAAGCATTGCAAGGTGGTACGGAGATAACACCTGACTTTGTGCTGTCTAAAGCTATGAGATACAAAACATATTATAGGGGTAATGGAGGAGTAACTTTTTCAGGAGGAGAACCGCTTTTACAAGGAGAATTTCTTGCAGAAAGTCTAAAACTATTAAAAGAAAATGGATATAATACTTGTATTGATACTAGTGGATATGGAAATGAAAAGTATTTTAAAGAAATTTTAGAAAATACAGATACAATTTTACTAGATGTAAAAAGTTTTTCCAATCAAGGTTATATGGAAATGGTAAAACAAAAAATTGATGGTTTTTATAAATTCTTAGAATATATTGATAAGTATTTTAATGGTAAAATCTGGTTTAGACATGTTATGGTTCCTGGTTTTACGGATAATAAGGAATCTATGGATAAACTTGTTGAGATAATTGAACCGTACAAGGATAAAATTGGAAGAGTTGAAATATTACCATATCATGTTATGGGTGTTGAAAAATACAAAGAAATCGGAAAAGAATATCAACTTAAAGATGTTCCTGCAATGAATAAAGAAAAAGCAGCTATGCTTGAAAGTTATGTAAGAAGTAAATTAAAATTAATATAATTTTAAAATCACTCAATCGAGTGATTTTTTTACTTGATTTTAATTTATTTTAAGGTTATACTGTTATAGTATAGATAAAAACACGGGGTGATTTTATGAGAATTTTAATTTGTGAAGATGAAATAGATTTGGCAGATGGTCTAAGTACTATTTTAAAAGGAAATAAATATTCTGTTGATGTTGTTTATGACGGAGAAGAGGCGCTTAATTATTTAGAAGCTGAAAATTATGATGCCGTTATTTTAGATATAATGATGCCAAAAGTTGATGGAATAACAGTTTTAAAGACAATTAGAGAAAATGGAAATAGTATTCCAGTAATTATGCTTACAGCAAAATCACAGCTTGATGATAAGATTATTGGACTTGATAGTGGAGCTGATGATTATCTTACTAAGCCATTTGAAGTTAAGGAACTTCTTGCAAGACTTAGAGCGATAACTAGAAGAAAAGACAATGTTACAGATAATGTTTTAACATTTGGAAATATTACTTTGAATAGAACAACTTTTGAATTATCTTCTAAAAAAGAAAGTTTTAAACTTACAAATAAGGAATTTCAAATGTTAGAAATGCTAATGTTAACACCTTCAAATATAATTTCAGCAGATACTTTTATGGATAAAATTTGGGGATATGATACAGATTCAGATATAAGTGTTGTTTGGGTTTACATCTCATATCTTAGAAAAAAACTTGCGAAAATGGAAGCTGATGTAGAAATAAAAGTAACAAGAAATGTTGGATATTCTTTGGAGGAGATAAATGGAAAATAAACTTAGGAAGAAGTTTATCTATTTTTCAGTTGGTATTATTTCAATTGTAACTGTAATAATTATTGGATTTGTAAATTTTGCTATTTTTTATAATTTGAATAGAAATTCAGATGAATTATTAAAAACTTTGGTTGAAAATAATGGTGTTATGCCAAAAATTGCAATGGTTGAAAATAGCGATTATGATCAAAGAGTATTATATTTAAAAAATATTTCAAATAGATTTTTTACAGTTAGAACAGATATTCAAAAAAATATTATAACTGTTAATACTGATGATGTATTTTTTACAAGTGCCCAAGAAGCGGTTGAATATGCGAAAACTGTTCTATCAAAAGGTCAAAGCAGAGGTTTCTATAAAGGGTTCAAATATTTAATTGAAGATACAGATAAGGGAAAACTTATTGCCTTTGTAGATGTTGTAAAAGATTATGGTGTTATTTATTCAAACCTAGGAAATAGTATAATTATAGGTATTGTTGTTTTATTTCTTGTTGCATTATTTTCGTTTCTTTTATCAAAAAAAGCTGTTAGACCAATGGTTCAAGCGTATAAAAAACAAAATGCTTTTATTACAGATGCAAGTCATGAACTAAAGACTCCATTGGCAATAATAAAAACGAGTGCAGATGTACTTGAAATGGAAAATGGCGAATGTAAATGGACAGGTAATATACATAAACAGGTAAATAGATTAAATGAACTTATAGGTAATTTAATTTCACTTACTAAACTTGATGAATCAGATGAATTAGAAAAATTTGAATTTTCTTTTTCTGATATATTAAGTGAATCTGTAACTGATGTTAAAGATTATGCTTTAAGTTTGAATAAGAATATTATTGCTAATATTGAAAAAGGAATTTCTTTTAAGGGAAATGAAGAATTAATTAGAAAAGTTATATATATTCTACTAGATAATTCTATTAAATATGCTAAAGAGAATAGTGATATAAATGTTAATCTTTCAAGACAAAACAGGAGAATTGTCTTTACAATTGAAAATGAAGCAGATAATTTAGAAATTAAAAACTATAATGTGCTTTTTGAAAGATTTTACAGATCAGATAGTTCTAGAAATAGTAAAACTGGCGGTTATGGAATTGGACTATCAATTGCTCAATCAATAGTTTTAAAGCATAGAGGAAGAATTTCAGCAGATAGTTTTGACGGAAAAAAGATTATTTTTTCAGTTAAATTTTAAAAATTTAAAATTAAGTATGTATTAGAGTTATTATTAAATTAATAGCTCTTTTTTTATATATTTAAAAAAGTTTTTGATATTTGCTTTTCCTTTTTGATTAAACAAAGGTATTTTCTTTATTCATCATATTTTATTCAAAAAGATTTTTTAAGTAAAAATATATTTAAGGTTAATTAAAGGTTGCTTAAGTAAAATGTATTTACACAAAAGAATAAAATTATTTTTTGTATAAAATATAAGGAGGAAATATGAGGGCTAATAAATTGGTAGTTGAATTATTTAGTTTAGCAATACTGTCAGGTTCTTTGGTCGCTTGTAGCAAAAATGCAAGTAATTCAAAGCCACAGTCAATGCAAAATATGAAAATAAATACAACCAAGTCAAATTCAAAGTCAAATATTTTTACCGATGATGATTATAATGCGATAGTTGATGAAAAAAATAGTACAGTTTTAGATTTAAGTGATATTTATAATTTAAAAGCAGAAAATGTTAGTATATCTGGAAATATAATTACAATCTCTTCGGAAGGAACTTACATTCTAACTGGAGTACTTGAAGAAGGACAAATTATAGTTAATGCAAAGGATGAAGATAAAGTTAGATTGGTATTAAAAGAAGTTTCTATAACTTCTTCAAAGGGAAGTCCCATTTTAGTAAAAAATGCTAGTAAAACTATTATAACTCTTGCATCAAATACTAATAATAAATTAGAACTAAAGGGTGATTTTGGTAAAGAAAAAAACAAGGATTCGGTTATTTTTTCAAATAGTGATTTAAGTTTTAATGGTACAGGTATTTTAAATCTTTTCTCATCTTATGGAAGAGGAATTGTATCTCAAGATAAAGTTGTCTTTGTAGATGGGAAATATGCACTTGAAACTTCAGGCAATTCTGTAACTTCTAAAAATTCCGTTGCAATAGCTGATGGAAAATATTATATCAAAGCGGGAGATAACGGAACTGCTTTAAAAGTTGACGGAGAAGAAAATAAAGGTAGAGTGTATATTCAAAATGGAGATTTTGATATTTTTGCCGGAAAAGATGGAATTAATTCAAATTCCAATATTACTATAAATAACGGTAATATAAATATAAAAAGTAAAGATAATGGTATTGAAAGTGAAAACATAGACATAAGAGGCGGAAACACAAGAGTTGTTTCGAAAGATGATGGAGTTTTAGCTAGTAGCAAAGAAGATACCAAAACAGATACTTTATATATAAGGATAAATGGTGGAAAAGTTAATATCTTTTCTGAAAAAAATGGACTATATTCAAAGGGAGACATCTATATTGAAGGTGGAGAAACTTTTGTTGAAAGTTTAAATAATGAAAATTCAGCAATTAGATATGAAGGCAATGCAAAAATAACTGGTGGAACATTTGTTGGAATTGGTGGTGATTCAAAAATTAAATCTTTTGGAGATTTATCAACTCAAGGAAGTGTTTTACTGTATTTTCCTGAAAGCACCAAAGAAGATTTAAAATTAATAGATGATTTTGGAAGAACCTTAATTGAATATAAGCCAACTTCTGAATATAAAAGTGTTTTACTAAGTATAAAAGATTTTAGACTAAATAAAAGATATAAATTAGTGGCAGGAGATCAGACTTTGGATGTTTTCTTTGACAAATTAAACTACAAATCTGCCAAAGTTAATGAAAAATAATAGACTAAAAAATAACTGATGATTTTAAAAAAAGCTGTGATTACTCACAGCTTTTATTTTTATCTAATATATGAAACAATTTCTCTTTCTTCAATTTTTACCATTCCAAGAGATTTATAAAATTCATTATCTCTAATATCATGAATATCCGTAAAAAGACAAAAAGACCTGACATCTTTATATTTTTCAGAAACTGCCTTAAATAGATTTGTTCCAATTCCCTGTCTGTAATAGTTTGGATCTACAATTAAATCTTGAACAATAACTATATGTTCGCCATCTCCTAAACAACGAATAAAGCCAATTAATTTATTATGTTCAAAAGCACCTAAAAGATAAATTGAATTTTTAAAAGCTCTTTTTAGTTTTTCGTCATCTTTTAGATACGCCAACCAATTTGCTGATTTGTAAATTCTCTTAATATCTTCAAGATATTCATTAAAATCAAATTCTCTTAATTCCATAAATCCTCCTAAATTTCTAAAAGCAATTTAATTCCATCTCTTAGTTTTTCTTCACTAAGTGTTGCAAAACCTAATAAAATTGAAGGAATTTCTCTTTTTGTTCCATATGAGCTAAGTCCATAGACCTTTATCTTTTTTTCTTTTGCTTTTTTTACAATATCTTCTTCATTATAATGTTTTGGATACTCTAAAACTAAATGAAGTCCGGCATCTGCACCTCTTATTGTAATATCTTTTCTTTCGCTTAGCATATCCATTAGTAATTGTCTTTTTTTGGAATAAATTTTTCTCATTCTATTTAAATGTTTCTCAAATTCTCCAGACTCTATAAAAGTTGTTAGCATTTTTTGTACCATAATTGAAACAGGGCATATAAAATATTTAAAAATCCTATTATATTTTTCGACTAAATCAAAAGGTAAAACCATAAAACTTACTCTAAAACTAGGAGAAATTGACTTTGAAAAAGAGCCAATATATATTACTTTATCATTGATATCAATTGATTTTAAAGCTGGGACTGGTCTTTTTGAATATTTGAACTCACTATCATAATCATCTTCTATTATGTATTTTATCTTTTTCATATTTAAAAGCTCAACACGTCTTTGCATATTCATTATAACTCCAGTTGGAAACTGATGTGCAGGTGTTAGAACGCAAAAATCCGAGTCTGATTTTTTCAATTTTTTTAAATCCATTCCATTTTCATCAACAGAAATAAGATTATACTTAATATCATTTGTATCCATTATATTTGAAAGCATACTATAACCTGGATCTTCAATTCCAAATTTTCCAGAAATTAATTTGAAAATAATTTGAAAAAGATATTCTGAACCACTAGAAATAACTATTTGAGAAGCGTCAGTCCTAAAACCTCTTGATTTGTTTAGATATTCAGCTATTTGAATTCTAAGAGGAAGATATCCTTGATATTCAACTTTTTCTAATACGTCTTTATTATCAAAAATATTTGAAGAGATTTTTTTAAATATCTTGTAAGGGAATTCCTCGCTTACACCACTATATGAAAAGTCATAGTCTATATTTTCATTTTCTGTTTTTATATAAATTGGTTTATTGTCTAAAATATAAAGCTCTCCAACATCAGAAACAAAAAAACCCTGTCTTTCTTTAGAGTAAATAAAGCCTTCTTCTATTAGTTTTGAATAGGCATTATCCACAGTATTTAGTGAAATTTTATATTCCTTTGCTAAATTTCTCTTACTTGGAAGCTTTGTATGAGCTTTATAAGTTCCGTTTATTATCTCATTTTTAAAATATTCATAAATCTGAATATAGAGAACTCCATTATTTAATATTAACATTCTGGCACCATAAAAAAAGATTATTTTGATACTACAAATAGTATCAATAAATGTATTATACTATATTTGAACAAATTAATCAAAGGAGTGTTTTATATGGAAAACAAACTAACTATAAAGAAAATAACACTAATAGGAGTAATGGCAGCATTAGTGTTTGTTGCATCACAAATTCAAATTCGTATACCACTTGGCGGTAGTGAAACTAGAATTCATATCGGAAATGGATTTTGCCTATTATGTGGTTTAATATTAGGACCAGTAACAGGTGGACTTGCAGCAGGTTTTGGCTCAGCACTTTTTGACCTTTTTGATCCTGTTTATTTACCTTCTGCACCATTTACATTTGCATTCAAATTTTTAATGGCTTTCATCTGTGGAAAAATTGCTTATTCACAAGGAGCTAAAGCTGAAAATTTAAATAAAAATTTAATAGGCTCAATAGTAGGAGCTTTTACTTATGTAATTTTATATCTTTCAAAGAGTTATATTACCGATATTTATGTTAAGGGCTTACCTCAAGCGGGAGCAATTGCAAAAGGACTACAAAGACTTGGTGCTTCAACAACAAATGCTATCGCAGGAGTTGTAATAGCTATTGTTTTAACAAAAGCATTACAACCAATTTTAAAGAAGGCTTTAAGATAGATGAAAATTTTAGTTCTAAATGACTATTGTTGTGTTGGAAACTGTGCTTTAAAAGTTAATATTTCAGTTCTCACACAAAATGGACATGAAGTATTTGGAGTTCCAACAAAAATATTTTCTTCAAATATGAGCTATAAAAATTATATTAGCTTTGATTTGCCAAATTTTGAAGAAGTAACAAAAAAAATTTTTGAAATTAAAGATGTTGACGTAATTTATATTGGATTTATTGATAATAAGAAATATTTTGAATATATAAAAGAAATTTTGCAAAATTTTAAAGGAAAAGTAATTTTAGATCCAATACTTGGAGATAATGGAGCAAAATATTCAGGAACAAAAGTTGAACAAATTGAATTTTATAGAGAATTTTTAAAATATACAGAAGTAGTAACTCCAAACCTTACAGAAGCAATTTTGCTTACAGATTATGATAAAAACTTTTCTGAAATCAAAAGAGAAGATGTGGAAGAAATAGCGAAAAAATTAAAAAAAATGGGTTCAAAACAAGTTTTAATTAAAAGTTTTGAAGAAAATAACAAGCTAAACACATTTTATCTTTCAGAAAAAACTTCAAAATGGTTTGAAAAAGATAAGATTGAAGTAAAGATTTCTGGAACTGGAGATGCTTTCTCATCGCTTGTAACAAATGAGTTATTAAAAAATGAAAGTTTAGAAAAATCAATTGATAAAATTCAAGATTTATTATATGAAAATATAAAAAATCAAGAAAAATTTGATGGCTTAAATGAAATACAATTAGAAAATTTTAAAATAGGCTAATAGCCTATTTTTTATTGTGAAAAAACGAAATGACGTATAAGGCAAATACCTTTATTTAAGAGCAAGACGTTAAAAGTAAACAAACTTCAAATTTTAAAAGAAATATTTTGAAGAATATAAATGGTAACAAAAAAATTATTGAAAATTTTATATTAAAATAAAATACCTCACGTCATAGCACAATGTAGAGAAAAGCCCCCCAACACGTCATCTTGAGCGTAGTGAATCTGGCCCTAACTTTGATTACTTGTAAACAAAAGTAGGTCTGACGGGGTAATTATATCTTTAGATACAATGACTCTGGAAATCTCCTAAGCACCATAATTTTTAAATAATCTAATAAGATTATAAGGGATAATTGAACTAAATTAAAAGTATTTTGCAATTAAATTGTCATACTTCTTTTTGATTATGATTATTTATTTTAATTAAAGGGTATATTCAAAATAATATAGAATAGGAGAGAGAACTATGAAAAAGAAAATTATTGCACTTGGTGCAGTACTTGTATTAGTTATAGGTCTTTTTGTTTTCAAAAATTTCTTTGTAAAAAATAAAGATGAAAACACAAGCAATAATACAGTTACTGAAAACCAAAATAAAAATACAGATTCTAAAAAAGAATCAAATACAAAAGATGACTCTAGCAAAAACGAAAAAGCAAAAAAAGAGTCACAGTCAAATGAAAAACTTACTTTGGAAAGTTTAAAAAGCCAAAAGAAAGTAATGATTTTAGATTTTAGCCAAGATGGTTGACATGCCTGTGCTATACAGCATAAGGTTTTGGAAAAACTAAGAGAAGAATATAAAGATAGAGTAATTATACAAACTATTAATATTAGAAAAGAAATGGACTTTACGTCACAATTCCCTATAAGAGTAACACCAACATTATTTTACTTTAATGCAGATGGAACACCATTTGAATCTCCAGAAGAATTAGCATCAAAAATTAATTATGTAGCTTATGAAGATAAAAAATCTGGAGAATTAAAATTTGGTGGTTCAGAGGGAGTTGTTCAATACGAAGATTTAAAGGCTGTCATTGAGGAGATGTTAAAAAATGCTAAATAATTTAGAGAGTTTAATAAGTGAAGGTTTAAAATCGTTTAGTATCTTTGCTCCAATTTTAGCTTTACTTGGAGGTATACTTACTTCTATTTCACCATGCTCACTTGCTTCAATTCCATTAGTTATTGGATATATGACTGGCACAAAAGAGGATGATACAAAAAGAGCTTTTAAAATTTCCGTAGTATTTGCTATCGGTATGGCAATTACTTATACAGTACTAGGAGTTTTAGCCGCACTATTAAGTAAAATTTTTAATCAATCTGGACAATTTTGGAATATATTTCTAGGAACTGTAATGATTTTAATGGCATTACAAACTTGGGAAGTAATAAATGTAATTCCAAGTAAAATTTTGACAAATAAAAGCAAAAAGACAGGATATGTTGGTGCATTAATTGTTGGAATAATGGCAGGACTTTTCTCAAGTCCTTGTTCAACACCAATCTTGGTTGCACTTCTTGCAATTGTTGCAGCAAAAGGAAGTTTACTTTGGGGAGTTTTACTATTCTTATTATATTCGATAGGAAATAGTATTTTAGTTGTTGTTGCAGGAACAAGTACAGGATTTGTTGGTAAAGTTATGTCAAATAAATCTTATGGGAAAATTTCAGAGATAGTAAAAATAGTATTTGGAATAATTATTTTACTAATCGGATTATATTTCCTATATCTAGGATTTTAATAAAAATTTTAAGGAGAACATTTATGTTCTTCTTTTTATTTTTAAAAGTGCTATAATTATATATGAAAATAGATACAATTAATGAAATAAGGAATGAGTAAGAATAATTTACTAATTGGAAAAGCAGAGAATGAAAAAATAATTTCAGGAGATATGTTTACTCTTGAATGGATAAAAGAAATTGATACTAAGTTACTAACTATGATTGCAGTTTCTTGAGTTTATCAATATTTTTATAAAGAAAAAATTGTGGAAATGATTAAAAAAATGAAATCTTTTCTTCCTAAAGGAGAGTTGGTCTTTGATGCGACTAACACAAAAGGACTTAAAATTGCGAATAAATATGTTAGAAAAACTTTTTGAGATTTTTCCAAAAGAAATGGTAAGAGAAATTTTAAAAAATGAGTCGATGTGATTTTTAAATTGCATCGACTTTTTTATAATATGACAATTGATGTCAGGTTGTGATATAATATTTATAGGAGATGTTAAGAAATGGGAGATAGCAGATTATTTAGAATATTATATTATATTTTGGAAAAGGGAAAAGTTACAGCAAATGAACTTTCTAAAATATTTGAAGTATCAGTAAGGACAATATATCGAGATATTGATGTGATTAGCTCTGCTGGGATTCCAATTTATGCCACGCAGGGAAAAGGTGGAGGAATAGAGATTGCTGAAGATTTTGTATTAAAAAAATCATTACTTTCTGAAAAAGAGCAAGAACAGATTTTAGTTGCATTAAAAGGTTTAGAGGGAATAAATAAACAATATGAAAATGAGCTATTAACAAAATTGTCAGCCTTTTTCAAAATTAAAAATACGAATTGGATTGAGGTTGATTTTACAAATTGGCAAAGAAGTAAAGAATACGATGAGTTGTTTAATGATATAAAATCAGCAATTATAGATAAAAATATTATTAGCTTTAATTATTTTTCAAGCAACGAAAAAGAGACAAGCAGAGAAGTAAAGCCGATTAGACTTTTATTTAAGGGCTGGGATTGGTATGTTTATGCCTTTTGTTTACTTCGGAACGAATTTCGATATTTTAAATTATCTAGGATTAGGGATTTAAAAATTCTGGATGAAAATTTTGAAGATAGTTATGAAGATATTGTGCTAATAAAAGAAATGGAATATAAAGATACTGTCCGTGTTAAGTTAAAATTTGACAGAAAAGTAGCTTTTAGAGTTTATGATGAAATTATGGGAGATATTAAGGAAGATGAAAAAGGTAATTTATATGCAGAAATAAATCTTCCGAATGACTATAATCTTTATAATTATATTTTTTCTTTTGGAGAATCTGTAGAAGTTTTAGAGCCGATAGAAATTAGAAATAAAATTAGAGATATGATAAATAAAATGACTAGAATATATAATATGACAAGAGGTGTCAGGTAATCTTTTGTATAATTAATATATAAGATACAAAGGAGGTTTACTATGAAATACGAATGGAATAAAAACGAAAAAAATTTATATGGTGTTAAACAAAAACCACAGTTAATTGAAATTCCAAGTGCATATTATATTATGATTAAGGGAGAGGGTAATCCAAATGAGAGCGACTTTTCCAATAGGGTTTCTGCTTTGTACTCTCTTGCATATGGAATAAAGATGTTATTTAAAAATATGGAAAAAGAAGAATTGGAATATTCTGATTTTACTGTATTTCCACTTGAGGGGATTTGGGAGAAATCAGATGATGAAGAATTTGATAAGAGCAAACTAAAATATACAATTATGATTAAACAACCTTATTTTATTACAAAGGAAATTTTTGAGTTAGCTTTTGAAAAAGTGAAAAAGAAAAAGCCAAACGAATTATATGATGAAGTAAGTTTTGATTGTATTGAAAGCAAAAAGGCAATTCAGATTTTGCATATTGGTAGTTTTGATACAGAGATTGAGTCCTTTGAAAAATTGGATAATTTTGCAAATGAAATGAATTTAGAGAGAAGTGGAAAACTTCATACAGAAATATACTTAAATAATAAAAATCGAACTGCAGAAGATAAACTTAAAACAATATTAAGATACAATGTGAAATAAGGAGGCTTATTATGGCTAGACCAACTACTAAAGAAGATTTGCTTATTAGTGCAAAAGAAAATTATGAAAAGTTAAATGAATTGATTTCTAAATTGTCAGAAAAAGAGCTGAATACTCCTTTTGACTTTTCTGCTGACGAAAAAAAGAAAGAAGCACATTGGAAAAGGGATAAAAATTTAAGAGATATTTTAATTCATCTATATGAATGGCATATGTTAATTTTAAATTGGGTAAATTCCAATCAAAATGGGGAAGAAAAGCCCTTTATACCAAAGCCTTATAATTGGAAAACTTATGGAGATATGAATGTAGAATTTTGGAAAAAACATCAAAATACACCTTTAGAAGAGGCAAAGAAAATGCTTAATAAATCTCATAAGGATGTTTTAGTTTTAGCTGAAAAGTTTTCAAATGAGGAGTTGTTTTCTAAAAATATTTTTAAATGGGTTGGAGGAAGTACATTGGGTTCATATTTTGTAAGTTCTACTTCAAGCCACTACGATTGGGCGATTAAGAAACTTAAAGCGCATCAAAAGAATTGTAAAAATTAATTCTAAATAGAAAAGGGATTAGGATGCATTTTGTAAAAGTAAATGGAATATTATCTTCAAAAAACGGAATGAATTTATTTCGTGGTTGCACACATGGCTGTATTTATTGCGATTTAAGAAGTAAATGTTATCAGATGAATCATAGTTTTGAAGATATTGAAGTAAAAGAAAAAGAAAAAAACGTATGATTATAATAAAATTTTTAGCTATTTAAATACATTTGAAGAAAAAGAAATATCTAAACAACTAAGTATTTTTGATTTGTAATAATAAATAATTCGATAGATTTTATGAAAGAATATTCTTTTTAAGAGTATTCTTTTTTTGTTGAAACAAGAAGTAAAACTATGAGATTTTTGTGGATGTATCTACGATACATTCACTTTTGTTTGTAACAAAAGTATGAGATTTCTCGACTTCGCTCGAAATGATGTGTTGGGGTGACTTTCATATACAACATACTATGACGTGAATTGTTTTATTTTTATATAAAATTTTCAATATTTTTTTAATTCCTTTTATATTTTTTAAAATATTTTTTTTTAATTTGAAGCTTATTTTCTTTTAACGTATATCAACCAAACAAAGCATTCTTCTTTATACGTCATTTCGACCGAAACGAAGCATAGCTGAGTGTAGTGGAGAAATCTCCTAAGGCTCTATGCTAGTAAACAAAAGTAGTTCTGACGGAGTTATTGTATTATTTGAAACAATGACTCTGGAGATTTCCTAAAGCCCCTTAACTATTAAATTTACAAAAATATTTCATATATCTAATTTAAGATGTAAAAATAGAATTATAGATATTTTATTTGGGTACAATAGTAAAAAGAGGGTGATTATATGAATAAAAATAAAGAAGAAATGTTGGAATTTTTAGTAAAAGCATTTATAGCAGAGTCAGACGATTATAAGCATATTACAGTTCCTGAAGATGAAACTCAAAAGAAGGTTATTTTACGATCCCTTATGAATATTCGTATTCCAAGAAAAATGGATGATGAAGTTTTAAAGGTTCAAGATGAATATTTAAAACTTTGTGCAGAAGAAAAGGGAATTGTAGAGTTAAAAGATATTCCCGTTATAAAAGATATTTTTTCTATATGGCAGGGAGATATTACAAGACTTAAGGTTGATGCAATAGTTAATGCAGCAAATTCAATAATGCTTGGATGTTGGGCACCTATGCATTTATGTATTGATAATCAAATACACACTTTCTCAGGAATACAACTAAGAGCTGAATGTAATGAAAAGATGAAGGAACTTAAGAAAAAATATGGAGAGGATTACAAACAGCCAACGGCTGTTCCAATGCTTACTGACGCATACAATTTACCTTCAAAAAAAGTAATTCATATAGTTGGACCAATAGTTTATGGAGAGCTTACAGAAAAGTTAGAAAAAGAATTAGCTAATTGTTATGAAAAAACTCTGGATATGTGCTTGGAAAATGGTCTTAAGACTGTAGCTTTTTGTTGCATATCAACAGGCGAATTTAGATTTCCAAAACAAAGGGCTGCTGAAATTGCAATTGATACAACAAAAAACTGGGTTAAAGAGCATCCAATGGCAATGGAAAGAATAATATTTAATGTTTTTAAAGACGAGGATAAAAAATACTATGAAAGAAAATTATAATAAAACAGATGGATACAGAGAAAGTATTCAAATTGGACTTAAGGGATTAAAGTCTGTTGGAAAAAATATATCTAGTGAAGCTGATATGGAAGATTCAAAAATTGAATACTTAAAAAATAAAATAGAAAAAGCAGATGCGATTGTAATAGGCGCAGGAGCGGGACTTTCAACTTCTGCAGGTTTCACATATAGTGGGGAGAGATTTGAAAAATATTTTTTTGATTTTTCAAAAAAATTCGGTATAAGCGATATTTATTCTGGTGGATTTTATCAATTTCCTGATAAAGAAACAACATGGGCTTGGTGGGCAAGACATATATATTTTAATAGATATATTAATCCTACAAAGCCCGTATATAGAGATTTATTTTCTATTGTAAAGGATAAGGAATATTTTGTTATTACAACAAATGTGGATCATCTATTTCAAAGAGCGGGATTTGATAAAAAACGTCTATTTTATACACAAGGTGATTACGGATTATTCCAAAGTGTAAATCCACAAAATCAAAAGACCTACGATAACGAAGAATGGGTTATGAAAGCAATAGAAGTTCAGGGATTTAAGAAAAATTCAGAAGGTATTTTTGAAGTTCCTGAGAATAAAAAAATATCAATGAAAATTCCGACTGAGTTAATTCCAAAATGTCCAGATGGTTCAGATGTTATAATGAATCTTCGCGCTGACAGTTCCTTTGTTGAAGATGAAGGCTGGCATAGAGCATCGAAAAATTATTATAATTTCCTTGAAAAGTATAAAGATAAACATATACTCTTTTTAGAGTTAGGAGTTGGAAATAACACTCCAGTAATTATAAAATATCCTTTCTGGCAAATGACAATGGAAAATAAAAATGCAATATATGCTTGTATTAACTATAACGAAGCATTCTGTCCAACTCAAATAAAAGATAGAAGTATTTGCATTGACGGTGATATTGGGGATGTGTTAAAGAAAATTATGAAATAATAAAAACATTGTATGAAAGAATACTCTTTTTAGAGTATTCTTTTTTTTGTTGATGTATCTTCGATACATTCACTTTTGTTTGCAACAAAAGTGTGAGATCTTTCGGCTTCGCTCAAGATGACGTATAAGGAAGAATCTTCGTTTGGAAGCTTAACGTTAAAAGTAAATAAGCATCAAATTTCAAAAGAAATATTTAAAAAAATATAAAAGGTATCAAAAAAATTATTGAAAATTTTATATAAAAATAAAATAAATCACGTCATAGCAACAAACAAAGTAAATCCCTCAACACGTCATCTCGACTGGAGCAACGCGAAATGGAGAGATCTCATAAAGCCCCCCCGCTATTAAAATTATTAAAAAATAAAAAAAATTTTTCATTTCATAAACATTTCATAAATCCAGTTTAAAATATCTTTTGTGAAGAAAATCATTGTAATAAGAGAGGAGCGAAATAAGATTGTGGTTAAAAATGCGATAGCATATGTTTTAAGAAAAAAGAATAGAACATTAATTGTTTTTATTATTTTAACAGTTGTACTTTCTTGTTTATATGCTTGTTTAAATATACTAAAATCTGGAACTAGGATGGAGAAGTCTTTATACAAATCATCGAATTCTTCTTCATCTATAACTAGAAAAGATAGCAATGGATATTTTGATAGAAATGAGTTTAAAAAAATTGATGATATTAAAGAAATTGCAGAAACTATTAATCATTATGAGGGATTGGCTAGATTACATAATGCAAATGTTGTTGAAAGTGGTCAACAAGTTACTAGAGATGATATTCCAAATGAACTTAAAAATATTGTTGCAATTCAATCTACAAGTAATGTAAAAAGAGATGTTTTGTTTAGTAGTGGAGTGTTTTCTATTAAAGAGGGAAGAAATTTAGAAAAAAATGATAAGTTTAAAATTTTAGTTCATGAAGAATTTGCAGAACATAACAATTTAAAACTTGGTGATAAAGTTAGTTTAGAATTTGTTAATACAAATGAAATGTCTAAAAGCAATAAAAAAACTGAATTTGAAATAGTTGGTATTTTTACTGGAAAGAAACAGGAAAATCAAACAGGCTTGTCTTCTGATTTGAGTGAAAATATGATGTTTACTGATTATGATTCGGCACAAAAGGCTTTGAATATTGAAGGAAAAGAACTTGTAAATAAGATAACATTTTTTACAGATACTCCTGAAAAAATGGAAGATGCTATAAATAAGGTTAAGGAACTTAATATTAATTGGAGTAATTACACTGTTGATAAAGACTCAAATGCTTTTAAGGAAGTGTTAGAATCTTTAAGTGGAGTTAAGCATATTATTAAAATAATGACTTATTCAATAATGATTGGTGGCTCGGTAGTTCTTTCACTAATTTTGATTTTATGGCTAAGAGAAAGAATATATGAAATTGGAATATTGTTATCTATTGGAGTAAATAAATTTAAAATAATTACTCAATTTATTTTAGAATTAGTTTTTATCTCTATTCCTGCAATTGTAGTTTCTTTAATAACTGGAAATATAGTTGTAAATCAAATTATTGGTGGGTTGATTAGTTCGGAAGATACTGCATCAATTCCTTCAAGTTTTGCAAGTAGTGGATTTAGTGTAGAAAATTTAATAACTTTTGTTCAAAGTTATGGAATTTTATTGTTAATTATTGTTTTATCAGTAATTTTCGCATCAGGTTTAATTTTAATAAAAAAACCAAAAGAAATATTATCACAAATTAGCTAGGAGGAAGTAATGAATACTTTAGAAATAAAAAATGTAACATATAGTTATGCGAATTCAAAAGAAAAAGTTTTATCTTTAATAAATCAAAGCTTTGAGCTTGGAAAATTCTATGCAATTATTGGAAAGTCAGGAACAGGAAAGTCAACATTACTTTCATTAATGGCTGGTCTTGATAAACCAAATAGTGGAGAAATTTTATTTAATAATGAAAATATAGAAAAAACAGGTTATAGTAACCATAGAAAAAACAATATTTCTCTTGTTTTTCAAAACTACAATCTAATTGATTATTTATCACCATTAGAAAATATTAGACTTGTAAATAGTAAGGCGTCTGAAGATATTTTGCTTGAATTGGGACTTGATAGAAGTCAAACAAGAAGAAATGTTATGAAACTTTCTGGTGGACAACAACAAAGAGTTGCCATTGCAAGAGCTTTAGTATCAGAAGCACCTGTTATTTTAGCTGATGAACCTACTGGAAATTTAGATGAAGCAACAGCTGGAGAAATAATAGATGTATTGAAAAAGCTTGCTAAAGAGAGAAATAAATGTGTAATAGTTGTAACTCATAGCAAGGAAGTTGCAAGTGCAGCTGATATTATACTAGAACTTAATAACAAAAAATTAAAAGAAGTTAAGAAAAGTAATTAGGAGGTAAACCATGTTAAAAAATGCTTTTGCATATGTAACTAGAAAGAGTTTAAAATCTTTAATTATATTATTAGTTATCTTATCTATGTCAACTCTTAGCTTGATTAGTTTGTCAATAAAAGATGCTACAAATAAGGCCTCAGAAGAAACTTTTGGAAATATTACAAATAGTTTTACAATGGAGATTAATAGAAGAGTAAATCAAGGTACACCAAGAGGTGGCGGTAATGTAAGAGGTCAAGATATTAAAAAAATCGTTGATTCTGGATATGTTGATAATTATGTTAAAAGAATAAATAGTGTAGCTGATTTAGATGATAATTTAAGTATCGTAGAAGCACCTGGAACAGAAGCTAATCAATCTGCTGAAAGGGCGAAAAATTTCAAAAGAACGGTAATGCTAACCGGTGTTAATAATTCAACAAAAGAAACAAAATTTGTTTCAGGTGTATATAAACTAGTTGAAGGGGAACATTTAAATAGCGAAGATAAAAATAAAATATTAATGCATAAAGACTTAGCTGCAAAAAACAATTTAAAAATTGGGGATAAGATTAAATTAAAATCTAATATCTATGATGCAGATAATGAAAAGGGTGCAAATGAAACTGTAGAAGTAGAAATCAAAGGACTTTTTGATGGACATAATAAAGGTGGAGTAACTTACTCACAAGAACTTTATGAAAATACAATAATTACAGATATTCATACTGCAGCAAAAGTATATGGAAATACAGAAGATACAGCAACATATCAAGATGCTACATTCTTTGTAAAAGGAAATAAAAACTTAGATGATGTTATAAAAGACCTTAAGAAATTAGATATAAATTGGAGAGCATATAATTTAATTAAGAGTTCTTCAAACTTCCCTGCATTGCAAAAATCAATATCAGGTATTTATGCAATTGCAAATCAACTATTTGCAGGATCCTTAATATTTGCAGGTATAGTAGTTACTTTACTATTATTCTTGTGGATGAATGCCAGAAAGAAAGAAATAGCAGTACTATTATCAATAGGTATGTCTAAAACAAAAATATTTGGACAATTTGCTATTGAATTAATTTTAGTTACAATACCAGCATTTATTGGTTCATATTTCTTGGCCGGATATACAGGAAAAATTCTTGGAAATAGTATTTTAAAAAGAGTTACCGGAAGTATTGCCAAACAAATTGCAAAACAATCAACTTCAACTAAATTGGGAGGAGGGGCTGAAGTTGATGGATTTAATAAGACACTTACTAGCTTGAATGTTACTATTAATCCGAAATCCCTTCTTTATGTAGTATTATTCATGTCATTAATACTTGTAATCGCGTTAGCAATATCTTCATTAAATATATTACGAAAGAAACCAAAAGATCTATTGATAGACACTAAATAGTTTAATTGGACGATTTCATAATATTATTTTCCGTAAAAATTATCGATGTTTTCATCGATAATTTTTATTTTATATGATATACTTATTATAGTTATTTATTTTAAAAAGGAGGATCTATGAGAATACTTGTTGTCGAAGATGATCAAATTATCAGAGAAGGAATTTCTGAATACTTATCTGAATTCGGCTATGATATTGTTCAAGCAAAAGATGGACAGGAAGCCTTGTTAAATTTTGATAGATATGAAATTAATCTAGTAATCTTAGATATTCAAATTCCATTTTTAAACGGATTAGAGGTTTTAAAAGAAATCAGGAAAAAAAGTGAACTTCCGGTTCTAATGCTAACAGCTTTTAATGATGAGGAATACAAGATAAATGCTTTTTCAAGTTTAGCTGATGGATATATGGAAAAACCATTTTCATTGCCAGTTTTAAAGGTTAGAATAGATTCTTTAATAAAAAGACATTTCGGAAATCATAAAAAATTTGAATATAATAATGCAGAAGTAGATTTTACAAGCTATTCAGCAAAATTTAACGGAGAAGATGTTGATATTAATGCAAAAGAACTTGAAATCTTAAAATATTTATTAGAAAATGAAGGGCAAGCTCTTACTAGAACACAGATAATAGATAATGTTTGGAAAGAGACTGATGAAATTCCTTTTGATAGAGTAATTGATGTCTATATAAAGGAGTTAAGAAAGAAACTAGGCTTAGATTGTATAGTAACAATCAGAAATGTTGGATATAAATTGGAGAGAAAATGAAGAATTTAAAGATATTTCCAAAAATGTTCTTACAAACTTTTGGAATTCTTGGAACAGTAATTATTTTAATACATTTGTTAGTATTTTTTATTTTTCCAAGAACTTATTTAGAGACTAGAAAGCAAGAACTTTATTCAAAAGCTGATGAAATTTCTAAGAATGTTAAAGGACAAGATTTGAATTTTGTCGAACAGTCTTTGGAATTTTATTCAAAAAGCAGTGATATAAAAGTCTTTATAAAGGGACAAAATAGAGAAAATGAAGTTAAGATTGGTGATGACATCAATATTGACTTAAAAAGTGAAAATAATTCCTTAATAATTGAAGAAAGAGAAGTCGAATTAAAAAATGGAGAAAAAATTTCAATTCAATTTATTTCTACTGCTGATATGAATAAAGATGCAAAAGAATTGAGTTTTAAATTCTTGCCATATTCACTATCTATTTCATTCCTATTTTCAATTATAGTTTCGCTTATCTATGCAAAGGCGATAACTAATAATATAAAAGAAATAAAAAATGTTACTAAAAAAATGATGAAATTAGATAGAGATGCATATTTGAAGATTAAATCAACAAATGAAGTTGGAGAATTAAAGGAACATATTAATAATTTATATAGCACTCTATTAGAATTAATTGACGATTTAGAAATAAAAAATGAAGAGATAATTAAATTAGAAAAGTTGAAATACGACTTTTTTAGAGGTTCATCACATGAGTTAAAAACTCCGCTTGCAAGTTTGAAAATAATATTAGAAAATATGAAATATAATATTGGAAAGTACAAAGACAGAGACTTATATATAGAAAATTGTATTGATATAGTTGACAATCTTACAAGAAGTATCTCACAGATGTTATCTGTTTCATCTTTTGAACATTTGAAAAATGATGAGGAAATAATCGTTGTAAATGATATATTAGAAGATGTACTTAAACAGTATAAATTACTTGCAAATCAAAAGAATATTAAGATAAAAAATAAATTAAGTACAGAAAAAATCTATATAGGAATAACTGCACTAAAAATCGTACTATCTAATTTAATAAACAATGCTGTAAAATACTCTGACGAAGGTGGAGCAATCAATATTGGAACTAAAGATGATTGGCTTTATATTGAGAATTCATACAAGGACAACGAAGACTTAGATATTAATAAAATATTTGAAATAAATTTCAGTCTAAATAAAGAAAATAGCAATGGCTTAGGATTGTATATCGTAAAAAATATTCTATTTAACTATGGAATAAAATACAAAGTAGAGAAAAGTAAAATAGGAATTGTATTCTTAATAGAGCTGTCAGGCAATATGGATAAATAAATTTTTGATTTTATATTTATATTATTATAAGTCTATTTGCTTATAACGTCTAGCTACTAATCGAAGATATCTCTTTATACGTCATCTTGAGCGAAGTGAAACGTTGACAATCTAGCCCTAACTTAGATTATTTACTTGTAAATAATCTATAGTAGGTCTGACGCAAAGATTGTCCAAATCTTTGATTTGGATACAATCGACTGTGAAGATCTCATACTTTTGATTGTTCACAATCAAAAGTAAAATATATCGAAGATACATCAACTACTAAAACAGTAAAATTATTTTTTAAAAAATTATGAATATAAACAATATACAAAAAAGCAGACATTTTAGTCTGCTTTTTTATTGTGCGTATGCTTCGTTTATATTTTCATCATGTTGTTTTAATAATTTTTTTCTTATTACTAAATAGCAACAGATATGTGCTGTGGTTGTCAATGCCCATGAAATCGGATATGAAATATAAAGTGATTCTTGAGTTCTATATATTTGGAAAATTGAAAATATCCAAATAATTCTAAATAGGCAAGCCCCTGTCAATGAAACAATCATTGGCAAAATAGAATAACCCATACCTCTTAATGATCCAACTGTTACGTCCATTAGTCCACATAGTAGGTAAGTAGCTGAAACAATTTTCATTCTATTAAGTCCATACATAATAACTTCTGGATTGTCGGTGAATATTCCAAGTAGGATATTTCCTAAAGAGTATGCTCCAACACCCATTACAAATCCTACTACTGTAACAATTCCAAGACCTTGTAAAAGTATTTTATCTATTCTATGATATTTTTTTGCACCCATATTTTGACTTGTAAAGCTTAGAGTGGATTGGTAAATTGCATTCATTGACATATATACAAAACTTTCAATATTAATAGCTGCTGTATTTCCCGCTATTACAAGGCTTCCAAATGTATTTATTGAAGATTGAATTAATACATTTGATATACTAAATATGATACCTTGAAGACCAGCAGGAAGTCCTATTCTTAAAATATTTTTAACTTTATCTCTTTGTAATCTAATTTTTTTAAAATCTAAATGCATATATCCAACACTATTTTTCAAAAAATTAATTAGCATAAATGCTGATACATATTGAGAAATAATTGTTGCTATAGCAACACCTGCAACACTCATATCTAATACTATAACGAAAAATAAATTTAATATTACATTTAAAATTCCTGATACAATTAAAAAGTAAAGTGGTCTTTTTGTATCTCCGATTGCTCTTAAAAGGGCAGCACCGAAATTATAAATTGCTCCAGCGGGGCTTCCCAAGAAGATTATTTTCATATAAAGTGCTGATAAGTCAATGATTTCATCAGGAGTTCCCATAAGATGTAGCATTGGCTTTGAAACTAAAATACCAACAAAAAGTAAAATAGTTCCAGAAATAAGAGCAAGACCAATTGCGTTATGAACAGTGTCTGATGCATTATCATAATCTCTTGCACCACAATATTTTCCCATAACAACACTTATTCCCATTGAAATTCCAATTAACAAACTAATAAGTAAATTAATTAGAGATGAAGTAGCCCCAACTCCTGCAAGTGCAGTACTTCCGGAAAAACGACCAACAACTATTATATCTATTGTATTAAAAAGTAATTGAAAAACACTTGTAAAAATAATAGGAATTGAGAATAGTATCATTTTTTTTAAGGTTTTTCCATTTATCATATCAACTTCATTGCTTTTTACCATTATATCCTCCCAAAAAATTAAAATAACATTATATTTAAAAATAATATCACATATTCAAAAGTTTTGCAATGAAAAAAAATAAGCAAAATTAATTTTTTAGTTATTATGAATAAAGTAGGGTATTAATAAGGTAAATAGATATAATTAAAATATTAGTTTGTTTAGTATTATAATTTATTTTTAAATATAAATTAGAGGAGGTTAATTTATGATTTGGTCACTTATAGTTGGAGGGTTAATAGGTTTTGTAGCTGGAGGAATAACAAGAAAAGGTGGAGCCATGGGAATAATCGCTAATATAATAGCAGGATTGTTAGGGTCATACGTTGGACAAGCAGTATTTGGAACATGGGGTCCTGACTTAGCTGGTATGGCAATAGTTCCATCTGTATTAGGAGCAGTAATTGTTATTGCTGTAGTATCATTTTTCTTTGGTAAAAAAGAATAATTTATAGAATATTTTAAAAAGTATATCTATAAGATTATTGATGAGTATATTTTTATTGAAAAAAATAAGGATGAAAAATACGAAAAATTCTTGAAAAATCATATTTGTTCTACTTTTGTTGAAACAGTAAAATGGTGGATAGGTAATAAAATGGAGGAGAGTCCAGAAGAAATTTCAGATTATTTCTTTAGAGTTATCGATTCAGTAAGCTAAATATTAAAATAAAAAAAGTGTAGATTTTATCTACACTTTTTAAGTTGAATTGTTATGACTTATAAGTCTTAGAATGCAGGAACAACAGCTCCGTTGTAAGTTTTGTTTATAAATTCTTTAACTTTTTCGCTTTGTAATGCTTTTAAAACTTTTTTATAAGTTTCGTTGTTTTCATCACCAGTTCTAACTGCTAACAAGTTTGCGTATGGTGAATCTTTTCCTTCTATTAATTTTGCATCTTTAGTAGGGTTAAGACCAGCTTCAATTGCATAGTTTCCGTTAATTACAGCACCATCAAAATCTTTGATAACTCTTGGTAATTGAGCAGCTTCAACTTCTGTAAATTGAATGTTCTTTGGATTTTCAGCTATATCTTTAACACTTGATAAAATGTTAGTGTTGTCTTTTAATTTAATGATTCCGTTTTTATCAAGTAAGATTAATGCTCTTGCTCCGTTTGATGGGTCATTTGGAATAGCAATTTTAGCGCCATCTTTAATTTCAGATTGTCCATTTAAGTATAATCCCATTGGTTCAACGTGAATATTTCCAAGTGGTGAAATTTTAGTTCCTTTTTCTTCATTGAATTTGTCTAAATAAGGTTTATGTTGGAAGAAGTTAATATCTAATTCTTTTCCATCTAATGCTAAGTTAGGTTGAACATAATCAGTGAAAGTAACAATTTCAAGTTTAATTCCTTCTTTTTCTAAATCTTCTTTAACTAATTCAACTAATTTTTGATGAGGTTCTGGTGATACACCAATTTTTACAACCTTAGTTTCTACTTTTTTTTCTTCTTTCTTTTCTGAAGATTTGTTATCTGAGCTCTTTGCTCCACATGCTGTTGTTAAAACAACAACTAAGCCTAATGCTAATGCTAATAATTTCTTTTTCATATTTTTCTCTCTCCTATATACTTATTTTTTTGTTAATTCTTTTGGAAATATAATTTCCTAAAAGTTGAATAATTTGAACTAATAATATTATAATGACAACTGGGACTGTCATTTGTACATAATCAAATCTGTGATAACCGTAAGTGATAGCTAAGTCTCCAAGACCTTGAGCACCTACAGTTCCTGCCATAGCTGAATATCCAATTAAGTTTATAACTGTTAAAGTAATTCCATTTACTAAAGTTGGTAAAGCTTCAGAAAGCATTACTTTAATAATTTCTCTATCGCTTGAACCTATTGAAATGCTTGCTTCTAAAGTTCCGTAATCAACTTCTTTTAAAGCATTTTCAAAAATTCTTGCAACAAATGGTATTGCTGAAACTGTTAATGGGATAATAGCAGCAGTTGGACCAGTCATTTTGTTTATTAATGCTTTTGATATTGGTAAAATATAAATTATTAAAATTAAAAATGGGACTGATCTAAAAAGATTTACAAAAAAGCTTAAAACTGAATAAACAAATTTATTTCTCTTTATTCCATTTTTATCTGTAACTACCAATACAATTCCTAAAAAACCACCAATAATAGTTGAAAATAGTGATGAAAAGAACACCATGTAAATTGTTTGAAATGTTGCTTTTAATAATGAATTCGACATTTTAATTTACCTCCTCAACTAATATTTTTCTCTCTTCAAGGAAGCTTTTAACTTCATCAACTTTGTCTTTTTCAAAAACTTCTACAATTAAATGACCAACTTTTCCTTCTTTTATCTTATCGATATTTCCACTTATTATATTTATATCAATGTTTTTTTGTCTAATAAGTTCGGAAATGACGGGACTTGTTGTAGTGTCTTTGGTAAAACCAAGTCTTAGAATAGAACCAGGATAATCTTGTTCTGGGTAATCTACATAATCTTCAAATTGTGGTAGAGTTTCAATAAATTTCTTTGTTGTAGCAGTTTTTGGTGAAGTGAAAAGTTCTAAAACTGTATTTTGTTCAATTATTTTTCCGTCTTCTATAACTGCCGCTCTATCACAAACTGATTTAACAACTTCCATTTGGTGAGTTATTAAAACAATTGTAAGATTAAATTCATCTCTGATTCTTAAAAGTAATTCCAAAATAGATTTTGTACTTTGAGGGTCTAGTGCCGAAGTGGCTTCATCACAAAGTAAAATTTTTGGTTGGACTGCTAAAGCTCTAGCTATTGCTACTCTTTGTTTTTGTCCTCCGGAAAGATTTGCAGGATATTCATGGATTTTATCGCTTAAGTTAACATACTCTAAAAGAGTTTTAACTCTTTTATCGATATCTTTTTTCTTCCATTTGTTTATTTTCAATGGATAAGCGATATTATCATAAACACTTTTTTGATAAAAAAGGTTAAAAGATTGAAATATCATTGTCATGTTTTTTCTTGCCTCTTTCAGCTCTTTTTTATTCATTGTAACAATATCTTTACCGTCTATAAAAATATTACCTTCGGTGGGAGATTCTAGTCGGTTAATACATCTAATTAAAGATGATTTACCAGCACCACTCATACCGATAATACCAAAAATTTCTCCTTTTTTGACTTCTAAACTAATATTATTAACAGCTTTTAATCCATTGTCATAAACTTTGACTAAATTTTCAATTTTTATCATACAAACCTCCTTCTTCAATATTTTCGGAATCTAATACTTTTTTAGGTATAAAAAAAATCTCTGATAAGAGATTCTGAAAATTTCTTATCTTCCGAATAGTTCGCTGGAATTAGCACCTTATTATAAAACAGGTTGCTGGGCTTCGCAGGGCCAGTCCCTCCGCCTCTCTGGATAAGTGTTATTTAATATTGTTGCTAAATTATAGCATAACAAAAATTTAATGTCAACACTTTTTTTTAAAAAATTGTTAAAAAAATTTTTAAGATTAAAAAATGGTTATTTATTAGTCAATTTATTACCCAATATTTGAGAAGTTAATAAAATTATGCTAAAATAAATATAAGAATTTTTAGAATTTTTTAAAGGATGGAAACTATGAAGTGTATAATGTTCGATATGGATGGCACATTGATTGACTCCATTGGAGGATGGTTTGGGAGCTGTTCATATTTTCTTAAAGATATGAATTTAGAAGAAACTGAAGAATTAAAAGAGATGTTCAAAGGAAAAAAACTTTATGCTAGAGGAATTGCTATAAAAGAATATTACAATCTTGATTTAACAGCAGATGAAATTTATGCAAAGAATTTAAAATATGTAAAAGAAGGTTATGATGATATTTATGAGCCAAAAGAAAATGTAATTGAAGCATTAGATTATTTAAAAGAAAAGGGATATAAGATTTCTTTAAATACTGCTACAAATATTGGACTTTGTAGAAATTGTCTTGAAAGAACAGGACTTATAAAGTATTTTAACTATATTCAAACTTGTGATGATTGTGGATATTTAAAAGATGATGTAAGATATTATGATTGGGCGATTAAAAAGCATAATGAAGAAGTTGAAGACATTATTTTCTTTGATGATACACAAGCTCCTTTAAATACTGCAAAGAAAAGGGGAATTAAAACAGTTTTAGTTTATGATCCTCTAACAAATGGGGAATATTTTGATACAACTACAGAATTTGACTATAAAATGGATACAATTTCTGTTGAAAACTTGAAAAAAATTGGACTTTAAAAAAAGAGGAGATTCAAAATAGAATCTCCTCTTTCCATATATTTAAATTATTTTAAATAATTTTCAAACCAATCAAATATTTCTTTTAATCTTCTTATTCTATGCATTGGCTTTCCACTTCTAGATAATTCATGATTTTCACCTTTGAACATAACAAGTCTTGCTGGTACGTCATGATATTTTAATGCAGAGAACATTTGAATACCTTCAGGAACCCAACATCTATAATCTTCATCAGAATGTATGAAAAGCGTTGGTGTTTTAGCTTTATTTGCATATTTTAATGGAGAATGATACCACATTTTATCATAATTATTCCATGGAGTTGTAGATATTTGATCATCAATGAAATAATATCCGATATCTGTAAGTAAAAATTCTGTAGTCATATTCGCTATTGAACGTTGAGAACAAGCAGCTTTAAATCTATTTGTATGTCCAATTGCCCAATTAGTCATAAAACCACCGTAACTTCCACCCATAATTGCAAGACTTTCTTCGTCAAGTGCAGGGTATTTTTTAATAACAGCATCTGTAAATTTCATTAAGTCGTCAAAATCTATTTCACCATATTTTCCACGAATATCAGCGAATTCTTTTCCTCTACCATCTGATCCTCTTGGATTAGTAAAGAATACAAAATATCCATTATTTGCTAGAAATTGCATTTCGTGATGGAATACTTTTCCAAAAACAGTTTTAGGACCTCCGTGCACATGAAGAACACCTGGATATTTTTTATCTGGGTCATAGTCTGTAGGTTTCATAACATATCCGATAAAACCAATTCCATCATTAGTAAAATTAATTTCTTCAACTTCTGAAAGAGTATAATCTGATGTATCGTTATGGAATGAAATTCTATTTTCTGATTCTGTAGTTATTTCATATATATCTTGTAAATTAGAATCTTTTAAAGCTATTGCATAAATTTTTCCATCTTTTGAAACGTCAAAACAGTCAATAGATCCAGATTTTTCGTTTAATCTTTCAAGATTTCCTTCTTTATCAATCTTATAAAGATATGCACTATTTACTTCTGTATTTATAAAGTACATAAAACCATTTTTAACAAGAATACTTTTTCCACCAGTTAATCTAATATCAGTTCCAACAGAATTATGCATACACATATCAAAATTATCATTTACTATCTTTTCAAAGGACTTACTTTCGATATTTATAATATAGATATTTGAATTTTCATTTAATCCATATTCTTTCATATCTGTTGCTATAGTTATAATATTTTTTGAATCAATGAAATTTACATATTCAAAAGAATAGTCTTTTGCTAAAACTTCAACAGCCTTAGTTTTAATATCTAAAATTCTAACTTCAGTTACAAGTGGCATTTTTCCAACATAAGAGTTTGCGATAAAAACTGCTTTTGTCTTATCTTCATTTAATTGAAGACAATAATTATCAGTAATATCATCAGTTAATGGAATAAATTCAGAAGTTTTTTTATTGAAAAGATAAAGTCTGCTTCTATTTTCGTTAGTAAAACCTACATTATTTCCCCAGAAAGGAATTTCAGTAGCAACTAGATAATCCTTAGAATCATCATATAATTTTTCTTTATTTTCATCTTTTTTAGCTTCTTTTTCTATTTTTTCTAATTCCTTAGTTCTGTTGAAATTAGCTAAAACTAAGAATTCATCCTCATTAATTTGCTTAATAGTATTTACTAATGCTGGAATTGTAAAGTCTAATGTAGCTTCTCCACCACAAGGACATATTCTATAAAATTTTGTTTGTTCTGAATCATCTTTTGAATCTTCTCTATCACTTGCAAAAAGAATAGAACCATCTAAAAGTTCAGTAAAAGAACTTTCTTTTGCTCCATTAGTAAAAACAAATGATTTTTTAGTCTCTAAATCCATTTTGTAAATTCTGTGTTCATAAGAATTCTTTTCTAAATTCATATTAGAAACAGTATAGAATAGATTTTTTTCATTTTTGCTTAAATGTAAATTTCCTAAAAACTTAAAGTTTTTAAATTCGTCAATTTTAATACTTTTCATAGTTCCTCCTTAAACAAAAATTCACAATGATTTACATTAATTAAATTATTCTAATGTATAATCTTTGTAATTTGATTATACTACAAAAACAAAAAAATTACAAAAAATAAATTTTGGTAAACTCTAGTTATAGGATATAATATTTATATTAAATGAAACTTAAAAAATAGAGAAATTTATGGAAATTAGAAAATTAATATATAAAGATGCTAAAGAATTTTATGATTGTTAATTAGGTTCTTTGCCAAATGTTGGAGTGAGTTGATTTTCAACCCACTCTTTTTATGATTTTTTATAGTTTTATATTAATAATATAATTGGCACAGCATTTATTCGACAAATCTTATTGTGTCTCTTAACAAAGAAATCAAACGTCAAACGAAAAAGAAGGTTCTTTTTCCTAAC